>SDBU01004615.1_pt1 | contig 16862 bp, 24 predicted proteins | sample 2277071 | NCBI WGS metagenome assembly SDBU01 (sample SAMN10397929, study PRJNA504765) | marine sediment metagenome | isolation source: marine sediment core GS08_GC12, 126 cmbsf | place: Arctic Ocean: Gakkel Ridge, Loki's castle | collected 2008 | reverse complement strand
AGGCCGGGCCAGATAGCCATCCATGGGGCCAAGAACATGTACTTGCGCCCACCGCCGCTAAGCATACCTCCCCAGCTGGGAGCCGGGGGAGGGATACCAAAGCCGAGAAAGCTCAGGCTAGCCTCAGTTAGAATTACCGACGGCACCTGTGTGGTATATCGGATAATTATGGGAGCCATAATATTGGGCAGGATATGCCGGATAAGTATTCTGGTGGTAGGGCAGCCAATAGCCTTTGCTGCTTCTACATACACATTCTCTTTAATGCTTATGGTAGTGCTTCTCATTATCCTAGATCCGGTGATGCCCCAGCTTACTCCTATAACAGTAATTACTTGCCACATGCCTGGTCCAATAACAGTAATTAAGACCATCAGAAGGACTAGAGCAGGAAAGCACATAACGGCATCAACGAACCTTTGCACTGTCAGGTCAAATTTACCGCCAATGTACCCGCTCACCATACCTATAACCACAGAGACAACTGTAGCCAGAGTAGCTCCAGCCAAGCCCACAATCACCGAGGTACGAGCCCCGAAGATGACGCGAGTGAGTATGTCCCGACCCAGGTTATCTGTGCCCAGCCAATGCTGGGCTGATGGTGCTGCCAAGAGGTCTGCCAGGAAAGCTTCGTTCATGCCGTAAGGGGCCAGAAAGTTAGCAAAAATGCCAACGAAAAGCAGGAGCAGGGTTATAACCAAACCTACAGTGCCCAGCGGCTTCTCCTTCACCAGCCTTATCATAAAACCAACCAGCCAGGAGTGTCTCTTTGTCTCGGCTACTCTCCCTAATGAGCTACTGCCCGCGCCATTACTCATTTTCAAGTTTTCCTCTATCTATAACGAACCTTGGGGTCCAAATAGGCATAGGTTAAGTCAACTACTAGATTGATCAACACTACAGCGACTGCAAAAAAGAGCATTACTCCGCTAAGCATCGTGTAGTCTCTAACAGAGGCCGCCTCTACTATGAGGCGGCCCATCCCGGGCAGGCAAAATATCTGCTCAATAATGACCGTGCTCCCGAGCAGGAAAGGTATCTGAATTCCTATTGTGGTGATTACTGGGATTAGCGCATTCTTCAAGGCATGCCTCAAGATGACAACCCTCTCCCTGAGACCTTTTGCCCAGGCCGTCCTGATATAATCCTGCCTCAGCACCTCCAACATCATGGTTCGGGTCATCCTCATGGTCATCCCTGACAGATACATGCCCACAATGGTGGCTGGTGCTATGAACTGTTGCAGATTACCTATTGGGTCCTCAGTAAATGGGATAAACACTATGGGTGGCATGTAGCCCCACCATATTGCGGGGAAGACTATTATCATTGTTCCCAGCCAAAAGCTGGGGATAGCGATACAGAGTATAGCAAAACTACGGCCTATATAATCACCCCAGGTATCCTGCCGTAAGGCTGAATACATACCTATGGGCAAGCCTATTAGCACGATTACCATTAAACCTAGGAGGCTAATTTCAAGGGTTACCGGCCATCTGGCCTTTATGTCGTCAATCACGGGGGTTCTACTCCACAAGGAGTCCCCAAGGTCGCCTTGAAGAAGACCACTGAAACTGCCATCCGCGCCGGGGAGAACCCCCATCCAGCGTCCGTACTGGATATGAGCTGGCACGTCCAGCCCCAAGTCATGCTCAATCTGGTGCCTCTGAGCTGGCGCAATGGACTGCGCCTCAGCCACGATCATGTCTATTATGCTGCCTGGAATGAGGCGAATAATGAAGAAAACTATGAGACTGACCAGAAACAGGGTGGGTATCATTAGCAATAGTCTTCTGATTATGTAAGCACGCATACTACTTCTTCCTCGGTACACAGCCAAGACAGGCAGAGCATTTGAGGCCTAAAATCCTAATGGCTTGTAGGCAATGCACTCTATTTCAATGAGCATATCAGGACGCACCAAGCCTGTTATAACTGTTGAGCGAGCTGGAGCGTCTTTAGGGAAGTAGTCTCTATACACTTTGTTCATCTTGACAAAACTGTCAGCGCTAGACAAGAAGATGGTTACTTTTACTACATCACTCAAAGATGAAGTGGCTGCCTGCAAAACCTGCTTCATGTTCTCCAAGCACTGCCTGGTCTGTGCCTCAATCCCCTCAACTGGATTTCCCTGGGCGTCCACTTTGCCCCCAGTACCCGAGACGAAAATGAAGTCTCCGGCTCTCACTGCTAATGAAAGAGACCAGGGTGTTGTGTTAGGCATAATAATGACCTTTTTTTCTGTCATGGCTAGAATCCTCCTATTTAGAGTCTTTTATTCACCGGTAATCGCAGTGTAGAAGCGTTCGCCAACAGTTCTAGCTATCTCTTCATCCAAGTTAATTGAGTTAATATACACCAGACCTTTGTGCGTGAGTCTATCGTAGGCATAAATACTTGGCTCACCGTCCTTTAACCTCTGTGATACTTCAGCCGCGCCCCTTCCCACTGCCTGCTTATCTATTCTCACCTCAAGCACGGGATATTCGCCCCCACCCTTATCCCCCATGTTGTCCGTGGTCATTCTCATTTCCACGCCAGCTATACTGGCAAGGCGTGCCTCAATCCCCCCCAAGAGTTGTCTCAGGTGCCCTACCCTTTTGGCAACATTCTCTTCACTGAAATCCTGTAGCGTCACCAGCAATCCTACAATTGCCTCCTTGGTTACTTTCATGCCTCGCCCAATGCCCTGCTCCGGCTTGCCACGGAGTTTTTCTTTGGGAATGAGCGATGCCGGTGGATCCCATTTATCAAAGGACTCTCCGCCTACTATCTGCTGGACAACCGCTGAGGCAACCAGGTCTCGGCAGCCGCAAAGGATACCAGATGCCTGAGGTCCGCGGATACCTTTACCACCACTGAAACAAACTAGGTCTACCCCCATATCAATAAACCTATGCAGGTTCTCCACTGGTGGCACCTGGTTTGCGGCATCGAGTATTACCGGAATGTTGTACTTCTTGCCTACCTCAATGACTTCCTCCAGCGGCGGTTGACCATCCAGGCGGGGAACATAAGCAATGGCTACCGTACTTTCTGTAATCGCTGACCCTATGTCCCATTTAGTGGTGGCAGCCGGCATACCAACCCAAATCATCCTAGCACCAGCCAGCCAAATGGCATGGGTATAGGTGGTGATGTGGTGCCAGGGCATAATGACCTCATTAGGCACACCGGTGGTATCGGGTAACCGGTTCATTCTAGCTACATCAAAGCCAGCAATGCATGCTGCGGTACCCAAAGTAAGTGCTGCTGAAGCCCCGGCAGTAACAATACCCGCTTCGGCATGGGTTATTTGTGCTATCACCTTGCTGGCCGCAGCCTGAAGCTCATCTAGGCGCACCATTTTCCTTGCAGCTTCATTCATCGCCTCCAGAGCCTCTTCCCCCATCAAAGCACTGCCATATACCGTAAACGTGCCCGTAACATTGATAATAGGTCTCACCCCTAGACGTTCATAGATTGGCACTTTTAACCTCCCTTATTGGAATAACTTACAACAAAGAAGTGGGTGGGGTTGCCACCCACTTCTTTTGCTTCTGGAACCCAACATTGGGACTGCCGAGGCTCTTTCAGCAGTGCTGGCCACCTAATACCCCATGTCCTCCTTTAATTCCTGGTCAATCCACAAGGTGGAAAGGAAGGGTGTATAGTTAGTCCACCCACTCTCAGTCTCACCATAGTAATTCTTTACCCACGGCCAATAACAGGATAATAGGTATGGAGTGCCCAAGGGTAGAAGTGCAGCTTCGTCAATGACATATATGCCTAATTCCTTCATCACAGCGTTTCGCTTAGCTTCATCCATTTCAGTTGCTGCCTCAACAATCTGCTCATTAAACCACTCGTCATAATGAAGAACCAGGCTGTCTTTTGACCTCACGTCGTTCAAGCGCGTTATTGTACCGGCATTTCCAGCCGTGTTTAGTATGGCGTGCTCATATGTGCCACCATGGTTTATGCCTTCGAAGACAGCGTCGTCATGTGGCTGCAGAATAAGCTCAACACCAATCTTAGCCCACATACCTTCAAGCATAGGAGCTACATCGGCAAGCTCGGCCCGGGTGGCGGAATAGTCTACTGTAAGCGTAAGGCCATCAGGGTAATCAGCAGCAATCATCCGGGCTGCCTTCTCTGGGTCATACGTAAATAGCTCTCTGGTTGACGGTGGAAGGTCTTCTATCGGGGTGTAAATGCTGGTGGGTATGGCCGCACTAAATGGGCAGCTGTGCAAGTCACCCTCAGTAAGGGTAGCCCTAACGATGGCCTCTATGTCTGTGCCAATCATCAAGGCCCGCCGAAGGTTCCTGTCAGTCGTGGGTCCAGTTCCTTTGCCCTGCCATGCTACATACTGATAATTGCCTGCTCGATACGGCATCACTATCAACTCAGGGCATGTGCTGGACAGAATGTCCTTGTACCTCAATTCAACTACATGAGCTATGTCAAGTTTCCCTGTCCGCAGGGAAGCTATTCGGGTAGATGGATCCACTATGATAGGGTATACAAGCTCATCTATAAACGGTGCGTCATACTTCTTCCCCTGGATGACTTTCTCCTTGTCCCACCAATTAGGGTTCCTTTTGTAGACTACTTGAGAACCCTTGACATAATCAGCTAGGATGAATGGGCCAGTGCCAGTTTGGTTCTTCCAGTCAGCGGCACCGGCTTCCACCATTTCAGGAGGATATTGCATATTGAATAGGCCATAACCAAAAGACCATCCCCACTCAGGATAGAAGTAGGTAAAATGAGCCTGCAATGTGTATCTGTCTGTGGCCTCAAAGGCACCTTCCTCGGGCATAAAACCGAGCCAACGAATGCCCGGAACGGTCGGTCGATAGCGGTTCCCAACAAATTCGGCATCATAAGCAGTAAATTCCCTGGCTTCGAAACTCCAGTTGGGATTAGCCGTAAACATGCACCCCGGCCGTATGTGGAAGAGGACGCCCAGAGGGTCGGTGGTAAGTTCCCAACTTTCAGCCAACTGACCTCTTAAGAAGGGGTCTGGAACATACTCTTTGAGCTCAAATGCAAATTCATTGGTACCCCTCGGTCCATATTTCTCTACGTCCCCCGTTAATAGGTTCTCCGCAAAGGGGTTCGCATACAACATCAGAGAGTAATGACCATCAGCCTGATCCCAGCTTGCTATGTCTTGGCCTACACGGAAAGTTTGTACAGTGAGGGTCCCACCATACTGTGGCTCACCTACTGCTGGTTCCTCCTCCTCCTGCTCTCCTACTGGCTCCTCCTCTTCCTCCTCCTCTTGCTGGCCTACAGGTTCCTCCTCCTCTTCCTCCTCCTGCTCGCCTGGTACTTCCTCCTTTGCACAAGAGGTCAGCACTAAAGCCGCCACCAGTAGGAAGCTCATCAACATCCATAAGATCCTGTGTTTCATAATTCCTCCTATTTTGGTATTATTCCTCCACCACATCCTCACCAAAAGTTTTGTTCCATAGGCACCTCCTTATCGGGCAGGGTGCTGACCCAGATTACAGTCATGGCACCACACTGGACGGGAAGAAGAAGAAGCGGGAGCCTCCCTCCCTTGGCCATGATTTCCCGAGCACCCTGCCCGCCATCTGGTAAATTATATTCAAGAACCTCCTGTTAATTCCACCATTTAACTCTACTACTATTATAGCGCTAAAGCAATTATAAAGTAAACCTCTCAGGGAGAACTTTTTCCAATACTTTTTTCCACACCCATGCCGCAACCAAGCCTTCTCATTTTATGAACCTTTCAGCAGCAGCTCTGGCTTCACGTTCGTAGAATTCACGTCCTTGAGGGGTATTAAGATCAACCTCCAGGAACTTGGCCTCGCTCTTGACCCAATTCTTCACTATCCGAGACTCCATTAGCACACTAATGGCAACTTCGATCTGATGTCGTGTGAACTTACTTCTTCCCGACTTCAATTATCTCACCTTGTATCGAGAAAAAGCTGCTCAACTGTTGTGCCAATGCAGTGCTAAACTGATCAAGCAAATTTGGTATAAGAGCCGCAGCATTTGGCATGTCTGAAGAAAACGCCACCTGCATTGTGTTATCGTTGTAGTTTACCCTGATAACACCTTTGATGAACTTGCTCACCTCTTGCATTGCGGCCATTTGTTTGGGGTCTATTCCCATCATAGTTAGTTACCTCCTTTATTCTTGTCGTTTTGTCCACCCTTGTGCTTGTTGTGGTCCCCCACCCGGGATAAGCCCACCCATCAACCGTTGGATAATCGGTTCCATCGTTCGGACCATCATACCCTGCATTGGGTTGGCTTCAGCTGGTTTGCCTATGTTAGCAAGATATGGTACTAGGTTCTGCTGTACCATTGAAGCTGCTGACATTGCTGCTTCGGTAGCCGCACTCTTCGCTGCACCCTCCTCACCCATTCTCGCGTCCCTAGACAGCTCTATGAGCGGCTTCACTTGCTGAATACCAAGGGCAGAAAGCTCCTGTGCAATCCGCACACCCATCACGACCATTCTAGCACCAAACTTCATGCCGCTTTCAAAGCCCACTATCTGGCCGTCAACAATGGGGAGATCCATACTCTCGATGATTGCTTCTGGCGGGCTGCCCTTTGCGTATGTCTGCACGCCTTTTCCAGGTGGGGTAGTTGCTACCGACGTCTTCTTCTCGTCCTTTGGCGGCCTGGGTGGTCTCTTCCTGTAGCCATCCTTCTCGAGTTCCTGGGCACAAATATCAACAGTTCTTGTGTTGTGCTGTGGGTCGGCTTTCAGTTCTTCCTCAGTTATGCCGTGCATCAATGCCCACTTGATGATGTTTACTTTACCATCGGGGGGTTCATCTTGCAGGTATATGGGAGGCTGTTCCCCAGGAATTTCGTCCTCGCCTGGAGGGGTTTCTGCACCTTCATTCAATCCTTCTCTTTGCTCGGCTTCAATCTTGTCTAATTCGCCAGTCCCTGCCGCTTCCCTGTCCATACACTCTTGGTGCTCCTTGCCATCTACGCTTGGCTTGCCACAGAGAGGACAAGTAAGTTCGGGTTTTTTGTTCGTGCTAGTCATTCCAACACCTCCTAACTAGTGTTGCTTTAATTGTAGCACAATTTCCAAATTTTGTACACCTTTCGGCGAGCGTTGTGGTGCAACTTTTTTCGCAGGCCTGTGCACATTTATATTTTGCACCTGCAGCCTGCGTTTATTTAGCTTCCCTAGCAGGTACTTTTTGGATTGCAGTTTTGCAAAAACAGATACAAAAAACTCTATGTAAAGTAGGAGCAGCGGGGGTTCGGACCTGCGTGCAAAAAGTGCAGAAGTCGAAACTACAGAACTCATCTGAAGCTCCTAGCAAGTTGGCCCATGAATGAGCTCATTCTCGATAACATCTTAGCTGTCTCTTTATGAGCGTGCGCTTCCTCTACTTTTATCCTACGATCTTCTATCCCAGCTGCATTCCACTCAACCTGGAGTCTACTCCTCCTCTCCTTCTCATCCTGCTTAACTTCAGCGGCCCGCACCATATCCCCGTTCTTCTTTTTTGCCCTCTTTTCCCCTGACAATTTAGCCCATTCTGCACCCTCAGACCAATTACATTCTTTGCACCAGGTCACCAGGTTAAAGGACCTATTGTTCTTCTTGTTGTGGTCCCTGTGGTGCAACTGCAACTCTACATTCGGGCCAAGTGCACCACACCTCCGACAAGTGTAATTGTCCCTCCTGAGAATGTACTCCCTCCGAGATCTTTGGTACCACCCAACAAAGCCTGGAGGTCTTTTGACTAAATGCTGGCTAGACAACCTATAAACTAGGTACCCAATACTACCAGGGGTAAAGCCTACCTCAAAAAGTTGTCGAGGGGTAATGCCTGATACCAAAGCTTCCCTTATCTGTTCCTGTATTCTTCCCTTTTCTGGAGTAGGTATTTCCACTTGTGCTCCCATCTAACTCAACAACAGCTCAATAGATCTCTTGACCCCAACCCTCTTCGCTAATCTCGCCACCCTGACAGCATCTCTAACATCATGCGTGCGACCAACGAGCCTCATCGCAATTTCGTGTGCTTCATCTTGACTTGTGTCTTCATGGGCGACCAAAACGCTAGTAACAACATCCCGGAACTCCTTTGCCGCATATTCGGCCAACTGATGAACAGAGAACCTGGAGATAAGCTCTGGCGGAAGTTTATGTATGCGGTTGGCTGCACCGATAACCCAGGCGTTTATCCTTTCATCGAGCTTCCTACCGACTTTTGCTCGGATAATGCGGCCTGTTTGCATGATCGAGAGTAAGCCGGCCATATCAACTAAAGCCATCTTTTCGATCTCATCTACCAATATTACTCTCGGTTTTCTTTCTGCTATCAGATCCCAGAGTCCAGCATGTGAAGTCGCACTACCAAGGAGCGGTAGGGATAAGTCGCCGAACGCTCTTTCAATATCCCAAAGGAACATAGACTTCGCTAGCGAAGGTGGACCATATAGCAGGACGTGTATGGGCTTATCTAGCTGTAATGACTCCCTAAGAAGTTCTTTGATGTCGTCATAGCCAATAATGTCCGAGAACATTTCCGCCGGATTGAACTTTGGCTCTTCGTCATAACCAACCTTACCACCTAGTATTGTGGTGTTTTCTGGCGGTACCCATTCAAGAATAGCTAAACCCTTCTCTGTTAACTTATATCTCGTTTCAGACCTGGACTTGTAAGATATTTTGGCCAGACCCTTAACCACAAACTTGTTGATGGTGGCAGTGTATGCCCCAACATCATGCCATCTCCAACCCAACCTTTGGCTCTCCTCCTCCATAGTGTTTTCGTGTTCTTTGATTCTTTTTAGGAGCTCATAGTCCCCCTGGCTTATATCTACCATTCTGTTCTCGCTCATTTCCACCCCCTAACGGTTTTAATTGCCTCGTATGCGGCGTTAACTTTCATCATTTCTTCATTCGTGCCACCATGATCTGGATGTGCTTTCCATGCCTTCTTCCTGTATGCTTTTTCTACCCCAGGTCTAGTAGTATTAGCATCAATACCCAATATCTCAAACGGGTCAAGACCGACTTCAGTACCCGAGAGCACTTTTATCTCGTTGTCAATCTGTTTACGTAGTTGTTTGAGTACATTTATCTGCACGTTTCTTGTCATAGTTCTAAGGATAGAATTAACATCACCTTGGCCGCCCAAATTGAAGTGCTTAAACATACCAGCTAAGTCTTCTTCAATTCCCACCAGATGTCTCCTTCAATTTCTCGGTTTCGTTAGGAAATGTTCCTGGATAAACTAGTGAGTAACCCTCACGTCCACTCGCGGAGAGGAACACCAGTCGTTTTTTCGTTTTATCATAGCCAGGAACTTGCTCCAAGTGCTTCACTAGTTTGACAAGGTCCAACCGCGGATCGTCATCGTCCAATAGGTCCGCATTAACCAGCACGTAATAGACCGCTGCACAGAAGTCTTTCAGCGTGACTTCTGAGTCCTTTTTCTCTGTATGGATGTGAACCATATTATCCCACCATGTCTTGACTGAAACACCGTCACCTATCTCTAGAGTCATGCTATACCTCCTTCATCTCTCCCCAATTCTTGCCAACACTGATTGTTCCCGTTAGGGGAAGTGACCAATCATTATATGTCATGGTTCTCCTAAGTATCTCAATAACATCAGCTTTGGCCCTTTCTGGTGCCTGAAGAACCATTTCGTCATGCACTTGAAGAACGATCTTGACATCGGAGTCTTTTACTTCATCCCAGAACCTTCTCATGCCTATCTTCATCACTTCAGCAGTTGAGCCTTGAATAATCGTGCTTATTACCTCTCTGTCACCATGTTGCTGAATTTTGGGATTACTTGACCAGAGTTCTGGAATATCCCTAATCCTGCCACCAATTGTCCTTACATAACCAGCCTCCCTAGTTTCAGCTGTGGTGCGTTTTATCCACTCAAGCGCACCAGGATACATCTCAAAAAAGGCTTCTCTATCCTTACGTTCCCCCCCACCGTATGTTATTCGGAAGTCCAGAGTCTTCGCTTTTGGTCTCTCATCCGCACTGCCATATACTCTGATAGCGGTCGCTGTATGTATATCTTCACCTGCTTTGAATGCGGCAAGGAGAGCAGGGTCCTGAGAACAATGTGCTAAACCCTTCAGCTCAACGAGATCATAATCCCACTTGAGGAGAACCTGACCTTCTGGCGCAACAAATGCTGTGCGAATTCTTCTACCAATTGGTGTCCGTTGGGGAATTTTTTGTAGATTAGGAGCTGAACTAGACAGCCTGCCAGTGCGCGTTCTTGTTTGGTTAAACGAACCATAAACCCTTCCATCAACTATCTGCTTCCTCAAGCTATCCACATAAGAGTGCTTCAGTGTTTTGTACTCTTTGAAGAGAAGATATGGTCTTATGTATGGATGCTTGTCAATAATGGTTACAACATACCGCTTGTCTACGCTTGGTTTGTCATCTTTAGATGTAGTTCGACCAACAGGTAATTTAAGCTCTTCATAGAGCAATTTAGCCACTTGCTGTGGTGAATTGTGGTTCATATTTGGATGACCTGACCAGTGACCAAGAGCTTCATTTATGACAGAGATCTTTTCATCAAATTCTCCACCTAAAACAGTAAGAGTATCATTATCAACTGCCACACCGTTGAACTCCATATCGGATAGAACTGGCACGAATGGCATCTCTATGTTCCAGAACACATCAAGGAGCTTTAGGTCTCGTAGTTTCTTCTCTAACACATCCCACAGCATTAACGCCGCCATAGAGTGTGGGCCAGAATAATCAAGGAGTTCTGGTAAGCTCATATCAGCTATATCTCTACCCAGCTCCTTGAACGATATTACATTCAAGCCAAGGTATTTTAACGCTAGCGCTTTGAGAGAAAGTTCGGTATTATTCAGTAAATGGGCTGCTATCATTGGATCGCAGATATTATCAACTGTTACGCCAGCCTTTTTCAACATACTGCGGTCGTATGCTGCGTTGAATGGTATCTTGAGTTTGCTTTCATCTGCTAGCAAATCTTTGAACTGCTGGTCATCAATATGAACGTAGTATGCACTGTTTGGTTCGTATGCTAGCGAATACCCATACGGTACACTTGTACCTATATTTACTCCTGAACCTTCTATATCAAAGGCGAGAGTGTTGGCATTAGCTAGGAGTTCTGGGTTCTCTGAGGAACCATTCTTACTTGCGAAAACATAACTCATCCGGTCAGCCTCTTTCTTATTTCCTCGAGCCTACTCAATCCGCTCCCTTCAGCCTCAGCAGTTCCATGACCCAAGGCACCCCAAAGTGCTTCAGCCCTCTTCTTACCGAGCCCTGGCACACTCCTTAACTCAGCTAATGAGCAAGACCACTGAAGCGGCACCTTACCGCCAAACTGTTCCACGATATTACCTGCCAGAGTTACTCCTATCCCCTGAAAACTCTGGAGTAACCAAAGATCAATGTCCTCTGAAGTAGGAGCTCCCCAAGTACCTTTAGCACCAGGTCGCCTGAATAAACCTAGGTGTTTCTCTGCATTAAAGAAGTCTCCTAGTGAGCGGATGTAGTATGCCGTGTCCCGAATATCATCTGTATAATCTACCTCGACATTCTTGACAAATCGTATATCAAAGAGCATACCCCTGAGATGCTTAATGGTGTAATGAGAAGGAACTCTTGGCCCTAAGTCAAGCCGACCATCAGGGTAATACCGAAATCTGCCTTCACACAGGAGAAGTCTGAATGGACATGTGGACTGGAGTAAGGTAGTGCTTCTGGCCATACGCCCATCCTCAATAGAGGAAATGAAATCGTGGGGGACTTTCTTTCTCTGAATGCCAATTACACCTTGTTTTGTAAAGAGGAGAACATCAGCACCACGCTCCTCCGGTAAGGAACTAGTGATTGCTGAGTCACCCAAAGCCTTAGATAGGTCGTTTTCGGTTGGTGACAGAAGAGCCTTCATTCTTCTTTTCCTGGAGTTTCTTTCTCTGGGCTCTCCTCTTTTGGCTTCTCCACTACTGGTTCCAAGCACGCAACCACGAACTTGCCAGTTGTTGGATGATATAATCCACCCAGCATTATCACACCTTCCGGTATTTCCACGAAACCTTTAGCATCCTGTTCTGCTGCCGATACCTTGTACTTCATTGTGACCTCCTTTTACATCTTAAATAGCCAACCTAAAGACTCTATCTTACCAGTCTCTCTATCCATGATGACCTTGAATTTACGGCTAGTTCCCAGTTCAGGATAATGCTGCTCTACTTGAGCGACTATGCCACTGCCCACGTCCTTAAAAGCAGATATGGTCACTTCTGGGGTAAAGGCCTTCTTGAGCTTCTCTAATTCTTCAGGCTTTGCCATCTCATTCACCTCCTTTAATCAAACTAGCGGGACTAACCTTCTGCCTAGTCTTTAACAAGCAGTCATAATCACTTCCAGTAAGGATGCGATACACCCAAGGGCATGACTGGCAACCAGTTGGCACATATAACCAGTTATCCCAAGGGCCAAACCTTCCTTCCCACGGGTGTGGGCAGTGTGGACGATCATCCTCAACCGGCAAGTTGCCAAACTCATCCTTTTCTTTTGACTTCTTGAAGAAACCCAACGGTGAATCATCCCCAGTAACAGTTACTAGATGGTAACCGTTATATGTCTCCCTACTGTATTGACGCCTTGGCATTTCCTTCCCCCTATACCATTGGCCAACCGGCCTTCGCTACCAAATACTGTAGGAAGAACGAGCTCAACCTCACCTTACTGAAGTATGGCCGTCCTCCTCTATCCTTAATTGTGGTTATTTGCCACAGGTCCTTCCCCGGCACAAACAAGAAGAGAGTATGCATCTGGTGGCCAAGATTTTTCTGACCAGCCAATTTTATACCCAAATCCCCATACAAAGAGACAAGCGAAGCGTCCTTTTCGGTTCTTTCAAGCCTGCTTACCTTAGTCGTCATGTAAACGTGCGTCTGTATTCGATATATGATTGGTAGTATCCAGTCATCGTAAAGCTTGTTTATCACCGACCAGTCCTTCCACCCATCTAACCCTTCAGCAATTGTGCTGCCTCCACCCCTTGTCTTCCTTGTCCCTGCCTGTATCTCCCTGCGGATTTGGAGAAAGTAGTCGCCCATGTCCTCACCAAATACCTCATCCACGAAGTACCTTTGGACAGTACTCCAAGCCATGTCGGCCATATCAACAACTGTCCAATCGTTGGGCTTCAAAGGCTTTGAATAATCCTGTTTGAGGAGAAGAGGTAGTTTATCTACATCTGCTGGAACTCTGATCTTCCTCTGTATCCAATCAACACCCAGCTTGTAATTCGGCCAATCATAGGCGTTGTGCACAAACACATTCCCTTTGTTTTCTGGTTTCAAGCGAGGAAACTGTGTCTCGAGCATATAGCCTATGGAGTTGTCGGTATCTAAGCAGCGGAATATAGCTCCCGTTGGTAAGAGAACTTCTGCTAATTTGAGCCACTGATACGACTTGCCAGAACCAGTAACTCCTGTAACTCCTATGCGTTCAAGTACTGGCATGTTTACCTCCTCTTACTGGATCAAATGGATGCTTTACTCTGTAGGCCGAAGCCCATCTAAGTAGTACAGACATTGTAAACTGGTTGCATTCGGCACACCATTCACTAGTTGCTATCTCGTGTCTGCCATCGGGGTCAGTAACCTCAGGCACTGAGTCATCAAACTCTCTGCCACATCTAAGACAATTCATGCGTAACTCCTTACAAGCTCTCCTCTGCACCGTTCAAAGTAGCCACAGAACCTTTCATTACACCAGAAAGCGCTCTTCCCGAAAGCGTCTACAGACCTTGGTGGAGCAACACCCGACTCCATTTGGAGTACCACCTTAGTTGCCATGTCGACCCACCAGTCGATGTCTGCTCTGGTGCGGTATGACTTGACAACCTGTATCTTAGGTGTTCTCAGTTTAAGAGCTATGTGGTTGTAAAAGATGATGGGCCTATCGAGTACAAATGCTTCAGCACTTGCTTGTATGTCTCCATCCACATCGTTCTGACTATATGCTCTAGCAGAAGTCTTATGGTCAATCACTGCTCTCTGAACGTTCTCCACATCAACTCTACAGACAAACTTCACCCCAGCCACCTCACGGTAATGGGTCTTTTCCACCTGAACTGGCTGAACAGACGGGGAAGTAGACACTATGTACTCCTCGACGAGACTAGCACCCTGATCTTTGCTTTCACCTGGCCCGAGTTGTTCCCAGATGATTAGTTCTTCCTCGAGTAGTCTGTCCTCCCACGCGTCCGAATATATGTCCAGACAATCACCGAGAGGCAAGTCCTTCATAGAATTAACCTTCTGTATGAAGTTAACTTCTAGAGCTGTATGGTATGTTGAGCCAACGATCAAAGCTCCAGATGGGGGAATTTTGAGCCCTTCAACATACCGATATTCCCATTGGCGCGGGCATCGGAGCCACATACTGATTTGACTATGTGATACATGGTCTAACATTGTATCACCTCTAATGCTCTAGCACATATGCAATCGGCAAAATGAAGAATGTCATCTAAGCCTAGTTGAGGATTGTATGGTGGATTTCCCCATCTGCCCATATGATTCTCTATTATTCTCATTATCAGTTCAAAGTAGTCACAAGATAAACCGTGTTCTTCAGCCATCATGCGAACTAGTAATGGGTGGTTCTCACAAGAGTGATCAAACTCATCTTTTGGCCCATACCGACGCAAATCATGTATGGTAGCAGCAGCCACCAATATGTCTTTTACATCCTTCGTAGAGCCACATGCGTCAGCTAATATCAGCACTATCTTGATTACCCGAATTGAATGGAGTAAGTTGCCGCTTTCACCTCTTTCGTCAGGAAGATGGTGATTCCGAGATGCTGGTCGCGTAAAGAAGCCAGGCCGACCCAAACTAACCATGTCTTGGACAAATTCACGTATTGAGGAATTTGAGATAAGCTCAATATGGGAATACAGCTCAACCACCAGTTCTGCTTTCATTATATCCCCCAACTCCTCTTGTATAGTTCGTTATCCAAGTCAAGAATAATCGTAGTAAGCCAACTTCTCTGTTTGTTACTAAGAGAAGAGAGCTCACGGTTGGCAGCCATCTGCACGAACATGTGTGCTCTCTTCCAATAGTCACTATCCTCAGCTAGTTCTTTCAGTAGGATCATCTTGTCCTCTGTCATACCAATATGTTCGAACGGAACCTGACCAACCCAAGTCAACTAAAGAGCCTCAACTGCTTGAGTTTCATATAGACACGATTGCGGTCACCCTGTGAGCCATACTTGACAGGTGCTTCGACAACTTTCTCTAGCCACTCACGTATCTCGAGAGCAAGGTCATCCTCACACACCGTTGAGTAGTTCAGAAGAGCAAAGAGTGCAGCAGGGTCCTTTCGTGGCATTAGGACAAAGGGAGAATCGACGTTGTTTGGGTCAGTTGATAACATAAGTGGTCCAAGCAGTTTACCATTCTCACCAACCCTCTGCACCTCGTACTTTGGTCGTAACTTCTTTTCTGTCATTTTTCCTCCATATGATCGCACGTGCCAGCTAGTACCTGCTGTTTAACCTCTCAAACTGGGCGCCTAGACTACTAGGATATTAGTTCAAGACACTACGCCTTACCGAACACAGCCCTTTCGGGTAGCTGGCACGCTTGCTGGTAACTCTACCCACTTCTGGGATTGCATACACCAGCAAGCATCTTCAATTGTTAATCTACTGGTGAGTTGCCCAGAAACCGCTAGCACCCTCATCAAGAACACTAGCCATCAGACTATCATTAGCAACAACAGCCGCCACCTTCATTGCGGCGAGTTGGAATGCCTTCACATCGTTGCTCTGCGCCAGCTCTTTGAGTTGGAGTTCGAGGGCTGGATCAATTCCAACAACTGCCGCTGCAGGAGCTGCTGCCGGTGCGGCGCCTGCTGCCCTTGCCTGCAGAACCAATACTGGCATGAGATTTGTCCTCTTTTCGCCACTGACAGTGTCATGCTCCTGCTGCATCCAATGGAAGCCTAGGCCATCCCAACTTCTTCCATCGGTTGGGAGTCCTCGTTCTTCCATCTTGATCCCAAGGTCTTTCCTGACCCTATTCTGGAGCTGGCCGTACATGGTATTGGTGACGACATTCTTCCTCTTAGGGTGAGAGATTGTCTTACCGTCATCAGAAGGTATCCAGCCGGTGCCGATCGAGTAGCCTTGTGAGCCAACTAGCTCACCTTTTTCATCAATCAAGTCGACCAGGAACATGAGGCCCTCGCCGCCTGAGGCTTGAACTACTTGAGCATATTCATCCTTTTGCCCAAACCTCGCGTTGGCTATCCAGGCATCGATGTCGTTGGGTAGACCGGTTTCGGTATCCCAAGATGATTCTTCTCTAGGTGTAGTCATGTTTAATCCTCCTTTTATTTTTGATCACTTGACTCTAAACCCGTGCTCACTTCATTCTCCACCTCCCATGTGGATTTGTCCCAATTGTAGTGCTTACAATGGGGACAGACTTTGGGATGGGGTACTCTAGGGACCCAGTGGTGCCCACATTGCATGCAGACAAGCTCAGTTACAACGCTAGGTTCTACCACACCAAATTCCCCTTTTTCACTTTCCGATAATTATTATAGTGCATTTAGGTATAAAAGTAAACTATCATTTGGGCTTTATGATTAACTTTTTTCTGGGAAATTGGTTGACAAATCTGACCCATCAGGCTTCTCTTCATATTACACCATCTGACTCGCTTCGATGTCTCCAAATATAGTTGGCAATAAGCGCGTGAAGTCGGCAAGAAGTGGGATCATAAGCTCTCTCATTTGAGGGTGAGCAGCTTCAGACGTTCGGAGCTTCATGATATGCCTCCACTCTCTCAGGTTTGCT
>SDBU01004614.1_pt1 | contig 16863 bp, 33 predicted proteins | sample 2277071 | NCBI WGS metagenome assembly SDBU01 (sample SAMN10397929, study PRJNA504765) | marine sediment metagenome | isolation source: marine sediment core GS08_GC12, 126 cmbsf | place: Arctic Ocean: Gakkel Ridge, Loki's castle | collected 2008 | reverse complement strand
CGGCGATGCGGTCGTCGCGGTAGCCGAAGGCCTCTCGGGCTTCTTCCACCCTCGCCTTCAATGAAGCCTTGCTGATCCCGGATTGACGCAAACCTCTTTCAATCGCCGCAACTCGATCATCGGCCCTGACACCTTCCACCTTGATAGTCTCCCACTTACCGCACCAATACTCGCTGGCGACCTGCGGCCAAGCCCAATACGCGACCTGTTTGATGGGTTCGTCTTGGAGCCGCTCGGGATTGGGTATGAAAACCACTGGCGGGTTGAGGCGGCACTCACCGCAGTGGTATATGGGGCTATGCTCATGATAAAAGCGGCAGCTCCCACAATTCCTCTTCGCTGTCCCCATATCTACCTCCTCCTATCCACGGCGGCCTCGATATTACGTACCGCCTCCTTCTGCGCGTCGGTGAACCTAGCCCTATTGATGACGTTGTCGTATATACCCAAGAGGGTATCATACGCCCATTGGTAATCCGGGTCGCTAAGGTGGTCTTCAAGGCACCCCACGAATGTGCGGGAATCATGCCCCGATTGGCCTCCAGCTCTAAGACTAGCATAGTCTACCATTATAACTTCTCCAAGCAGGCGCGGAGCCTTCGTTGGGCCACTTTTCCGCCATGTGACGAGGACCAAGCATCAATATCCTGGATTGCTAACCGCATCACCGCTTTGTAGACCTTGATGGTTTCTTCCCGCTGCCGTATCTCCTTGCAGGCTTCGCGGAGTAGCGCCTCCCACCCGCCTGGCCAGACGTTCTGAACCTCCCGGCCGTGGCCCTCGAGGCCTACACCCCCCCTCGCCGTATGTTCCAACTCCTTCAACCGATCCTCTGACATTGGTTTGTTCATGGCTTCCCCAGTTGGGTTGGTTGCGGATGTTTATCTAGCTCGCGGAGGGCAGCAACCAACACACACAAATCACAGTGGTAGTAGATATCGTGTGAATGGTTGATTTCATACCCCGTACCGCTACGATGTTCAAGCTGCTTTGAGATTGGTAATTTCCGTGCCGCTTCAACTACAGCCGCTTGGCTTCTGATGGTGCCATTTAGCATCGCCGTTTCTGCCTCATGGTGGTCCACCATGCTCTCAAAGGATAGCTGCTCTTTCTTTTTCAGTCGCTCATTCTCATCGAGAAGTTCCTTCAGGCGTACTTGCAGCCTATTCTGCTGCCTTTCTCGGAACTCATTCTCATCCACCAACTCAGGATTGACATCCAAAGCATGACGGCCATCCTCGGCCAAAGAGACCCACACCTCAATTTCTTCCTTATCACACTCTGGACATATGGCTTTCTTTAGGCACTCATTCTCGCCGAGCAGGGTTAGATAAGCTTCCCTTAACCGATCCACTTCTTTTGGTTCCAGAAAATGCTCAAGCTCTTCGCGTGTAGGGTTCATCGCTTCTCCTCAATCTCGCGCTCGATTTCTTTCCGTAGCCGTATCAATGTTAAACAAGTGGTCCACCAATACTGAGGGTTTTTGTATTGATTCTCCCATGGTGCTTGCCTTGCTATTCTGAGAGACCTCTCCGCGTCCAACAGAATCGAGCGCCCCGCGTGGAGCTCCAGGTAGCGACACCATTGCAGTCCGTCATCCCCCTTTGTATGTGGATTGCTCATGATTTTCCTTCACGTCTTCGGCACGGCTTGCAGATGGCTGGACGACCGGGCTTGGCTCTCGTCCAGAAGACCCGATTACATTTGTTACACTCACGTATCTTCATTTCTCCTCCTATAGACCAAGTTCTCCCAGCACCTTCTCAACGGAGTCGCTAATCCCATATTCGTTGGTGATCATCCTAGCCTGCGCCACCATCTCCGCCGAAATATCAAGGATGGTGTCTCCCGCAACGGACGCCGATACCCCAATAGGTCCCTGTCCCCATTGAGAGATAAATGAGGCTCCCTCGAGAAGGTCCGCTATCTTGACGATGGCGAGAGAATGTGTCCCCACTTTGCTTCGAACCTCAGCATACCACGGGCAGAGGGTGCCTTCCAGCTCACGGATGGCCGACTTCACGTAGAGTTTGCGTTTGACTATGGACGGCAGATCCCCGGTGACGCACTCGGCACCATCATGAAGAAGAGCCCACTCGGTTATAGCACCCAGATCCCGGACGCTCGGTTGGCCGCTTCTAAGCACGATGCTTCTCGCGATAACTGCGACGCGGTAGGAGTGCTCCGCCACGCTCTGGTATCGTGCGGCGCCGACTATGGCCCACCTTGGAACCACAGAGAGCGATAGCAGGTCGGACATCATTCGACCCTGATCGGTCATCCCAGCCCCCTTTTGAGCCTCTGTAACTCGGCAACAAGCTCGTCAGCAAACGTGCGCTGGGACGATGGGCGGGGGTACGCGAAGATACCGATCGTTGCGATGCACTCGTCAATAACGTCATTACGGTGCACAAGGAGGGCTCTGTCCAACGCCTTGTCCAACGCCTCGCAATCTCTCGCAGTATCCGCCATTTCATCCTCCCTCTACTTTATCGGATCGAGTCGCAGACTGAGAGTCGGTTTCCCCGGATCAGTGCACTTCGCGATGACGATGGTCGACACACCCGCCTCAAGGAGCTTCAGCGGATTGAGTTTGGCACCGGTCTTGCCCGCCACGAGCTGCGCGATACAGGAGGTGGCCACGAGCTTATCGCCCGGAATCTTGGTGCCATCCTCTTTGGTTTGACTGGTTGCGTAACCAAGGTCCTCCATCTCCTCCTTGATTGCGGTCTTGTAGACGTTCTGCTCGTTGGTGAGGGTGCCTATCATCTCCTTAAGGTCCCTCATCGCGTCGATCTTCTCGATCAACATACGGAGCCTATCCATCTTCTTCACGCCATTCCCTTTCTTTACTGCTACCATCATTCATCCTCCTATTGGTTTGCCGTTAATATAATCGCGACGGAGTCCCTCTGTGCAACCGACGGGTGTCCTGCCGTCCCGCGTCATGATTGCGTATTCCTCCGTGTGGCTCCACGTGATGCGCTTGTCGAAGTCCCGCCGGTAGATCTCGGTGACGAGGACATCCCACGTAATAAGGTAGCAGGAGAGCCAATCCTCCGGATCCATTCCGACCATACAGTCGATCTCGCGCTCCAGTGCAAAGAGTGCCTGCTCGCCGTGAACCGTCGCAAGAAGAGCCTTGGCGTCCATTATCCCCTGCCAACGCATGACAAACTCCGTCCGCAGCAGATAGTTGACCGTATTGACGAGGTGGCAGTCATCCATCTGGCGCACCCGTATGCGCCTACCGTCCTTGGTAGCCCAGATCGTCTTGGTAGGTACAGGCTTGGTGACAGCCTCCAGCACGTTGTCTACTCGGATTCCCCACGCCTCTTCGTATTCTGCCATGGACATGGACTGTTCGTCGTTACCCATCATGACTCCTCCTCGACCAGGGCGTGCGCCTCCCGGAGCCACTCGGCGAGTGATTCATCGTGCGGGTGGATCTCGAAGCCACCGTGTCCGTCCTCATGCCCAATGGAAAATCCGTGCTTAGCGCAGACAGACAAGATCTCCTCAATGAAGACGCCCACGGGTGAGTTTTCCGCCAACTTCACAACTTCGCGGAAGGTGCGCTCACCCTTCTCCTTTTCACTCTCAAATCTCCACACCATCATGATCCTCCCTCATCCTCTATTGCTTCTTCTTACTTAATTTCGCCGCCTTGGGTTCCCCTTACTTACGCGCTTTGGTCTTGGGTTCCTGGCGCTTGAGAACGTCGAGCCTCTCCTGTGCCTTGGCGATCCGTTCCTGCACCTTCCCAGCCCTAGCCTTCTCGAGGGTCTTCTTGCCGGCCTCCCTCTGTCGAGCCAACCCGTCCTTCCGCTCCTTGCTGACGGTAGACATCGCGTCCATGATGGTGCGCTTTACCTTGGAGAAGGTGCGATTGTCGGTGGTGCGGTGCTTGCGCAGCGCGTCGCACAGGACATCGAGGTGCGGCCTCACATCCACCATGACGGCTTTGTAGGCCGGAGTCTGCCTAGCGTCCTTGACCCGACCCTTAGCTTTAGGCTTGCTGCCCTTGACCTTGGCTTTGGTTTGGGGCTTGCCGGTCTCCTCACCCACTTCGGGGCTCATGTCGGCCGGTTTGAGCGATGCGTTCTCTTGTGTCATTCTGTTCTCCTTTTTCTCTTTTAACGTTTCGAATCACCGAAGGTCTGTTGCCAATACGATAACACCCCCGACGCCTCATCCTTCGTCATCTTCGGGAAAGCATTCGTCAGCCACGGGCAAGCGCCCATCATATTCGTGACTCCCGTTTCCCGTAAGGTGTCGAGATATCGCAAGTACCTATCCTTCACGTATCCGGGTCGCTCTATTTTCATTCTTCCACCTCAACGCCAATCTGGAAGAATCGTCCTAGTTCCACGGTCTGGCGGATCTGGGCAGCGGTGCTGGGAACCTTGTCCCGAATCGCTCGAGTGAAGGCGTTATGGAGACCCCACATCGAGCGAGGAGCAGCGTCCTCCCCAGCCACCTCGAAGTAGTTCTCATGGATCGTGGACATAAGCTTGGGTGCCACCACCTCCTCAACCATGACGGCGTTGTAGATCAGCACCTTGGCTTGCTTGCCATCAATCGGGGTGTTGCTCAGACGCTCAAGGTCTACGGAGAGCCGGTCCCCCTGCTTGAGCACGCGGTCGAAGCCAGCGCGGATAACGGCCTTGAGGTCGACGCCGGTCGTGCTCTTGCGGCAGATGGCGAACATCTCGCCGGATAGAATCATGTTGTCGCAGACGAACACGTGGGCACCGGCAACGCCCCGAATAGCGGACTTCTGGTTGGTGCTGGTGCGAAAGCCAAATGCCATAGACCCGGCAAGGCCGGCAAACCTCGCGTCCCCGTTCTCCATCATCATCACACCGAACAGCATTCCACCGGAGTTGGCTAGGGCCAAACGCTCATCCTTGATACGATAGTTGCGGTCATGGATCTCGGCGGTAATTGCGTCCAGAACCATCCCATGATGGAGCGGCTTGTGGAAGCGTCCCTTAGGTTCGGGATCGGGAAGCGCATAGATCACGTCTCGATCAACCATCTGCCCACCTGTCAGAGTTGCGGTTACAGGCATTCCAGCTTCCCTTTGACGGAACTGTAGATCAGCGCCTCAGCTTGCAGATCAACGACTATGGTGTCCCCAGTTGGAGCCTCGGGTTTAACTTGACCATCCGTGATCATCAGGTCCCAATGCCAAGAGGGTTGCCTTTCACCATCGGGAATCAGCGAGAGATGGAAGGTGCGCACGAGTTTGCGAGGAACCGCCTGGATCATTACCTCATCAGGGTCATGGAACTGGAGCTGATAGGCAACAACGCCGCCCTCCCCCCTGGTTGGGACGATGATGGCAATCTTGTCTGGATTCTGATCAAACAGGTAATCGAGAGCGCGAGTGATAGAGTCAAACGTCATTGTCCCTCCTAAATCCGGCCTTCAACGCCAGTAGGGCGTCATCTACGCTTGTGTCGTAGAGCAACGCCAGGTTATTCGCCATTGCCACCGTACTTAATTCGGTTATAAGAGCGTCCCCCGCCACTATCGTCGGTCGGGTGGGGGAATTGAACGCCACAGAATCTCCCGACATCGTCTCGAACTCCCTCTCGTGTCGTTGGAGGCTCCGGACGGTAGCGCCCGTGAAGGAGCACCGCAGCAGCCGAAATGGGCCGAGATGCTCGAGTCCCACGAACGTGAAGACGCCGTCCTGCTTGAGCTTCCTAAGCTTCATTCTCCCCCCCGCGAAAGACCTGGGAGATTTGGGAGAGGCGCGAAAGGCCTGGGGGATCCGGGAGAGGTTGATACATCGGGACTATGAACACGCGGGTGTCCACGTGGATGCCGTCTTCCGCGAAGAAGAAGTCCTCCACCCCACTCGGCCAGATGCGGCCCCCATCCGGGTCGGGACCGTAATCCTCGCTCACCCGAAGCAGGACGGCGTGCTTTGTGGGAAAGGTGCCAGCCTGATAGGCCTCCTCCTCGCCTTCCTTAACAATCATGTGCCAGTGTTTCTTTCCTCCCATTACCCTTCCTCCTTATTGAAACTCCCTAACATACTCCTCGAAGCTGATTGCCACCTCGTCTATGCCTGGCAGCCCCACCATTCTCCCGTGTAGATCAACGCGAATATCCTGCTCGCTCTCATCGATCGCCACGTACGGAGCTATCCCGTATTCGAGGGTTCCCATAACTTCGTTCTGTATCATCTCACTGAAGATGATGCGCGCGAGGTATCTTTCGTCGCTCCACCTCGACCGACCGCGCTCCAGAGCCTTGGCCAGCACTTCTGGTAGACCCGCTCCCTCCCAGTGAGTGTAGAGGCATATCTGGTTCCCGTCACCGTACATCAGCACGATATTGCGCCTATCGCCCATTACCCTTCCTCCTTGACGTTCTCGAATCTCCAGTTGGCCCACGGCGTCTGTAGTTCAAACTCTCCCCCCGCTAGGATAAGCCCGTCGATGGTTCCGGGAGCATAGTATTCGTGCCCCTCAATCTGAAAGACCGCGTTCTCCAGCGTCGTCTCCATTTCCGTCCCATTACCTCTATCAATCCTAATTACCCTCATCTAGGCTCCCCCTTTGAAACTACGCCCGTTGCTCGTCACTTCCCTCCAATCCATTGAATGGCACACTTGGCGGAGCAGAGACCGTTCTCCTCCCAGGAATCGTGCCAGTTGTCAATCCCCCCACCATCCGGTCCCAGCGGGTGCAAATAGAGCACACAGCCATAGCCGACGTTGCCCTTAACGGTATTACCACACGCGGGACAGAGTGGGAGCGGATCGGGCTTGCTAGCCATGCAGCACTCCAGACATTCCTCGGAATCACCCTCCGTAGCAGAGCCACTATACCCATACTCCGTTACATACTCGCGTAGGTGGTGTTCGCAGAGGGTTACCTTATCCAGCAGCCTTTCATCTATCCGCCCCATACTAGCCTCCTACAAGACCCACCAACCATGGCTGATGGGCTATGTATGGGGCTCTATGATCCCCTAGCGATCCCAGTCGCCCTCAGGCGCACCATTCAGCTCATCGTAGCGACGCGCCCATTTCTCGCGAGCACGATAGCCGCGCTGAGTCTCGGTGAACTCCGCCACGGGCTGATTCGGGAGTTCCAGCTCCCCGGCAAAGGATTGTCCATTGATCCGTGCTCGCTTCCTAGCCTTTCTGACCTGGCTTTTGGTTAGCTCCATTTTCTTCCCTTTCATCCTATCCTCCTATAGCATCGATCAGTGGTTGGTCCAGACGACTAGCAGTGCCCCACCAGATCATATCGTGCGCGTGACCTGGTGTGAGCGCATGGGCTATCTCGTGCGAGAGCGTCATGAGGATAATGCCAATCGGCTGTCGCTGGGCCTTCAGAACGATCGTCTTGCTTGTGTAGTGGCAGATGCCTAAGTCGCGACCCAGTTCCCCTGCGCGTGCCCACCGGAACTTCCACCCGGCCGGTAGGAACTGTGCAGCGATCCCCTCGACCCTACCTCGCGTCGTTACCGTGGTTGCCATGATACCAATAGGGAATGCAACCCCCGTGCCATATCGCCAGACCTACCCATACGCCAAACCCCGCGACCGACGCGGGTCCCCGGATACCCCCCTTACGGCCAGCACCCCGAATTGGGCGAGGCAACCCATCTATTGCGCGACTTCCCCCATATCGTGAAACCCGCGTTCCTGGCGACTCTGAGCCATATAAAAGCGCTTGCCGGCATATCCGGGTGGGTGTCCTCCCCCAGTCCTCCCAAACCCGGTGATATCCCCAGATATGAGCCCGTCCTTGGCCCAAAACGGCCCTTTCCGGCATAGGGTCGCCTATATATACCTCGCCGCTCCCGCGAGGGCAAGGGAAGGGCAACGGTGAAGTGGGGGGCGTAAGCCCGCGCCCCTGGCGGGTCTCCGAGGGGTATCTGGGGGGTATTTTGGGGCACCGATAGGTCTACAAGGCTGGCAAGAAGCTTGCATTCCTTTTTGGTATTATGGCACAAGCGATATGGGTGGCGGCGGTAGCGATCGGGCTTATCGCCTGGATCCGTGGCCTCAGCGAATTCGGATCCGGATCCCGGATCTACTAAGAGGAGAAGAACAATAGATGAGAACGTAAACTCGAAGATCAGAGAGGCTCGGAAGATCCTATCTGATGTGTATGAAGCGGCCCGGACAACGAAGGAATTCGTCGAGAAGCTGGCCGCCGCGAAAGTGTTGATCGATGATTGCTACCGTCAGGCTGACGCCCAGCTTCGGCGGGAGCGGAGACAGGCAAGGAGGGAACAATGAAGACACACGAAGAGATCGAACGCGAAGCGCACCAGGTTATGATGGAGGACGTGGACGCTGCCGAGCACCACGACTGCCCTATGTGCAAGTGCGCCGAGGAAGCACGCGCGCAATACGCCGAGACCATCGCCAAGGGGACCGCGCCCAAGGACGACGACGACGCGCACGAGATAGCGCACCACCCGGATTGTCGCGTGGTGTGCGTCGAATGCACCGAGAGAACGTGCACGTCGGATCACACGAGCAAGTGCCCATGCGGTAACCCAACCGAGGATGACGGCACGCCAGATCTCACCGGAAGCGCCACGTGTGATGGATGTGGCAAGACGATCCCAGCGGACAACGGCCAATGGGAGGAGACAGACATCGGCACGATCCGTTGTGGTGATTGCAAGGACAGCAACACCGGCACCGAGGCAATCGAAAGGCGCTGTGGCTACGGTGAGGGATCGTGTCTGGGGCTCCAACGACGAAGCCCTTCCCATAGCTGCCCGGAGCACACCGTGACCCCAGCTCCATCATACGTGGTACCAGAACGGAAGGGCGAACTAATGGAGCTGGCGAGATTGGCGACGAAGGCGAGTCGTGCAAGGCACTTCGGGTTCGCTTGCATGGAATGTGGGCGCAAGTTCCACACCGTCACCGCAGCCAAGAAGGCTTCCTATAATGGATGCCCCAACTGTGGTGGATTAGACATCGAGATGGCCTAGCGTCCTGAGAGCGGACGAGCAGAGGTTCGCCCGTTCAATTGGATACTAGAGGGAGGAATAGGATAATGAAGGAAATGACGCAGAAACAGCACTTCAGCCTGGCGCTCAGGAAGGCTGCCGATACCAACAACCTGTTCCTTGATTTTGTGAAGGACGGGATGACTCGGGAGGAACTCCAATCCAACATAGACCGACGACCGGTTCTATGGGAGCGCTTCTCGAACTGGCTGGTTATATTACCCACAAAGGAAGAGGTCGGATATGAAGAATAAATGGAACAGATGGCGAGAGGTGAAGCACTGCGAGACCGATGGGTGTACCAGCGTTCTCTCGAGCGAAGCCGAGCTGGAGGTCGGGTGGTGCAGCGAATGCATGGACCGCGAGGCTAAGCTCCATGGGTCGCTTCTTCGCGCGCTATTTCTACGACAGGGAGGAGGTTAAATATGAAGGCAAGTGGTGAGATTGAGAGCTTCTGGGTTGTAACCGTTCCGAAACACTACGACGGTGGGGTGACAAGCGGGCTGCCCGACATCTGCTTTGAGAGCTACCCCAAGAAGATTGGACTGCAGTTCCTCGGCGGGTTGCGGCCGGAGGAGGTCGTGGGATTCTATGCTGACGAGAAGACCGCCAAGGGAGTTGCGACTGACTTACTGACGGAGATGGAGATTGAGGCGGCGGTCGACAAGTATGGGTACGAAGAGGCGCTTCGAAGAGCCGGGGACCTAGGACTAGTGGGGGACTAATCAGAGGAGGTGACGTTATGTGGTACGGGGGGTCGGAAACGACCCCCACCCCTTAGATTATTCGCTATCACCACATACGGACCACCCCCCTTACTCTCCCGCCTCAAAGCCCCAGACGGACCACCCCTCGCGCTTCCCACGGGCGAAGAGTTCCAGCCTAGGACCAGCGAAGTTATCCTTTATCCAGTCCGATACCAGGATCGGCTTGGCCGCGTGCTGTCCCCTTGGTGCCTTCACCGCCATGTCCGGAGACTCCCCAACGGCCAACCCCGAATGGATAATCTTCGTTGCGGGACCACACGCTGGATTAGGTCTCCCCGTATGTCCCTTGACGCCGATGAGGAGGGTCTCCGAAGCCACGTTGAACCAGAACCCCGGATTCCAGGAGATGTTCCCCTTGCTGGTGACCTTAACCCACGGGAAACCCGAGCTGTATCGGAATCCCCACGCCTCCATAACGGCGAGCGCGTCCTTCAGACGGGACCAGGGAGACCAGAGGAATAGGAGACAGCTCTCGGGATCAAGGATTAGTTCTAACGGTAAATCGCATATCTCCTGTTGTGTCATCGATTCGAAGGGCGCGTCCATCCCACTCCACGGTCCCTTAGGCCTCTCCTTCTTACGTTGTTTTGCCGTGGCAGAGAGAACGTTATAATTCCAGGGTGGGTCTACATAGAGAGCCCGGTATGGTGCATCCTGCAGCACATCGTCAGTCCAATCGGTAAACTCCATCATTCCCTCCTTTACTTTAGTGTCGCCCAGTTAGGTCCGTATCCACCCTTCGCGGTAATTGGGACGGATAATTTTACCGCCCCCTCAAGTTGTGCAATAACGAACGCGTCCAGCATGCCCCACACGTCGTCACCCTCCGGGATCTCAAACAATAGCTCATCATGAATTTGTAGTAGCGGTTCCGCGTCGATCCCCGCTGGCCATAGCGTGTCGTTGAGGAGATCCCAGATCCCCTTCATTGCCTTTTTGATGATGCCCTGAGCGCCAGCCGAGATTATATGGCTGTGGGCTTGTCTCAGCGCCTCCTCCCGAACGCGAGTTACATCAGACCACACGCCAGGAAGGTAGCGTATCCGCCCGTGCATATCACGCACAAAGCCGTAGCGCTTCGCCTCACCCCTCGCATTACCCATGAAATCCAGCACGCCCGGATAGATCTTGAACCACTCCTTAATGAAGCGGCTACAATCGCTCTCGTCATACTCATAAACCCCAGCAAGCACCATCTGATCGAGGAGTCCGTGTCCAGTGATCCCTGTAATAACGCCGAAGCCAACGCGCTTGGCTGGATAGCGGTGCTTCACCTTGTCCACGTCTTCTAACCTAACACCAAACATCTGGGACGCCGTCGTGCTGTGGATATCGCGACCGGATAAAAATAGATCCATCAGCCCCTTGTCCTGAGACTCGTGCGCCATTACCCGCATCTCTACCTGATCGAGGTCCCACGCGGCAAGGCGACGACCACGGGGTGCGATGAACCCCTCCCGGATCTTCAGCGCCAGCTCCGACCGCGCCGGTTGCGCCATCAGGTTAGGATTGGATGCGGCAATTCGACCAGAGGTCACCCTCGTGATTCGAAGCGTGCATCGGATGCGGTGGTCTTCGTCCATCTTCGTCGGTAGCACCTTGGCGAAGGAATCCTTCAGCTTGGCGTATTCCCGATAGCTCATGATAACGGGAACGACCGGGTGCTTCGCGGCGAGGGCGTTGAGAACTTTATCGTTGGTAGACTCCTTACCCTTCTTGGTTCGCTTGGTGGGCACAAGACCGAGCCCACCGTTACTTGTGGGGTTGAACAGCAGCGGCCTCACCTGATCAGGTGAATTAGGGTTAATCTGCTTCCCCACCATCCTATAAATCTTGTGGGACGCTTGGTTCATCTCCGCCTGGAACTCGGTTGATAGCCTGCCGAAGTACTCCGGGTCAATCAGGATGCCGTTGGCCTGCATTCGTTCGACCATAGGAACAATGTCCAGATCCATCTCGAGGATCGGATCAAGTTCCATCTCGGTCACCCGTTCGGGAAGAACTTTCAGGAGTCGACACGTAGCATCCGGATCCCTCCCGGCATAGTAGATAGCATCGGATAGCGGGACGTCGTCCAGAGTAGGTTCCGGGGGGAGTCCGAGGCGCTCCTCTGCCGGCTTACGAAGCTCCGGCTGCACCTTCTTCCACCGGTCGCGGGGATCGGCGTCCTTCTCCTCTACATCCTTGAGTATGGCGGTGATGCGACGATTCAGGTTATGTGGCTTGCGGACCTTGGCATCGCCGGCCTTGAACTCAACGTACTCGGGTGCCGGTCCCCAATCAATCTTAGATGCGGCGGTGAGGTACTCCAATATAAGCCTGCGAGACGGCTCGGCAATAACATCGTCATACGCACGCATCTTCATGCCCAGGTGGCGGAAGGATAGGGGCTTGAGCCCCAGCGGCTCCAAGCGAAGGACGTAGGACATGATGATCGTGTCGGTGTAGCGGGGAACCCGAATGCCAAGAGCGCGAAGCACGCCAATATCGTAGAGCGAGTTATGGAAGATGACGAGGGAATCGTGGTCTAATATCGCTTGCTGGAATGCCCTAAGAGCATGCTTGGAGTGGGCACGGATGACGTAGCCCTTGCCAGGCTTAGAAGAGAAGCTCAAACACCACGGGTTCTTTTCCCAGCCCTCAGTATCAACACCGACGACACCCCCAACGAGGTGCCGGATTGATGCCGCGTCATTATCCGTAAGCTCGACGTAGAAAGGCTCTGGGTGCTCATCCGTAGGAGGTCGCACCGGTAGCCGGCCGGACGCATATGCTCCCAGCTTGAGGAAATCGTCCTGGATGAACGGCTGAATATCAGCGTCATAGAGGCCACCGGCAGGATGATAGATGGGGATAACTGCGGTGCCATTCAGTCCTGGTGGCGTGAAGGCAATCCCGTGAACGGCCTCCATGGCAACGTCACCCAAGAAATAGCGCACGGAGAAGCGGCCCAGAGCACCTATGAAAGCAGGCTGGACCTCGCGAAGCTCCTCAAGGAGTACATGCTCCTGTGCCTTAATCTCATCGGGAGTCGGGTCCGGATCACCCTCAATATAATCCTTCAGCAGGTTGGTGACGTAGCAGGTGGAGCGGTCGATGCCGGCACGAAGGAGGTATCGATCCATCTCGCGACCAGACACGCCTACGAAAGGGATACCGCGCCTATTCTCCTCCTTGCCCGGACGTTCGCCAATAAGAGCGATGCGAGCGTCCTTAGGGCCACTACCGAGAACAATCACACAGCGTTCCCTTTCTGTTCCTTGGTGCGCAGATCCTTTGTGCCAATCTCAACGGCAACGTAAACATTCGGCTCAGATGCTTTCGCCGCCACGAGAGCCATGGAATCATGAAGAATAACGACGTCCCCAATGATCGCCGCGTAGAACAGCTTTAGCGCTTCATGCTTGTGATATTCAATGGCACCGGTTGGCATGAGGCTAAATAAAGGTTCGTCTTTGATACTGGCTGTGATGCTCTTTTCCCTGGGATTGTAGGTTAATGTAAGTCCAGTGTTGGCAAATCTCGCAAGATAGATTAAAGAGTCGTCCATGATCTATCCCTCCCTCTCGGCGTCTATCGCCCGTTTCAGAACATAAGTGTCCGTACCCCCATCGCAAGTTACAACCGCAACAAGCTCCCAGCCTTTCGCGCCCAGTTCGTTGAGCTTCTCCTTGGGGAAGCCGTTCGCATACAGAGCGGTGTATCCCCACGAATCCGCACTGACACTGAGCACCGTGCCCTTTTCCTCGAAGCGGATATGAAGTTGCTTCCATACCTCCCCTAACGCATCGAGGATCGCTCTCACATGATTCCCCGCGGCACCGGAGTACAACTCCCCATCCACATCTGGAACGTTAATATTCCAGGTCTTGATAGTGTCCCACACGGCCATAAACTCCGGAGTTCCCAACATCTCGGGTGTGGGGTCTGGCCAGTTCTTTTTGTTTGCTCTAGCCCGCAGAATACGATCGTCCATTGCTTTACTCATTTCTCCCTCTCCCTTTGCTATTCCCCCACCCACCTACTCTTCCCCTTTTCTGCGTTCAGCGCAGCGATCCTACCTTCTCTGGTGCTCAAATCGAAGTATTCGCCGTTGCTAAACCAGACCGATATCGTCCTGGTCTTACTGTCTGCAAGACCACTTATATCCATACGCTCTAGATAATCGGTGGCCCCATCAAATTCGACGACATTGGCTGGGTGTCGTCTGCTGTAGAGGTGCGGAGTTCGAGCAACCAACGGTCCAGCAATCACCACACTGAGTATTGTAAGGCACTCACGTCGTTTCATTTCTTCCCACCATCGTCTTCACCACTTCCGGTTGGAAGATCTTGCCGGCATGCAAAGAAGTTGAATGCACACCGAGCGGAGCAGAAGTCCCCCCCGTCATCGTCGCCAATATCATATGCATGAACCGGTTCGATACGCCACCAGTCCGTAACATCCGAGAGAAGTACGGACTTCTTGCAATAATCACAGTGTATTGCTTCGCTCATTTCTCCCCCTTTATAACTGCCTTGACAACCTTGTCCGCCGTGATCTTTCCTACGCCATCTATATTAAACCAATCTCCAACACCGGCGTTTATCATTGAGATCACAGACCCGAAGTACTCTGCCGCAGCTCCCGAGCGCTTCCATCCAATGCCGGGGAGCTGAGCTGCGACACGGCGAACCAAAGACGGCTTGCGGATAAGCTCCCCCTCCGGTGGGTCATGGAGCGCCAGATGTGAGCGGTGCTTATCCCAGTCCTTATCCCACCAGCCAGCAAGATCCTTGACGACGAATGCGGTCTCCACAGCGCTACCGGTGCGGCGAACGTGGACACCCGCCCGAAGCTCAATGCTCATAATCCACGCGTCCAGCTCTCTGTACATGAAACATCGGCTGCCGATATGTGCTGGCGTCCAAATAGTCTTGCCCTTTATCTTCCGTGGAACGACAAGCTCCCCCGTGCGGTAATCGGGGCGATACACGCCGTGGATGACAAGGTACAGAACCTCGAAGGATGACAGCATACCCGGTAGCTGGTGGGCAGCGAACCGGCCGTCACAAACGCATTTAAGGACATCCAGAAGCGACTTGACCTCGACGCCCACGGGGATGGGGCGCTCGTCTGGTCCACGCCCCATGAAGGAGATATCACCGAAAGGGAGACGACAGAGCTTAGAGCCCTTGATGTGGCGCGCCATCTCCTTTGAGCCAGCACGATCGTCAACGAGAATCTCCACTAGATCCCCAGTTCTCGCAACTTCCACAAAACGGTTGCCTGACAATTGTGACCGGATTGTCCAAAGACATCGCTTAGCCCCGTCTGCTCTCGCAGAAAGATTAGCAGCTCAGGGTTCTCCTCCAGATAGACTCGCCAAAGCTCTTCGTAGAGGCGCGATACCTCTCCAATGTTGATGGGCTTTCGTCCCTTGGCCTCTCTCCACCCCAACCCCGTAGAGCCGTCCGCGAAGACCTTTGCCGCCTGGTATCGTCCCTCAATGGACCTACCGTTCACGCGAGCGTAAAAGGCACTAAACCGCTTGTCCCCGCGACTGCTACACTCGAGAAACGGCGCCTTTCCACACCTGACCATTAAATCACCGCTTCCTACTCTTTGCGGCGTCAGTGGCGATAAGCTTCTCAATCGCGTCCACATATTCTCTGATTGCGAAGGATAGAGCCTCGGCCGCCTCCCGAGCCGGACAACCCTTATCGCCTAGGTGTTCGGACGCTGTGAGAATTCTGGTGGCTATCCGCCGCGCATTACGAGGATAACGCGCTGGGTCAGAAGGTTCTAGATCGGCGAGATCATGCAAGGCATTATCTATCTGTTGCATCATTTCCCTCCAGTTGGATTATATGTTCCGGTAGCGGTCCCGTGCTTACCCAGCGGATCGGCACGCTTAGTGTTGTTTCCAACCAGTTGATATAGTCTACGGACTCGCTGTGAAGCGACTGAGCGTCGGTGCATCCCCACAATTCCGGGAACCTGTAGTTGAGAAACGTCAACGCGATGGCGGAGGGCCGATTGATGATACACGCCTCCTTCACCTGATCGACGTCCAGCTCGGCTACACGGCGAAGCTTCTTGGTTACGGTTGTCATCTCAAACAGCTTCTGAAGCTCTGTTACGGCGCCACCGGAGAGTGCCTCCATTGCCTGCTTACTTATATCGGCAAGAAGCTTCGATTGCTCCCATCGGGTATTGTCCGACCAGAGCGTCGTATCCGAGGAGAGTCCAACCTTCCTCGTAATCTTGCCGATTTCGAGGTCAAACATCCGCAGGGCGTCTTCGTGAACCAGAGGATCCATGCCGCGATCGTCAAGTCGCCTGTTGATTCTCCGCGCCAGCGTGGTCCACGAGATTTCGTGCCGCAAGGGACCGCTGTTGCCGGCAACGCGAATAGGATAGGTCCTGACCAGTAGAATCACCTCGTAATCGAGCGCGGGGGATAGACCCGCTTCTGACACCCAGGTTGCGGCGATGGACTGTTTGCACGTGGTGAACGGATACTGACCTAGATGTATATCCAGCCCCGTACCCTGCGTCCCCTCGAGGAGCACCTGCCTGCCAGCGTCGACCGCCCCAACCAGCAGCCTAGGCACGTCGCCTCCCGATTTAATTCCGGGCAGCGCACCCATCTCGGAACAGGTGAATGGTCTAGACAGTAGCCGATAGTTGCGGTGCCGACCACGAATCTTGCCGACAACGGCCTCGGACACACCCTCACCGGTGGCGCCGAACAGATGGTGGCGATCAGCCTCGTGAGCAGTATCCCTATGGAAGCGCGAATGGATCCCCGCCCTAACGTCAATGTATACCCACGGTGGGCGACCGGTAGCCCGCTCAATAACCCTTACCTCGCTGAGAAGGATCTCGGGGTTGACGTAGGCGCCTGGTCCGATAACGAGCTTGGTGTCCGGGTTGACCCACCCGGTCGGCAGTTGCTGCATTTTGTAGGGAGTGCCATCATAATGGACCGTATGCCCGGCATTGATCCCACCGGTACGGACCGCGTAGTCGATGTTGCGCTTCTTGCATAGCCAAGCGGAAAACTCACCCTTTCCGCAACTACCATACTGACCACCCTGCACAATAACGATTG
>SDBU01004612.1_pt1 | contig 16868 bp, 14 predicted proteins | sample 2277071 | NCBI WGS metagenome assembly SDBU01 (sample SAMN10397929, study PRJNA504765) | marine sediment metagenome | isolation source: marine sediment core GS08_GC12, 126 cmbsf | place: Arctic Ocean: Gakkel Ridge, Loki's castle | collected 2008 | reverse complement strand
CGGTCTGCTCTAAGACTGGCTGGGTAGAATTAGTTGGCGCTGGCATGGTTCATCCTAATGTTCTTAAAAATTCTGGGTTAAATCCAAAATTTTGGCAAGGATTTGCCTTTGGCATAGGGTTTGATAGATTAGCAATGATGAAGTACAAAATAAATGATATCCGATTATTTTATAGTGGCGATCTTAGGTTTTTACAACAGTTTTAAAATAAGATTATTTTACCTGCCCCGTATAGTCGAGAAGTGATTTGTTCGGGGTTCTGGTGATTTAAGATTCTTAGAACAATTTTAATTATGAAAACCAAATTACCAAAAGATTTTAAATACCTTTTTTGGTCATATGATTTTTCAAAGATTGACCCTGAAGAGGACATAGAAAGAATTATTATCAATACTATCAATTATGGAAATTGGGAACATTGGCAATGGATAATAAATTATTATGGACAAAAGAGAGTCAAAGAGATTATAAAGAATACGCCCATAAGCGAGTTTAGAGAAAGGGCATTTAAATTGATTTCATTACTATTAAAAATTAAAAAAATGAAATATGCATCTAGAGGCGCTAAAATCAGAGCGGAAAAAAAGTATTCGCTAAATTGAGAAAATTTCCTGACTTTTATTTAGTTGGTGGAACCGCCTTAGCTTTACAAATAGGACATAGGATTTTTGTAGATTTTGTTTTGTTTTCAAGAGATGATATCCCACGAACTTTATTGCCTAAAGTGAAAAGAGTTTTTAAAGATATGGAAATTAAAGTTATTGTAAACCACTTAGAACAGTTAAGCGTGAATATAGAGGAAACAAAAATAGATTTTGTAAAATATAATTTTCCCTTGATATTAAAACTTATTGAGTTTGATGATATAAAAATTCTTCCCATTACAGAGATTACCACGATGAAGGCATATACTTTAAATTATAGAGGAACCGTAAAAGATTATATTGATTTATATTTTATCTTAAAGGGAAAATATACAACCCTAAAAGAAATTGAAAAGATAGGCGAGGAAAAATATAAAAATGACTTTAATTTTAGATTATTTTTAGAACAATTAGTCAATTTAGAAGATATTAAAGAGGAAGAAGAGAAAAAGATTGAATTTTTAAGGGAAAAAGTTAGCAAAAGAGAAATTGAAAAATTTTTTGAAAACGAAGTGAAAAAAATAAAAATTTAACAATGCTTTTTTCATATAATTGGTTACAATCATATTTTAACCCAGCCTCTGCTCCCGCCTTCGCTAAAGCTACGGCGGGCGAGAAAGCTATGGCGGGCAAGGGAAAATTACCTAAACCTGAAAAACTGGCTGAGCTTTTAACAATGCATAATTTTGAAGTGGAAAAAGTAAAAAAATCAGGTAAAGATTATATTCTAGATGTAGATATTTTAGCCAATAGAGGTTCTGACTGCCTTTCTCATATTGGATTAGCGATAGAAATTAGCGCTATTACAGGGATGGATATAAAAGTTTTAATGCCAGAAATTAAGGAAGATAAATTAATTAAGGCTAAGGATTTTATTAAATTAGAAATAAAAGACAAAAAAGATTGTCCGCGTTATACAGCTAGGATAATAACTGATGTTAAGGTGGGTTCGTCGCCAAAATGGATTCAAGAACGATTAAAAATTTGTGGTATGCAGCCGATTAATAATATTGTAGATGCGGCTAATTGTGTAATGTTAGAAACGGGACAACCGCTCCATGCCTTTGATTTTGATAAAATAAAAGGCGCTAATCTTGTTGTTAGAAGAGCGAAGCAAGGAGAGAATATTATTACTTTAGATAATGATAAATATGAATTAGATAAAGATATTTTAATAATTGCTGATGATAAAAATCCTTTGGCAATTGCTGGGATTAAGGGGGGTAAAAAGGCAGAGATTACTTCTCAAACAAAGACTATTGTTTTAGAAGCAGCCAATTTTAATTATTTAACTATAAGAAAAGCCGTTAAGAAGTTAAACTTAAGAACTGATGCTTCTTGGCGTTTTGAACACAGCCTTGATCCTAATTTTACTGAATTAGCTATTAATAGAGTGGCATTATTAATTAATGAAACTGCTAATGGGAAAATTGGACAGGGATTGATTGATTTTTATCCTAAAAAATTAAGCCCTAAAAGAATTAAGTTGGATTTAAAATATTTAGAAAAACTATTAGGAATCAAAATTCCTTTTAAAAAAGTAAAAAGTATTTTCAATAATTTAAAGATTAAAATTATTAAGCAGAATAAAGATAGCGTCTTAGTAGAGGTTCCAACCTGGCGCATGGATTTAGCTATTCCCGAAGATTTAATTGAAGAGGTTGGCAGAATTTATGGTTATGATAAAATTAAACCTGTTTTCCCGGAATCAGCTTTAATTCCTCCTCAGAGAAATGAGAATATTTTTTGGAAGAATATTATTAAAGATATATTTAAAGAGATTAATTTTATTGAGGTCTATAATTATTCTTTTATTGCTCCGGAGCAGGCAGCAATGTTTGCCACTCAAAATGATTTAGTTGAGGTAGCAAATCCTATTAGCAAGGAACAGCAGTATTTAAGACCAAGCTTAGTTCCTAATTTAATAAAAAATATTCAAACTAATCAGAGATTTTTTGATCAGATAAATATTTTTGAATTAGGTAATGTTTTTAGTAAAAAAAATAAGGCCGGGGATGTAGAGGAGAAAACAAGGTTAGTTGCTGCGTTTGCAGAAAAGAATTCAAAGGGAGAATTATTTTATCAATTAAAAGGGTCAATAGATTTATTATTAAATAAATTAGGCATTAGTGATATTTGGTATGACCAATATCAAGTGTCCTCACAAGGATTGAAAGCTACAATCTGGCATCATAGCCGCTGCGCTGAGATTAAGATCTGCGGTGAGAAAGTTGGTTTTTTAGGAGAGGTTTCAAAAACAGTTTTATCAAAATTAAAGATTGAAGGCGGGGTAGCGCTTCTTGATATTGATTTTGATAAGTTAATAGAGCTTTGCTCTGAAGAGCACGAATATCAGCCAATTTCTTCTTATCCAGCTGCTGTTAGAGATATAGCTGTGCTGGTTTCTCAAAAAGTTAAAACTGTTGATATATTAAATAAAATTAATTTGGCTGGTGGTATATTAGTGAGAGATGTAGATCTGTTTGATATTTATCAAGGAGAAGAGCTGCCAGCAGGAAAAAAGAATTTAGCTTTTCATATAATCTATCAAGCAAAAGATAGAACCTTATCTAATCAGGAAATTGATAAGGTTCAAAATAAAGTTATCAAGGCTTTAGAAGAAGATCCAGAATGGGAGGTTAGAAAATAAAGTTATAAAACTTGAAACATATCTGGCTTCGCCAGATCTTCCGTCTTTGCCGGATCTGGCGAAGCCAGAGGCAAAGCCAGAAAACATTATTAATTAAAAAATTATGGCAACAAAAAAAGAAAAAAAATCTAAATCAGTAAAGAATAAAAAAGAAATAAAACAAGCAAAGCCTCAAAAAGTGGTTAAGGAGATAATAAAAAAAGAAGCAAATCCTAAAACAGCTAAAGTTCAGAAATCCCCAAAAACAGCTTGGGAGTCTTATAGTGCCAAAGATATCTATGTATTAGAAGGTCTTGATCCAGTAAGAAAAAGGCCAGGTATGTATATTGGTTCTACTGGAATCGAGGGGCTTCACCATTTAATTTGGGAGGTACTAGATAATGGAATTGATGAATGTATTGGCGGTTATGCTAAAGAAATCAAACTTACTCTTTTGCCTAATAATATAGTTAAGGGTGAGGATGATGGAAGAGGTATCCCAGTAGATATTCACGCTCAGACAAAAAAGTCAGCATTAGAAACCGTAATGACCACATTGCATGCCGGAGCAAAGTTTGGAGGTAAGGCCTATCAGATTGCGGGCGGACTTCATGGTGTTGGTGTTTCAGTTGTTTGCGCCCTTTCGAAATATTTAAAAGCTGAAATATGTCGTGATGGAATGAAATATGTCCAGGAATATTCTCAAGGCAAAGTAAAGAGTAAATTAAAGAAAGAAGGGAGTTGTAAAAAAACAGGAACCACAATTATATTTGAGCCAGATCCAGAGATTTTCCCAACCATAGAATTTAATTTAAAAAAAATTCTCAAGCACCTTCGCCAACAGGCCTATTTAACTAAAGGTATTAAAATTTTGGTTTCTGACCAAAGGCAGAAGGAAAAAGAAGATTATACTTTTTATTTTGAAGGAGGCCTAGTTTCTTATATCAAGCATTTAACTAGATTGAGAGAAGCCCGTCATGAGAATATTTTTTATGTCCAGGCTGAAAAGAATGATATTCTTGTTGAGGTTGCTTTTCTTTACACTCAGGAATACGAATATTATGAAGAAAGTTTTGTTAATAATATTTATACTGGGGAGGGAGGAACTCATTTAACTGGTTTTCGAGCTGCTTTAACACGAAGCCTGAATGATTACGCTAATAAAAACAGCTTCTTAAAGAAAGAAGATGATAATCTATCTGGCGATGATGTCAGGGAGGGGATTAACGCCGTGATATCGATTAAGGTGAGAGAGCCTCAATTTGAAGGTCAGACAAAAGCGAAATTAGGTAATCCAGAAGCAAAGCTGGCAGTGGAATCAGTAGTTGCCGACGGTTTAGCTGACTATTTAGAAAGAAATCCTCAGGATGCTAAAGCAATAATTGAGAATTGTCTTTTATCAGCCAAAGCCAGGAAAGCTGCTCGGGCTGCTCGGCAGACAGTATTAAGAAAAGGGGTTTTAGAGGGGTTGGCTTTGCCCGGCAAATTAGCTGATTGCTCTTCAAAAGACCCAGAAGAATCAGAACTCTATATTGTTGAGGGTGAATCAGCAGCTGGTTCTAGTAAGCAGGGGAGAGACCGTAGGTTTCAAGCAATATTACCCTTAAAAGGAAAGATTTTAAATGTGGAAAGAGCTCGTTTAGATAAGATTTTAGATTCTAAGGAAATTAAATCTTTAATTATTGCTTTAGGCACTGCTATTGCTGAAGACTTTAATATTGAGAAATTAAGGTATCATAGGATAATATTAATGACTGATGCTGATGTGGATGGTTCTCATATTCGGACATTGTTATTAACTTTATTTTACCGCTATCTTCAACCAATTATTGAACATGGTTATCTTTACATTGCCCAGCCGCCGCTGTATAAGATTCAGGCTGGAAAACATTTTGAATATGCTTACACCGAAGCTGATAAAGAAGAGATTTTAGAATCTTTTAAAAAATCTAGTAAAGTTAAGGTTAAAAAAACTAAAAAAGAAGATACTAAAGAAGAACCTGAAAAAGAGAAAATAAGTGGGGTTAGTATCCAGCGCTATAAAGGTTTAGGTGAAATGAATCCTTCTGAATTATGGCTTACAACCATGAATCCAGAAAATAGGATATTATATCAAGTTAATATTGAAGATGTTAAAGAAGCAGATAATATTTTTGATGTTTTAATGGGAGAAGAAGTTTTTCCGCGCAAGAAATTTATTCAAACTCATGCTAAAAAAGTGAAAAACCTTGATATATAATTTATTAATTAGTTTAATTAGCAAAATCTAAGACCTTGAAAGGTCTTAGATTTTTATTTCATTAGCAGCTGTGGATAACCTTGTTTCAACTGTCAAGGCAATTTAGAAATTTCATACTAGTGAGCAATTTAGAAATTTCATACTTGAAGAAATTTAATTAATTGAAGCAGGCTGTTCGACTTTAGTTTTAGAAACCAGAAATGGTTTTCTCCAAGGGTGATTAGCCGGCGGTTTCCAATGAGATTTGGTTTTGGTTAAAGCAATAACTTTCATTTTTACCTTTTCTGGACGAGCCGGCAGGATAGCGCAATTGAGATATTTATTCCTTAAACAAATGAATATTGAACCATCAATTCTCTCTTCAATGAGAACCTTGTCTTTTCTTAAAACTAAACAAGGTTGTTTCTCTGCTAACTGAAACCATTTCCCTTTATACCTTACAGTAAAATCATTGTTAACATATCTTGTTTCTTGTCGAGAAAAGATTTGATCCAATTGATCTTCTTCAATTTTAGTTAATTTTCGATGAACATTTCCTTTCTTAGCCGGAACTACTGAAAATTTAGCGTTAAACTCTGGAATAAACACTTTTTTTACAAATTGATTGGCTTTTTCTGGTGTTTTAATGCCAGCTAATCTCATTTCTCTTACTAATCTGTGTTGTAAGGTGATAAAAAGGGTCTCTATTCTTCCTTTGGCTTGAGGAGAATAAGCAGAGATTGATTCAATATTCAATTGTCTCATTGCTCTTTGAAACTGAGTAAGGACATCAGGATCGTCTATTACTGATTTATGACTATTCTTATAGGTAGAAAACCTATCTAAGTATATCTTTAAGTGTTTTCCATGAGTTTGGATATACTCTTTCCAGAAACTGGATACTGGTTTTAATCCTTCGTCAGAGACAAATCTTAGTCCGGTAATGTCGTTATTCCCGTCATCTCTTGAAGCTAATAGACAGCATATTTTACCATTTTCAAACCAATCATAATAGCAGCCGTCAAATTGCTCCATTTCTCCATAATAGTCCTTTCTTTGTCTCCATTTTCTGTATTCCTTGTTCTTTTTTCTTGGTTTAGGATTCCATAATCCTATTTCAGTCATTATTTGTCTTACTTTTTCTTTACTAAGTTTAATCTGATGATTTTCTAATTTCTCCATAGCAAAGGTTGGTTGGAAATCATAATATTCAGTCTGGAGATAGCGCTTGGCCTTTTTAATAACTTCTGGATCTATTCTCCGATTACCAACTCTTCCTCTATTCCTATGGATAATTCCTTTAGCTCCTTCTTTAATTATTCTGGCTTTAATGTTTTTTACCTGCCTTACTGATAAATAGAGCTGTTTAGACGCTTTTGTTCCGTTAATTCTCTTATCTATCAAATTCTTGATGATTTCATACCTTGATAATTCTTTTTGAGCCATAGTTATTGTTTCTTGAGTCATAATGTTTTCTTAGGTTAATTTGATTAATTATTCGACCTAAAAAATTATGACACAAATCCTCAAGGTATGAAATTTCTATATTGCTCAACTATGAAATTATCATATTGCCGCGACATTGGTTTTAAAATGGTTTACAAATTACTTTTATTTTGGTAAGATATAGAATATATAAAAAATGAAATCACTTAATTTTTTTACAAAAATCCCTAGTTTTTTAAAGGAGGTTCAATTAGAAATGAAAAAAGTTAACTGGCCCACAAGGCAGGAGACTTTTAAATACACCTTAATTGTTATTGGGATTACTATATTAGTGGCTACTTATCTAGGTGGATTTGATATTATATTCGCTGAATTATTAAATAAATTTATATTACAAAAATAATATGCCTAAACAGCAGATTCCTCAAAAAAGAAATTGGTATGTGATTCATACTTATTCTGGTTATGAAGATGCAGTAGCAAACGCCTTAAAACAAAGGGTAGAGAGTTTAGGTATGGAAGATAAGATTTTTAATGTTTTAGTTCCAAAAGAAAAAAAAATTAAAATTAAAAACGGCAAAAGAAAAATTGTAGAAGAAAAAATTTATCCTGGATATGTGTTAGTGGAAATGGTTGTTACTGATGATTCCTGGTATGTGGTTAGAAATACTCCTAATGTGACTGGTTTTGTTGGAGCCGGTACCACCCCAGTTCCGGTTTCTAAAGCCGAGATTGAAATTTCTAAAAAGAGGATGGGAGAAGATGAGCCGGAATATAAGATTGATGTTAAAATAGGGGAGCTTGTTAAAATTACTGACGGGCCGTTTAAGGATTTTAATGGTAAGGTTTCAGAAATAGATAAAGAAAGAGGAAAAATTAAGGTATTAGTTAATATGTTTGGCAGAGACACACCAGTAGAATTAGATTCTCTCCAGATTAAAAAATTATAATCTATGAAAAAAGTAAAAGCTATTGTTAAATTACAGATTCCAGCGGGTAAAGCTACTCCTGCTCCTCCAGTAGGGCCAGTTTTAGCCCAACACGGATTAAATATTGCTGAGTTTTGTCAGAGATTTAATGATGCCACAAAAGAGCAGATGGGTTTTAAGATTCCGGTAGAGGTTACTGTTTATGAAGATCGCAGTTATGATTTTAAAATTAAACAGCCTCCAGCAGCAGAATTGCTTAAAAAGGCTGTGGCGATTGAAAAAGGTTCTGGCGAACCAAATAAAAAGAAAGTGGCTAAGATTACTAAGGCCCAATTAAGGCAGATTGCTGAAAAAAAGATGGAAGATCTCAATACTTCTGACATAGAACAAGCAATGAAAATCATTGAAGGTACAGCCCGTAATATGGGCATAGAAATAAAGTAAATCTCAATTTTCAAAATCCAAAGCTCAATGAAGCTCCAAAAGCCAAATTCTAAATTAATTAATTTTTGATACTTGAAAATTGATACTTGGAATTTAAGTGAGCCCAATGGGCAAACGATTATGCGTCCATCTAAAGACAAATATTATATTGATATAGCTAAACAAGTTGCCCAAAGGTCAACCTGTTTTAGGGTTAAAATTGGAGCAGTGATTATTAATGATGATCAGGTTATTGCTACAGGTTATGTTGGCGCTCCTCGAAAAACCCGTGATTGTTTAGAAAGAGAAAACTGTCTCAGAAATGAATTAAAAATACCTCATGGCCAGCGCTATGAGCTTTGTAGAAGCGTTCATGGCGAGCAGAATGCTATTATTAATGCGGCTCGGGCTGGGGTATCACTTTTAGGAGGCGATATGTTTATTTATGCTGAAGATAAAGAAGGAAATTTAATTAATGCTTTGCCTTGTTTTATTTGTAAAAAAATGATGATCAATGCTGGTTTGGGTAGGGCAGTTTGTTCTACTAAAAATGGAGAGTATAAGATTTTTAATATTCAAGATTGGATTCAGGATTGGCAGACAAAGGATGTTTTAGATGACCAGCAACAATATGGAAAAGATCAGAATAAAGAGGAATAATTGATTAAAATTTTAAAAAAATGACAATATCTGATATTAAAATAGTAAATCCCCAGATTTCAAATTTTAAAGTTATTGGGGGCGAAAAAGCTTTTGAAGAAGTAGTTTATTCAGCAAGAATGTCTGGTGTGCCCGCGGAAATTCAAGGGGAAGAAGTTTTCCGAATGATGGTTGCTAATGATTATGGTTCAGCTTTAGAGCATGTGATTATTAAGTTTGATATAAAAATGGCGAAGGGAAATGCTCCTGAATTTTTAGAGCATCGCATGGCTAGTCATTCTGGATTCTCCACTAGATTTATAAATGTTAATCAAGGAATAGAAAAAGAGAAACCAGTATATGAAATAATAATGCCTTGGCATTTATTAAAATTAGATGTTCAAGACCCAAGAAAGCAGGAGTTTTTAAATTCTATTCAAAAATCAATAGCAAGTTACGAAAGTTTATTACAAAACGGAATACCAAGAGAATCTGCTCGTTATAACTTGCCGTTTTGCCAGGCTGTAGGAACCTATCATGTGACTATAAACCTGCGTTCTTTATTAAATTTTCTCGGGCTGCGGCTTTGTGTGAGAAGTTCTCCAGAAATGCGCTGTTTAGCTAGCCAAATGTATTTTAAACTATTAGAGGAATTACCAACTATCCAGGAATTGGTTGGCTGTCGGGGTTTTATGAAAAGCGCGTGTCCAGAAGAAGGAGTAACTGGTGTTAGAAAAGGCGAACAGCATCCTGTTTATCCTCCTTGTGTATTCAGGAGCCCTAATAGTGATTTTTTTATTCCTACTGCTAGCGAGAGAGTTGGGAATGAGAAAATATTTAATCTTTCAAGAGCATTAGAGGCCCAAAAACAAATTTTTACAAAATGGGCAGCCTGGGAAGGCTAATAATTAAGCTAAAATATTATTGAAGGGCAATATTTAAGCCCTTTTTTCTTTTTAAGAATTTTTGTATAATAAACAATACTAATCCTTGAAACAGAAATTTGATATGAAAGAATTAATTAATTTACTTAGAGAACATAGAGATTGGCGAAGAGATTGTATTAATTTGATTGCCTCGGAAAATGTGATGTCGCCTCTTTGCGAAAAGCTTTATCCTTCTGATTTAATGCATCGCTATGCCGAAGGTCTGCCATTTAAGAGATATTATCAAGGATTAAAGCATATTGATCAAATAGAAGATTTAACAATAGATTTTTATAAAGAACATTTTAATGTTAATCTTGCTGATTTAAGGCCGATTTCCGGCACAGTAGCTAACTTAGCTATTTTTTCAGCTCTAGCTGAAAAAGGCGATAATATTTTAACTTTAGGAATTCTGGGCGGTTCTCATATTTCTCATGAGGAAGCTGGCGGAGCCGGGGTGTTAGGGTTAAATGTTTCTCATTTAGATTTTGATCCAGAAAAATTAAGTATTGACTTAGACAAAACCGAACAAAAAATTTTAGAATTAAAGCCAAAATTTATTGTTTTAGGAGGTTCAGTTATCCTATTCCCTCAGCCAGTAAAAGAAATAAAGGAGATGTGTCAAAACACAGGGACTAAGATTATTTATGATGCAGCTCATGTTCTTGGATTAATTAGCGATGGTTATTTTCAGGATCCTTTAAAAGAAGGAGCCGATATTATTACTGCTTCTACCCATAAAACTTTTCCCGGGCCTCAAGGAGGATTAATTTTAGGGAATATTGATCACGAGCTTAAGAAAAAGATACAAAGAAAAGTTTTTCCTGGTGTTTTATCAAACCATCATCTTCACAGAATTCCAGTTCTTTATTTAACTCTTTTTGAAATGAAGAAGTTTGGTAAAGATTATAGTGGTCAGACCATAAAGAATGCCAAGGCCTTAGCCCAGAAACTTTACAATTTTGGTTTTGATGTTTTAGGCGAGGAACGAGGGTTTACTGAAAGCCATCAGGTGCTTGTGGATGTTATTCAAAATGGGGGAGGGGATTTAGTGGCTAAAACTTTAGAACAGGCAAATATTATTTTAAATAAGAATATCATACCTTCTAGTATTATGGATATTAAAAACCCTCATGGTATTAGGATTGGAGTCCAAGAAATGACTAGATTTGGGATGAAGGAGAAAGAAATGGATATTATTGCTGAATTTATTAAAAAAATAATTTTAGATAAAGAAGAGCCAGAGAAAATAAAAAATGAGGTTATTGCTTTAAGAAGGAATTTTCAAGAAGTAAATTATTGTTTTAAGTTAGTTTAAAATTTTATGAAAAAAAATTATTATTCAGGAAAATTTATTGTTATTGAGGGCTTAGACGGTTCTGGTCAAAGCACTCAAGTAGCAATTTTAAAAAAATATTTAACTAAAAAAGGTTTTGATGTTATTACTACAAAAGAACCTACCCCAAATTCTCCAGTTGGAAAGATTATTAGGAAAGTTTTAGATAAGAAGAAAAAAGTTTCTCCACCTAAACTTCAGAGAATTTTTTGCCAGGATCGGGAGCATCATTTAAATAATTTAGTTATTCCGGCATTAAAACAAGGGAAAATAGTTATCTCTGACCGTTATTTTTTCTCTACTTTTGCCTATGGGATGCTGGATTTGAAGTTAGACTGGCTGATAAAATTAAATGATGAATTTTTAGTTCCTGGCTTAACCTTCCTTCTTAAAGTAAAGCCAAGGACTTGTATCCAAAGAATTGATAAAAGGGGGACTGGGAGAACATTTTTTGAGGTAGAAGCAAAATTAAAAAAGGTTTTGGATAATTATGAAACTTCAGTTAAAAGATTCAATAATGTCCATATTATCAATGGCCAGCCAGCCATTAAAAAGGTTTCAGAAGATATCATTAAAATAGTTGATAAAAAAATTATGAATATTGCTAAACTTATTGACCATACTAATATTAGTCTTAAAGCTAAGCCTAAGGATATTATAAAGACCTGCGCTGAGGCCAAGAAATATGATTTTCGAGGGGTTTGTGTTAATCCGAAATATGCTAAATTAGTAGCTAAAGAATTAAAAGGCACTGGTATAGAAACAATCATTTTAATTGATCCTCCAATGGGTTTAAGTTCTCATCAGGAACGATTAAGAGTTTGCAAGAAAGCCAAGGAAGACGGAGCCGATGAATTAGATATAGTAATGAATATAATTGATTTAAAATACGAAAAATACGATAATGTTTTAAAGGACCTCAAAGAGGTTTGTAGAATTTTGCCGACTAAGGTAATTATTGGCAGCGGGTTTTTAACAGATGATGAAGTAAGGATTGCCTCAGAGATTGTCAAAAAAGCAGGTGCAATTTGTGTAAAAACAGCTACTTTTAAAGATCCCTTAGAGAATAGGGAATTAAAAGAAAAGGCTCAACACCTTAAGACTATGCGAAAAGCAGCTCCAGGCCTTCTTATTAAGGCCTCAGGTAATATTAAAACATTAAGCGACCTAAAAGAAATGGTTAGAGCAGGCGCTGATATTATCGGCACTAGTTCCGGAGTAAAAATGATGAAACAAGCTAAAAAATAATTATGAAATTTGAAACAGTTATAGGTTTAGAAATACATACTGAGCTGAATACCAAATCAAAGATGTTTTGTTCTAGTTTAAACAACCCTGATGAAAAACAGGCCAATGTTAATGTTTGCCCAATTTGTATGGGCCATCCAGGAATTTTACCAGTAATAAATAGAGAAGCAGTAGAAAAAGTTATTAAAACAGGGATTACCCTTAATTGTCAGATTCCTGAATATTCTAAATTTGACCGGAAGAATTATTTTTATCCTGATTTACCTAAAGGGTATCAAATTTCTCAATATGACAAGCCGTTGTGCGGACAAGGTTTTTTACAAATATCTATAGGAGATCAAATAAAGAAAATAAGGATTACTAGAATACATTTAGAAGAAGACACTGGTAAATTAATACACCCTAAAGGCAAGAATCATTCATTAGTAGATTTTAATAGGGCTGGGGTTCCCTTAATGGAATTAGTGACTGAGCCAGATATTCATTCAGCAACAGAGGCAAGAAAGTTTGCCGAAGAATTACGATTAATTTTAAGATATTTAGAGGTTTCAGATGCAGACATGGAAAAGGGACAGCTGCGGGTTGAGGTTAATATCTCTTTAAGGCCTGAAAATTCTAAAAAATTAGGAACTAAGGTAGAAATTAAAAACCTCAATTCTTTTAAATCAGTAGAAAAGGGGATTGAGTATGAAATTAAAAGGCAAACCGAGCTCTTAAAAGACGGGAAAAAGGTAGTCCAGGAAACAAGGGGTTGGCATGATGTAAAACAGAAAACTTTTAGTCAAAGAGAAAAAGAAGAGGCTCATGATTATCGCTATTTCCCAGAACCGGATTTACCGATTATTCATATTAAAACCCCTCAATCTAAAGTTCCTAGTAAAAAAGATTTTATTATAGACCTTGATTTAATAAAAAGAGATATTCAAGAACTTCCTCAAGAAAGGCGTGAAAGATATCGCACAGAATATAATTTACCTGCTAAGGAAATTGAAATTATGATTCAGAATATAGAATTAGGAGAGTATTTTGAAAAGGTAATGTCAGAATTAAGAAATTGGGTTAAAGAGATTGAAATAAAGGAAAAGGTGGGCGTGAAGGAATTTTTTGAACTTTCAAAAATTTGTTCTAATTATATGTTTACAGATTTTCAGGGTCTTTTTATTAATAAAAATAAAGAGAAAAAGTCCTTTGAAGAGTTAATTAACCCAGAGAACTTCGCAGAACTTATTACTTTAATCTATGAAAAAAAGATTTCTTCTAATATTGCTAAAATTGTTCTGGAAGAAATGTTTAAGACTGGTGCTGACCCTTCTCATATTATAGAAGAAAAAGGATTAAAAGAAATTACTAATGAGTCAGAGATTCAGAATATTGTTAAAAATCTTATTTCTAAAAATCCAAAGCCAGTGGAAGATTATAAAAAAGGCAAGGAAAACGCTTTACAGTTCTTAATAGGTCAGGCAATGGCTGATAGTAAAGGAAAGGCCAATCCAGAAATGGTTAAGAAAATTTTTAAAAAGCTTTTATCTTAAGAAAAATATTTTGATAAAAAAATATGCCGAGAACATTTTCGGTATATTTTTTTTGTTAATTATCGCTTTTCAAAAGTTTACCTCTTAACCCCCAGGGAATAGCGTCAGTTATTTTCAATTTAACAAACTTACCAATTAAATTTTTATTACCTTTAAATTTTATTGTTTTATATTCTTTAGTTTTTCCTATTAGCCATTCTTTTCTTTCATATTCTGGTAAAGCTTCTATAATTTTTCCTATATATTGCCTATTATTTTTCAGGGCAGTTTTTTTAAGGATTTCAGTTAATTTTTTATCTCTGTTTTCTTTTTCTTGTTTAGAAACAGTATCTTTCATTTTATAAGCTGCGGTTCCATGCCGAGGAGAGTATCGGGCAATATAGGCCATATCAGGATTGATTTTTTTAAAAAGTTTAATTGTATTTTCAAACTGTTTTTTTGTTTCTCCACAGAAACCAACTATAATATCAGTGGACAAGGTAATATTAGGTATTTCTTTGCGGATTTTTTTAATTATTTTTTTATAATCCTCAATAATATAAGGTCGGTTCATTTTTTTAAGGACTTCACTGTCTCCGGACTGGACTGGTAAACTAATATATTTAGTGATTTTATCACATTCTTTAATTGTTTTAATTAATTCGTCAGAAAAATCCTTAGGATGGGAAGAGGTAAATCTAATCCAAAAATTACCAGGGATATCATTAACCATCTTTAATAGTTCTGAAAAATTAACTGATTTTAATTTTGAAATTTGGTGTTTATGATTTGCTTGGGATTTGGGATTTGCCTGCCTTGCCTGTAGGCAGGGAATTTGGGATTTATAAGAGTTTACATTTTCTCCTAAGAGCCATATCTCCTTATATCCTTTTTTAATAAGATTTTTGATTTCTTTTATAATTTCTTCAGCTGGCATGGAAATCTCTGGGCCTCTAGTATAGGGGACAACACAATAAGAACAGAAATTATTGCAGCCAATAATAATAGGGATATAGGCGCTGTATTTTGTATTATACTTGGGCTTTATTTTTGAATAAGATATTTCTTTTTTATTTCTTGGTTCTGAATATTGGAAATCTTTTTTCTGTTGAAGGATTTTCCCCCAGTCAGGCAGGGTGTCTATTGATAACATATAATCAAACAGTTTCTTGTCTTTAAGCTTTTTATAATCATATTTTAGAATGCATCCTGTAAGCAGGATTTTTAGTTTTGGGTTTTTCTTTTTTAATTTAGAATAATTTTTTATTTGACCGTAAACTCTATCAACCGCTGATTGTCTAACTGAACAGCTATTAATCAAAATCAAATCAGCTTCATTAGTTTTTGAAACTGGTTTATAGCCTATATTTTCTAAAACACTGATAATTCTTTCTGAATCAGATTGATTTATTTGACATCCATATGTTGTAATATAATATTGTTTCATAGTTTTAGATTAATATGAAGGGTTTCAACTCTAAATTTGTTCGCCCTGCCGAGCACTCAAAGTATTGAGCGCATGGTCTCGCTTCACTCACAAATGAAACCTCGATTTTTTCAAGTCGAGGTTTTATTGGATAGAAATAGAAGAATTAAGGTTTTAATAAAGGTCCTATTTCTCCGTTATTTTTATCAGTTTTTTTTGTCCAAAGACATTTATCTCGACTACATTGAATAGAATATCCTAATTGGGAACATTCAGTTTTACAAATTATACCTTGCCCTTTACTGCATTTAGTTTTCTTCCAGCAATCATCTACAGATTTACAAGAATCAGAGTCTATAAGATAGGGAGGATTACAAAATTGTTCTGGTGATTTTCCGCAGCAGCACTCCTTATCTCCTCCGACAAAATTTGCTGGAATTTGGCAGTCGTCTGTATGACCGATATTTTTTTCTCCTTTTTCACATTTTTCAACTTTATTTTCTGGGCTTAATCCTACTGCCCAGTTTCTGCATTCTGCTGTTTGGTAGCCAAGAGATTTACATTTTCCCTTACAAGACATAGAGGCATCTTTACATTTTCCCTTATAATCAACTTCTATCCCAGCTACTTTAGCTTGGCAATTATTAGAATAAATTTTTCCGTCTTTACCGCAAACTGGGTCATATTGAGTAGTACATATTATTGCTTCTTCAGCGCAATTAGCATATTTAATAAGCTTATTAGTACAGGAGTCATACCATCCTTCAGATTTAGTCCCGGCTGATTTACATACAGGTTTACATTTTTGATCTTCAACATTAATCAACTCGCAGCCAAAAGCAATAATACAGCCCTTATCATCTTTTTTAAATGAAATTTTTCCTTGTTCACAGAAATCAGCGACTGGTTTTTTTATTTCTATACAACCCATAACTTCATTTTTTTCTCTTGTTTTTTCCATAATTCTTTCTTTTGCCTGAATTAATGTATTATTAATTGTGGGATTGTCTTTTAATTGTAATCTAAGATTTTCTAAAATCTGAAGGTGATTTTCTTTTTCACCGGAAATTTTATCAAGGTAGGCTTTAAATCTTTCTTGATCTACAATGGACATTTTTTCTAAATCACCCTTTAATTTATTTAAAGCATTTTGTTGAGCATTTTGAATAGCTTCTTTTATTTGTTCTGGCACTTTATTTTCAAGCTCTAATAAAACCTCCAGGTTTTTAAAATTTTTATATTGGCTCCCTTTGATGCTTTCCAGATTATTTTCCAGTTTTTTCTGTATCTCGTCTTTTCGATCTTCTAGATTAGTCATTACTTGGCCAAATCTTTCAAGATGTTTTTCTCGAGCCTGTTTTATTTTTTCCAGAACATCGGCTGAAACTTGAGTTTCTAATTTTTGCAATACTCTTTGGTGTAATAGTTGATGTTTTGTAAATTTATCTAAAAACTTATTTACATTTTCCGAATCTTTAGCTTTTTCCGTTATT
>SDBU01004611.1_pt1 | contig 16871 bp, 14 predicted proteins | sample 2277071 | NCBI WGS metagenome assembly SDBU01 (sample SAMN10397929, study PRJNA504765) | marine sediment metagenome | isolation source: marine sediment core GS08_GC12, 126 cmbsf | place: Arctic Ocean: Gakkel Ridge, Loki's castle | collected 2008 | reverse complement strand
GCCAGAGCTGGTAACCATGGGCGCCATGAATATTAATAGCATCAAAACCAGCATCTACTGCTCTTTTCGCACCTTCAGCATAAGATTGCGTCACACCTTCAATTTGTTCGATGGTCATAGCTTTTGTCTTAATTTTACCACCTGTTGGGCTTGAAGCTGCTTCATCACTAGGTCCTAAAGCTACATCTCCCTCCCAAAACTCTGGATTGGCAGACCTACCACAATGAACCAGTTGAGCTCCAGCCAAACTTCCTGTTGAATGGATCGCATCAGCCAATCGTTTTAGGCCCTTAGAATCTTCTGGTTTTGAATTTGAGATCTGACCAGGAAGAGATTTTCCTTCGGGAGTAACGTATTGAAAACCCGAAAATACTAAACCTGCTTTAATTTTACTATAGGTCTCTATTAGGGTATCATTAATTGTACCATCGGGATTTGCCATGCCCATCCACGTGGCAGCTCGCCATATTCGATTTTTCACAATCACCTGACCGGGCAATTCGAGCTTCTTTAGCACAGTTCTATCCCATACGTCCTGATTTACCATATTTCTTATCTCATTTAATTTTGTCTTTATATTTTTTTTCCTTTATGTTACTACTTTTACCTATTGGTATCCTTTTACTTAGAATTTAAGACTAAATTAATGTTTAACGAGTTTAGCCCTAATAAATACGAAAATATCTGATTCCAGTATTAATTTTACGACCTTGAAATATTTCATATAAGATTAAAAATTGAATTCTTCTCTAACCATATTTAATTTAGCTTTACAATTTTGACATAAATCGAACTTCTTCTCATCAATTTCTTCAATAATATTAGAAAACCTCATTACGCAAGAGTTTGTTTGACAATGTCCTGGACCTAATAATAAATGGCCAACTTCATGAATTATTTCTTTAATTATTCTCTCATGAAAAATTTTATTATCACTGGGGCGATTGTAAAACCATTCTCTTAATTTTAGTGCAGATACTACACTACATCGATGTTTCAAATGAGCTTCACCAAATAAAAATATGATATTATCTTCAGTGCTTGAATATATTGGAAGTTCTGTTAAGGCAATTATCATACCAAGATTTTCCTTTGTTCTTTCATTTATTAGTATTTGATAAAACTTATTAGTTGGGTGAATACTCAATTTATCATTTTTTTTCTTCAATTCTTTATATTCCTTTCTCACCCCTTTGGAAATAGATTTCTGTGAAAATTTAAATTGCCCTAAATTTCTAATTTCAAAAAAAAAAGAATCGTAAACACGGTTCAGGTACGAATTTATTTGTTCGTATAGATTAGGGCCAAAATCCCCATAAAATATTATCCCTAAATGGCATGGTAAATTTAAAGTGTTTAAGGAATCATCAGTTAATTTAAACTCTTCAGAAGAAGTAATCCCTATTCTCTTTACAAATTTTATGAACTTATCCTTCTTTTTGCGAATTTTTTTCACATATTTTTTAAATTTGGTCATGAGTAGAGCTATTTATTTTCTAAATCTTCTAAAAAAAAATTGTAAATTAAGTTATAATTAGTTTGAATTCATTAATAATAGGTATTTAAATCATTAATTATATTATAGAATTAAGTTTTTTGTTATTTTAAACCTTAGAGTATAATTATGGTAGAAAATAAGGAAAATATAGAAGAAAAAGATAGAGACTTAAAATTAATTGAAATAGGCTCAAAAACAAACGAAACAGGAGCGAAAGTTGTTGAAAAGGATTTTATTCCTCATTTCTTTCCAACTTATCGAATTAAAAGAAATTTATATCCAATACCTATAAGTTTAGTTGTAATAATTTCGGGAATTTTAGCCTATTTGACGTATGTAGAAGTGGGAGTACAAATTGATGGGGGGTATTTTTCTGAAACGGAGTATGGTGCAATTGGTGGAATACTTAATGGGCTTATTTACACAGCTATAGCTGTTCTTTCTGGTTTTATAATTGTTTTTATAATTAAAAAGAAAGGCATAAACTTCTTAATGTATATCTTTGGAATCGGGTTTGGTATGGTGGGATTTATTCAAACTTGGTTCTTCGGGGAAATCATATTAATTTGGCTATCCCAGTATAATTTAGTGTTATATGAATATTATTTTTTATTTGACGTAGAGTTAATCTTTTTGACAGCAGTGTTTACCATAGTAATGATATATAAATATTTTACCTCAACATCAATTAAAGTTAAAAATTTTATTGTGTTGTATATTGGATTGTTAATAGGTGCATCTATGGGTGTTTTAATGCCACTCTGGACGACTTTAGCAATCCTAATTGGTATTTCGTTTTGGGATTTGTTTGCAGTTCTGTATAAACATGGTCCTATAAAACAAATGATCGATCTGGTTTCAGAACCTAAAGAAGATCACAACAAATTATCAGACGAAGAAATGAAAGAAAAAATTCAAAGTGGAGAGTATGCATATGATACTTCCAAGTTAGAGATTGGGATTGGAGATTTAGCATTTTATAGTATGCTTACATCTAGTACTCTAGTTCAAACGGGTAATGTAATTATTATGATATTAACTTCTTTAGCTATAATGATAGGAACAGGTATAACAATTATGGGCTTAAAAAGAAATAAAATTCTTCCCGGTTTACCAATATCAATCTTTCTTGGGATAGGAACTATGTTATTGTCTTGGTACCTCTTTTCACTACCTTTTTAAGTCGGATTTACAAATTTAAAATACATTTTGAAGACTCCCATATTTAAAATTAAAAATATGTCAAGTACGAAAAAACCACCTAAAACTGGATTCGAAAAGATTATAGACTATTATAACAATAAACTTGAAATAAATCATCCGGTAGCAATTGCAAAAGTTGTAGAGGACACTGGTTTTTCATGGAGTTTTATTAAAAAAACATTGACTAAGATAAAAGAAGAGTATGATGGATTCCATTTTGAAAAATCAGGAAATACATGGCTCACATGGAAAGATCGAAATCATATAATTAAGAAATTAGATGAGACTTGTTCCCGGTTTTTGGACGATCAAGATAAAGAATGTTAATTTGATTATCTTCTTTTTTCCAATTCTTTCTTTTCGTAACTCTCAACTTCCTTAATCCAAGAAGTTCCTACAGGAACATTATTTTTTAGACATAGATAATCCCAGACTGAACCGAAGGGGAGTGTCTTTAATTCTTCTAATAATGCGAGTCTTTGAAAGTACTGGGTATTCTCCTCATATTCTTTTAATATCTCCCAAGGCTGAAGTAATGCATATAATAAGCTCTTTTGGGCCGCTCTAGTACCAATTACCCAAGCGGCCACACGATTGATTGAAGCATCAAAATAATCTAGTCCTAAATGAATTCTCCCCATAGCTTGACTCCTAACAATCTCTTCAGCTAGCTGAATTAATTCGTCATTTAAAATGACAACATGGTCACTATCCCATCTTATACATCTACTAATATGAAGCATTACTTCGGGGACGAAAGGAAGAATAGCTGATAATTTATCCCCAATAGATTCAGTAGGGTGAAAATGTCCGGAATCTAAAGTTAACATTAGTTGATTAGAAATCGCATAACTTAAATAGAATTCATGACTTCCAACTACGAATGCTTCACTACCAATACCAAAAAGCTTGCCTTCAATAGTATCTTTCATCAATGATGATGGGTATCTTTGTTGAAGGATTTCATCTAAAGAATCTTTTAATAGATCTCTGTAACCTTTTCTATCAACAGGGATATCTTTTAGACCATCAGGTATCCAAATATTGTGAATGCAGGGATCTTTAAGTTGCTTGCCTATTTCAGCACTAATCATTCGAACTCTGCGGACATGTTCCATCCAAAATTGACGAATTTCTTTTGATTTGCTGCTTAAAGTAAAACCATCATCTGCTTTTGGATGAGAAAAAAGAGTACTATTCAAATCAATCTTTAGATTTCTTTCTCTTGCCCAATCAATCCAGCATTGGAAATGTCCAGGTGTAAATTGATTGCGTTCAACTAATTTTCCTCCAAAGTCTCCATGAATTGCATGTAAATTTATACGATGGTTACCAGGAATTAAAGCTAATGCTGTTTCTAGATCTAATTGAAGCTCTTGAATATTTCTTGCTTTTCCAGGATAATTTCCCGTAGCTATGATTCCACCTCCAGCTAATTTTGCATTTGGTCTTTCAAAACCCCCAACATCATCACCCTGCCAGGCATGAATTGAAATTGGGATCTCGAGTAATCGCTTCACAATGTTATTTACATTTATACCCAGATTTTCATATCGTTTAGAAGCCAAATCAAAAGCTTCATTTATTTTATCACTCATTTTTCTCCTTAAATTTTATTTCTTATTAGTAAAAATAAATTTAATCTCTAATTTGTCTGATAATATGAAATTTAAAACTTTAAATTTTATGATAAATTTCTTGTAATTATAAGTGTGAAACTTCACACTCAATGAAAAAAATAGTGCGTGGTCAATTTAAATGAAAATAGAAAAATCAAGTCAAGAACTCGAAAATGAAGTGATTTATGCTGATTTATGCATTCATTGTGGAAGTTGTAATGCGTTTTGTCCACATATGGACTTCAATCAAGAAAGTGGAGAGGCTTATGTTGTTGATGAATGTGCTGAAACTGTAGGTCTTTGCTACAATGCTTGTCCTAGAAGTTCCCTACCAATTTCAGAAATCGAACAAAAGCTATTTGGGAAAACACGGGTCGATCTAACAGTTGGTGTATATAATGATATTGTCCAAGTAAAATCAAGTAACAATGATACTATTCTATATAATCTTGTGCTAGCGGCTTTTGAATCCGGGATTGTAAAACATATGGTTTTAAGCGAACCAAAAAGCAAAAAACCACCTGTAGCTTTCCCAGTTGTTGTCGATAACGCTAAAGATGCAAAAGAACATATCCCAAAGGCAACAATGGATAATGCTGGACCTCTAATTACCGGAATAGGTCAAGCTTATAGGGATTTCAAACGAGATATTGGAATTTTAGCAAACCCATGTCATTTACAGGGATTAGCAAAGATTCTCGTAAGTGATTTTAACACTGGAGCAGAAAGAACATCATTACGCATTGGATATGCTTGTTCATCGGGAGGAATGTCCGGATGTAGTTATTGCATAGATTTTTCAGGTGAATTTTCAGATATTTCCTATTCTCCTTGGGGTGCTCCGAAAGGATCGGGAGAGGCGTTCTTAATTATTAGAACTAATACTGGACAAAAATTATTTGATGCTGCGGTAAAAAGCAAGCTGTTAGAAGTGACCAACCCCAATCCAGATTTATCGGAATTGAAAAAATTTGTTAACCGAAAACGCAAGAAAAATTTTCGGAACCTCATGGGAAGGGATTTAGTTCGAGCGAAATATTTGAATGTAAATATCGAAGAATTAAAAGAATTTCTTGAAGATTAGAAAATTCTTTTTTCCTTTAATCTTTTAACCATTTTCCCATGAGGGAAAAAAATATTTCCTCATCTTATTTTAAATTACCTTTATTGAAAGTGTAAAATTTATTAGACCCATAGTCTATGTATTAATTAATTTATTTTTGGAGTAAACAATAATAAAGATCTGAATAATGTCGCAGCGAAAACTTCTTTTCAAAATCGTCGTTGTAGGTGACGGCGGTGTAGGTAAAAGTACAATGGTGCAGAGATTGACGACCGGACAGTTTATACCCCAGAAAATAACAATTGGGACAGATCTAGCGACTTTTGACATCCAGATAGATAATTCCATAACAAGTAAGCTTCAAATCTGGGATTTCGCAGGAGAACGACGATTTAGAATCTTTTTGCCAAATTACGCCCGTGGAGCCGCTGGTTGTCTCTTATGTTATGATATAACAAGACGAACTAGTTTCGATTCTTTACAGGAATGGTATGATATTGTTTATACTAACTCTTCTCAACCAATCATGGCTTTAATTGGTGAAAAACTTGATTTAGCAGACATAAGACGGAGTGTAGCAATAGAAGACGCAGAACAATTTAAAGAGAAATATAAATTGGATTATTTTTTTGAAACCTCTTCAAAAAGCGGGGAGAATAATAAAAAGATTTTTGAAATAATAACTCGTTCTATACTAAAAAAGCAAAAGATTATCGAATGATAATATTTCGTTTGGTTAAATGGTTAGACAATTCTTATTCATATTTCATTTTTTCTTTTAATTTATCATTTAAAGCTATGATATTTTCTTTAATGATGAATTGAGCATTTTTTGGTAAGGGTTTAAGAGCTTCTTCTAATTCTTCTTTACTAAAGGTATTTATATCTCTATAATTTAAAACTAAGGATATAATAGTTATTGCTGGAGAAGTCATTAAAGTTATAAATATAATAGGAGAAGTAATAAGTACACCGGTCCCTGGGAGATTTAGTCGAATTCCAAGGACCGGATTTTGGAGAAATAAGAGTGTAAATATCGTATTAATTATGTTAAAACCAATAAAAACAAGGAAATTAGTTAAACTTATGAGTTTGAAATTTTTCATACCAAGGAAAGAAACAATAGTTTCATAATTTTTAGCCATTTTTTTGTCGCCTTCATTATAAACTATCTCCAATTTTGAATATTTCCATAAATCAATGAAAATCCAGAAGAATCCAAACGAGTATGAAAATATTAATAACAAATTAAAATAAGGAAGATATTGCGATAATAATTGTGGGTGATACAGTGATTCGGCTCCAATCCAAAAGATTAAAATTAATTGAAATAAAGCAGAAAAGAAAAATCTATTAGCTTGTATTTTTTCTATGCCTAAAGGATTATAAATTATAAAATTGTTATCGAATTCAGTTCTCCACTTATTAGTATTAATGATCCTAAAAAATAGGGAAAAACAGAAAGTAATAAGTGGAAACACTAATAATATGATATCGGACCAATTTTGAGAAATTACTACAAAAAACAGAAAGCAAAATAAAATAAGATCACGAAATAAACTTTCACTTAAAAGGTTTTTTAAGGAGATATAAGAATCACTACTATTTTTATCATCACTCATTTTTTTTATAGAAATTTGCTTACAAATTAAACTTTTATGATTAATAAAATGCTCTTAAAGTTTTTCAAAGTGAATATTTAGTGTGATTATTTAAAACATAGACACTTGATATCAACCCTAAAAATTTAAATTAACCATCGGATTCTACAATATACCTCTTTTATGTCATATCGTAGAAAAATAATGTTTAAAAAATGAATAGTGAGAAACTCCTTAGTAAAAAAACACCGTTATACGATAAACATGTTGAACTTGGTGCTCGGATAATAAACTTTTCTGGATGGTTAATGCCCGTTCAATATAAAAGTATTATAAAAGAACATGAATCAGTTCGTACTGAAGCAGGAGTCTTTGATATATCACACATGGGAGAATTTCTACTCAAAGGTAAAAATATACTTCTGTTCCTTCAATACATTATGGTGAATGATCTTAATTTATTAGAGATTTCCAAGGCACAATATTCTTGCATGTGTTATGAAAATGGAACTGTTGTTGACGACTTATTTATTTATCAAGAGGATACTAATTCTTTTAGAATAATCGTGAATGCTAGTAATATAGAAAAGGATTTTCAATGGTTAAATGATCACAATATGGATTATGGTATCAACATACAAGATCTGACATCAGAACGAAGCCGGTTAGCATTTCAAGGCCCTAAATCAGAAATTTTACTCCAACCGTTAATAGATGTTGATCTATCAAAGATCAAAAGATTTTATTTTAAAAACTGTAAACTAAATGATGTACCTATTTTTATAGCTAATACAGGATACACAGGTGAGAGAGGATTTGAACTTTCTTTTGATAAAATTTATTCAGAAAAAATATGGGAAGATTTAGTTAAGACAGGTGCAAGTCCTGCTGGATTAGGTGCGAGAGATTCATTAAGATTAGAGGCTTCTTATTCATTATATGGTCATGAATTAAGTGATACTATAACACCTATAGAAGCAGGATTAAGCTGGTTAATAAAACCTAAGGAAGGAATTGATTACATCGGTAAAAGATCTCTTATGAAACAAAAATCTGAAGGTACTAAAAGAATTTTAGTTGGTCTTAACTTGTTAGATAAAGGAATTATTCGAGAAAATTATAAGATATTTAAAGGTGGAGTCGAAATTGGATATATAACTTCTGGTGGATACTCCCCAACTCTTAAAATATCAATTGGATTAGGTTTAATAAATAGTCAATTTCAAGAAGTTGGAACGGTTGTGGAAATTGAAATTCGTGGAAAATTTTTACAAGCGAAGATAGTTTCTACACCTTTTTATCGGAATTTATGAAAGGAATAGATAAACGTGAAAAAAAAATGGATTATGAGTTTCCAAGTGATATAAAATATACCACTACACATGAATGGGTAAAAATTGAGGATCATATTATGATCTCTGGGATTACTGATTATGCTCAACATCAGCTAGGTGATATCGTTTTTATTGAACTTCCAGAAGTGGAGATGGTATTTGAGAGAGAAAATAATATCGGTGAAATTGAATCTGTAAAAGCTGTCGAAGAGTTTTTGATGCCACTTTCTGGGGAGATAATAGAAATAAATAATCAGCTTTCTGAGAATCCCGAACTTGTTAATACTTCACCATTCAGGGATGGATGGTTAGTCAAAATTAAAATCTCAAATGAGAATGAACTTGACGAACTTTTATCTGTTGAAAAATATAAAGAATTAGTTAAATCAGAAGAACAATAATATTTTTTTTCTTTTATTCGTTAAATTAATTCTGGAATTGTCAATAATTGAGTTGAAATAATTCATATGGATTTTGTACCCCACGATAAGAAAACAATTACCGAAATGTTGAAAGTAATTGGTGTTTCTAGTTTGGAAGATCTGTTTCACGATATCCCCAAGGAACTGATTATAGAAAAATTAGACTTGCCTCATGGATTATCTGAACCTGATCTTTTACGTCGTATGGAAGAAATCTCAAAAAAGAACAAGATCTATTCAAGTTCCTTCCTTGGGGCCGGAGCGTACTTCCATTACATCCCCAGTTTAGTTTCCTTCGTTATTTCTCGATCAGAATTTTACACTGCATACACACCATATCAAGCAGAAGCTAGCCAAGGATATTTACAAGCGATGTACGAATATCAAACAATAATTTCCCGACTTACTCAAATGGATATAGTCAATGCAAGTATGTATGATGGTTCTACAGCTCTAGCTGAAGCAGCTATCATGGCTACTAATATTGTTAAGAAAAATTCTATAGCAATGTTAGAAGGAATCCACCCCGAGTATGTAGAAGTGGTTAAAACTTATTGCCAGGGTCAAAATATAAAAGTAAAAATGGTGACGGAGGATTCAATAATAGATCAATTGAATGAAAATGATGCCGCATTTTTATTCCAAAGTCCTAATTTCTTTGGTGACATAGAGGATCCTTCTAAACTTATTAAAATGGTCAAAGGAAAAGTTTCTCACTGTTTGATTATTCAAGTAATGAATGATCCAACTTGTTTAGGAATCATTAAACCACCGGGGGAAACTGAAATAGATATTTTCGTAGCTGAAGGGCAGTCTTTCGGTATAAGTCCTTCTTTTGGTGGACCTGGGTTGGGTATATTTACTGCTAAAAAGAAATTCCTAAGAAAAATGCCGGGTAGACTGATTGGAAAGACAAAAGAAATCAATGGATCTAGAGAAGGATTTATACTTACTCTTCAAACACGTGAACAACATATTCGGAGAGAAAAAGCCGGCTCAAATATCTGCACAAATCAAGCTTTATGCTCCTTAGCAGCATTAACCTATCTTTTAGCTATGGGAAAGGATGGCTTGAAAGAAATAGCTATTCAGAATTTTCAAAAAGCTCATTATCTGAAAGAGGAGATTAGAAAAATTCAAGGATATAACGTTTTGAATACTAAACCTACATATAACGAATTTTTGGTCAAATGTCCTAATATTGATTATCTAATTGATCGATGTAAAGAAAGAGACTTATTACCACCTCTCAAAGTATCAAAATATTATCCAAAAATGAAAGATGTTGCGTTGGTCTGCGTTACAGAATTAAATTCAAGTTATTCGATTAATGAATTTATCCTCGCTTCTCAAGAAGCAATAATTAAGAAAGGAGACTGAAATCTTTTGAATTCGAATATAACATTGATTTTTGAAAAAGGGATTGAGGAAGGTCAACAAAATTTTATCCCAAAAATGGATATAGAGGGCAAAAATTTGCTTGATTTTATACCTAAATATTTACTAAGAGAAAATCTTCCCATTCCAAATGTTCCCGAAGTAGAAATTGTTCGTCATTTCGTAAATTTAAGTCAAAGAAATTACGGTGTCGATGTTGGAATGTATCCTCTTGGTTCATGCACTATGAAATATAATCCCAAAATAAATGAAATAGTAGAAAGACTAAAAGGCTTTTCTCTATCTCATCCACTACAAGAAGAAAATCAAGGTTCCCTTGAGATTTTATTCTCTATTTCAGAATTACTAGGAAAAATTACTGGAATGGATGCATTTTCTCTCCAGCCCGCTGCTGGGGCGCACGGTGAATTAGCAGGATTGTTGATAATAAAAAAATATTTTGAAAGTAAAGGAATTGAAAAATGTAAAATTATAATCCCTGATTCTGCTCATGGAACTAATCCAGCATCAGCTAAGATGGCGGGTTTTTCAATTATCGAATTAAAATCAAACAAATTTGGAGAGGTGCCCCTAGATCATTTAAAATATGCAATGAGTGAGGATGATGTTGCGGGAATTATGCTTACAAATCCAAATACGTTGGGAATCTTTGATCCTCAGATTAAGGAGATTACTCGAATTGTTCATGATAATGGAGGATTATGCTATTATGATGGAGCTAACTTAAATCCAATATTGGGAATTTGCCGTCCTAGAGATATGGGATTCGATATTATTCATTTGAATTTACATAAAACATTTTCAACTCCTCATGGTGGAGGTGGTCCAGGTTCAGGTCCGTTAGGGGTAACAAATGAACTTAGCCAATTTCTTCCAGGACCATGTATTACCTCTACTAAAAATGGATTTGAGAGAATCCCGTCAGGGGGAAAATCTATTGGGAGAATAAAATCTTTTTGGGGTAATTTTGGAGTAATTGTTAGAGCTTATGCTTATATTCTAGCTTTAGGTGCTGAAGGTTTAAAAAAAGTTGGCCAGATTGCAGTTTTAAACGCAAACTATTTACGAGTTCTTTTGGAACCAAAATATCATCTTCCATTTAAGAGATTATGTCAACATGAATTTGTAATCTCTGATCGTGATTTTCCAAATCAAATCACCACTGATGATATAGCTAAACGAATTCTTGATTTTGGAATATATGCGCCAACCATATACTTTCCCCTCATTGTGAGAGGAGCTTTGATGATAGAACCTACTGAAACCGAATCAAAGGCTTCATTGGATTATTTTTTTGAAGTGATGGGGAAAATATATGAGGAAGCAAAAACTAATCCAGACAAACTAAAAAATGCCCCTCACCGGACTCCAATTAAACGTCTTGATGCTGTACTTGCTGCTAGAAAACCAATATTGCATGATTAATAACAGATATAAGTGTACATGTAGCTTTTTGTTTTATAATAGTTACCCCGAAATATTTAATAAGTAAACTTTTATAGTCCTTATTAATTTAAATTTTGATTCTCAAATTAATTACTAATTAATCTTACTTTTTTCTAAAATGAATTTTTGCCCAAATTGTGAAAGTGTTTTATACCTTACTAAAGATCATCTATTCTGTAAAGCTTGTGGTAGATCTTTCAAATTTGAATTATTATCATCCTTGAATATAGACAAGAATCTTGATACTACAATCGCATCTTCGATAAATTATGCCCAATTAGAAGTAAAAAAGCTTGATGATAATAATTATGATGATCGAGTAAAAATTCTGAAATCTAAAACACTTACATATTATCATTTCTTCCCTTATGATCAATTCAGAGAATCTCAAGAAGATTTGATTAAACAAATTAGTGAAAGTGCAAAAGCAAGGAAAAATATTTTACTAATTGCTCCAAATGGTACTGGGAAAACCGTAATAGCTCTGAGTGCCCTACTACCACTTGCAATAGAAAAAAATTTAAAAATAATTTATATGTGTAGAACACATGCTCAAAATCGTCGAGTAATAAAAGAGATGACTAAAATCTCTAAATTTCATGATATAAACAATCTTGACATTAAACTTAATGGGCTTTCTATTCGAGGAAGAAATGAAATGTGTTTAAATGATACTTTGCTAGCTTTAAAATTCAATCCAAGAGAGGCGATGGCAGTTTGTGGAGATTTAAGAAAAAATAGAAGTTGTTCTCATTTTTTGAACTTGTTAAAAAAGAAAGGAGAACTTGAAAATCTTGTTTCATTGGAACCGGAATTATTTAATAAACCAGTTGATGCTGAAGATCTTATTCTATTCTCTAAAAAAAAAAAATTATGCCCTTATTTCCTAAGTAAATTTCTCTTAGAATCAATGAAGGTAATTATATGTAATTATCAATGGATTTTCAATCCGTTCATACGCGAATTATTTCTTAAATTTATAGGTCAAGAACTTAATAACTGTATTTTAGTAATGGATGAAGCTCATAATTTAGTTGACGTTGCTACTGATGTAAATTCGCATAAAATTACCCCATATTCATTAAGGTTATGTTTAAAAGATTTAGAAATGTATCCTTCAAATGTTCGTTTATCAACATTTGTGGAATTTTTATTGAACACACTAAATCAGAAAAAGAAAGATATTAGAGCAGAAGAAAAAGCTATAAAACCAGGGAAATTTTTGGAAATTATTTATAAAAAATTGGGTTACCATGATTTAAATGGCTTCAAAAATTTGATTGAAGAACTACATAGTTTGAGTGTCTCAATTCATGAAGTTAAATTATCTAACGGTCAAATTTCTAGAGATTTTTTAGGTTCATTAGCTGAATTCTGGTTAAAATGGCTAAAAACTTATATATTGGAAAACTACTTCTTCTGTTATACAATAAAAAGAGTAAAAGGAAAAAAATCAATTTCACTTGAAATTGTAGCCTTAGATCCACGTGAAATAGCTATTCCAATCCTCAAACGAGCTTATACAACTCTCAACCTCTCAGGAACTGCGAACCCTTATGTGTATAGTAGTTTAATGGGTTTTAATGAGTGTGGAAAAAGCTTTAAAGGTATCATCGCAGATTCACCATTCAAAAAAAAAAATATAAAAGCCATTATAACTGAAGGAGTGGATACTAAGGGAGTTAATAGAAATCCTTCTATGTTTAAAAAGATTATTGAGAAAATCAATGAAGTAATAATAAGTACACCTGAAAACGTAGGTATTTTTTGTGCTTCCTATAAAATACTCAGGGGTCTCCTCTCAAACGGGATCGAAATGGTTATAAAAAAAACTAACAAGAAACTATTTATAGAGGAACCAGGTTTATCTGCTTCGGAAAACATTGCTATTGTTGATGACTTTAAAAGTATGGCTTCTAATGGCGGAGGTGTCTTGTTGGGTGTATCTGGAGGACGAAACTCTGAAGGTGAAGATTATCCTGGAGATTATATGAATGCTGTAGTGATAGTTGGTATTCCATATCACTTACCTACACCAAGAGTTGAGGCTAAGATTAAGTATTACGATCAAATATTTAATAAGCAAGGGTGGAACTTTGGATACTTGTATCCCGCTATCCAACGGGCAAACCAAGCCTCCGGACGCCCAATAAGAAAGATTTCTGATAAAGGAGCAATTATCTTCATGGATAGTAGATTTAAAGCAAAATATAAATGGATTTCCGATTGGATAAGAAATGAATTAGAAATTGTTCCAGATAAACCCAATGCTATAATGCAAAATTTAAGCCCCTTTTGGAGTAAAATTTAATTTTATTTTGGCTTGAACTTAAGTGAAATGACTACAAGTGAAATAATAGGAAAAATAATCATAAAATACATAGATACATAATAATTTGATTGAAAAATAACTAGTATCAAGCTAAAAAATAAACCTCCCATAGAATCACCCGCAAAACCACTCGAATTAGCTTTCCCAATAAAGCTTCCTTTATTCTTTGGTGTTGAATTCTTAGCAATATAAATCACTGATGCCATCCAAAATATTGAATAGCTTGAAGAAACTAAAATTTGAATAACTAAAAAACTCCAGAAATTGAATGAGAAAATGTAACCAATAATAATAACTACGCTTAAAATATAACCAAGAAGCATAAAACTTTTTAAATTTTTGTTAGTTATTAACCTTCCAATATAAAGGATAAGAAAAAATTGTAGTAGGGGGTTTATCCCGACTAAAAACCCAATTTCAGTATTACTTGTTAAGTGAAAACTCATTATAATTACAATTATCCCTAGAATAGGACCTATCCCAAAGTTCCTAAAGAAGATGCTATAATATATTGATTTAAAGTTAGAATTTTTCACTTCAGCAATATTTTCTGAAATCTCATTTAAATTCTGATCATTAAAATTCTTAGAGTGTTCTAAAATTAATTGCCTATCTTCTTTAATGAATATTACAAAAAATATACTTATTAAAAAAATTAACAAGCTAAAGAAAAAAATTTGCTGAATACCAAAAAAATCAATAAAAATACCGCCACATTGGACTCCTATAAACCATCCTGCCGCTATAGCAGCATTATAATAAGAAATCTTTTTAGAATCATTTTGCACTAACTCAGTATACAATGTAAATAAAATTGTAAAAGATGAGGCAAAGAAACCGAATAAAATTAAAGATATGTTTATTAATATCAAATTTTTTGCAAATAACATCAGAAATGATGAGAAGAGTATACCTAATGTTCCAATTAATATAAAGTAGTATCTATTCTGTAATTTATCTGAAATTCTACCTATAATAGGTGGAAAAATAAAAAGAGTTGATAAAAAGATCGATATAGTCAATGATATAAGAGGTTTTGGTGTGTCGAGAAAATTCAGGTATTGTGGTAAGTAAGCGACTAGTATCATTGCCCCAAAATAAACAATAAAAACAGAAATTAAAATGAGAGTAATAGATCTTTTTGATATTATAATAATCACACTTATTCCAAAAATAAATGTAAGTATAGTTCTTAATAATGTGTAGTTCTTAATAATGTGTAGTTCTTAATAATTTAGAATTTAATTAGAATCCTTGATGACTTTTTTTGGTTTAAACTTTATTGATATAACTATAACTGAGATCACTGGAAATATTATCATAAAAGATATAGCTATATAAAAATCAGGATTAAAACCTAATAATAGGGTGAAAAAGAGCCCTCCAACAAAACTTCCTGAAAATACACTAGCATTCGCATAGCCCATTATCTGCCCCTTATTTTTAGGTGTCGTATTTTGAGTGATATATACAATAGTAGCTGCCCAATGCATAGAATAGCTAAAAGCAAATATAAGCTGGAAGAAAAAATAAATCAAAAAATTAGTAGCGATGATGTAACCAAAAATCGTTATTGCACTTAATGCGTAACCCACAACCATGAAGGTTTTAACATTTTTACTCGTAATTATCATTCCTGCTAACAGCATCAGAAAAAATTGTAGGAAAAAATTTATTCCAATTAAAAAACCTATTTGAGATTCACTACTTAAATGTAAAATCATTATGAGGGCAAGTATAGACATTATTGGTTTAATACTAAAATTCCTGAAAAATAACCCATAATAAATTGATTTGGGAATTGGGTTTTCTTCTTCAGCGTCATTTATATTCAAACCATTTAAATTTTTACTAACCCTACTGTTATATCTTTCTATTATCAAAGACCGATTTTCTCTAATAAAAACAACACAAATTAAGTTTGGAAGAGAAATTAATAAGGTAAATAAGAAAATGTTCTCAATTCCATAGATATCAATAAAGATTCCTCCAAATTGGGCTCCAACAAACCATCCAGCTACGATCGTAGCATTATAATATGATATATACTTTTTATCATCTTCTACTAACTCTGAATATAATGCGAAAGAAATATTAGATGAAGCCATAAAAAAGCCAAATAAAAATAAGAATAGTGTTATGAAAATCAAATCACGAGTTAACGATAGCATTAGAAAAGCAAAACTTATACCAATCGTTCCAATTAAAAGAAATACTATTCGATTTTGATATTTGTCTGATAAAAATCCAAATAATGGAGGAAAAAGAAAAGCAGTTAAAGGAAAGATAGTAACTATTAGTTGCATCAGTGGTTTATCTGTACCTAAATCTAATAAATATAATGATGCATAGGGGTAAATTGCCATTCCAGTTGTACTAATTAAAAAAACAGAAATTAAAATAAGGATTATAGATCTCTTAGATAAAATCAAGTTTTATACTCCTTTAGTATTAGGTATGTGTATTTTCTTTATCTCATGATATAAGAGAACTAATTTCTGTGAGACAATGTTCCATCTAAAATTGTTTTTTACTCGCTTATAACAATTCTCTTTAATCTTGTTAAAGTAATTTGGGTTTAGTAAAACAAGAGATTTAAGGATTTCATCTGGAATTTGATTTACTAACTTGAGATTTTCAGTTTTATAAATTAGTTCCTTATCTTTAACTTTTTTAGAGATATCTGCCAATATAAAAAGGGAAATTAATGCCTCAGAAAATTGGGATGGATTATCTTTCTCAATTAAAATACCTGTACCAATTTCTGGGAAATTGCGTAAATCTATTATTGTTTCTTTAAAACCTCCTACCTTTGTTGCGATTACCGGTAATTTTGAAGCCATTGCTTCCAAAGCGATTATACCAAAGGGTTCCCATCTTGAAAGAGCACAATAAACATCAGCAGAGATATGAGCTAAATGAAAAATATCAGACGCTACTCCAAATATTATTCTT
>SDBU01004610.1_pt1 | contig 16871 bp, 17 predicted proteins | sample 2277071 | NCBI WGS metagenome assembly SDBU01 (sample SAMN10397929, study PRJNA504765) | marine sediment metagenome | isolation source: marine sediment core GS08_GC12, 126 cmbsf | place: Arctic Ocean: Gakkel Ridge, Loki's castle | collected 2008 | reverse complement strand
TTGTTATCTCCAGTATCCTTTCCATTTACCCACCCGCCTGAGTAATAGTCATTTGACTGTGCCTCGGCAGTGGTAGTCTGATACCAGATGGAACTCTCATCGCCAACCATTCTGACTAGCAGGCCATTAGCGTAGTCCTGTTGGAAAACATGGGCAAACAGGAACCTACCCTGAGTAACAGTAAGCCCAGTGGAATTAGGTGCCTGTAGAGCCTGAGCCCACTCCGTACCAGTGATTGTCCCTATGAACTTGTCGTAGTAGAAGACCCTCTCGCCCTCTATATACTTCGCTCCAGCCGGGTATTGCTGTTGGGCATCGGCTTTATAGACATTGGGGTGTGCCAGATTTCCCCAACCCTTCTCGCCCTGAAACCAGGGCGGCATCTCCACCCGAGCTCCACCAATATTGATTAGTTTTTCAATTGCTGCGTTATCCATTTTATTTTAACCTCCTGCTTTATTCCCTCTAGTCTCTCGGATTCACTCCCGTCAAAACCGCTAGGCTGAATTTCTTGAAGCAGGCAAAGCCTACCTCCCATGCAAACCGGTTAGCGATTGCGTGCTGGTCTTCAATGAATGTTTCCCGCTCATGTGTCATTACACTTGCCTGAAGAGCAGTACACTTATCCTCCCCAATTTGCAAAGCGAAAATCATGGTGTTCTCGTTGGTGCCAGCAACCGCTGCCGCATCGTAGTCGTAGTCGGCTATGGTCTGCACGCTGGATGAGCCTTCAACGTAGTTATCCAGCAACCAATCAGACGGCCAGACTGGAATACCATCATAGTGTGTCGTCTTTCGACCGAACAACACTGAATCGGTATCCTCAACACCCGAACCGGCAGCCCTCTTAAGGACGTTGAGCTTTCGCCTTGCCCTTCTGGACATAAGAAGCAGGTCGGGTTTACCTGGTTTGATCTGATCAATCAACTCATCCATCATGGTCATAGTCAGAGCACCACTACCCGCGTTCCCTGCAATTACCTGAGAGTTGTTAATACCATCTAGGTCACGAGTAGCCTCTGATTCCAGTTCTGCGGTTGTTCGGAGTAACCCCTTGGGTTGATTGACTGTGGAATCGACAGAAGTCTGGCCGGTTATCAATTTCTTTTCCCAATCGTGAGCAATAGCTTTAACAGCTTTTTCAATATCAACGGCTTCAGGGTTTTGTGTAGCGTTGCGCGTGATAGCAGTCTTATTGGTGTAGCCAGTCTGTATGATGGTAAAGACATCGGCAGTTCGCTGTTCAAAAGTGCCGGTGCCTTCAGAGAGCTGCTGACCTCTCGCTATCCATGCCGGTGTAGGCAGTGTCAGTTCGACATTGTACTTTAATGCGTTGCCTACCATTTCTTTGTAGGACAGAGCAGCAGCCAAGGGGCTTTCCATGATTATCCACTCAAAGACACCAGCTAGTATATCATCTCTATCTAAGTATTCTTGCAGTGTTTTACTTAGCATTGTTTACCTCCGTTTTACTGTTTCTTGATCTTGTCTAATGAGACTGTAACTTTATCTGCGGGACTCAGTTTGCTAAAGTCTGTGCCTATGCTCCGACCAGTTAGAGGGTCAGGCTTTCCGTTGTCGCCTGAACCATCACCATCAGAAGCCTTTCTTTCGGCAAGGAGTTCAGCAGCGTACTTGATACCAATATCACTCGTCACGCCCATCTTCTCAACTTCAGCCGAGAGATCATCGGGCTTGACTTTAAGCTCAACGGCAACGGCATCAATCGCGCGCTTGAAGGAAGACTTTGCAATCGTCTCTTGCTCTGTAGTAAGGGATTCCTCCCTCTGAACAAGACCGGCTTCTCTTTCGTCAAGCCCTCTTGTACGTTTAGAAAGTAAGGCTGCTACACCATCGGGGTCATCCTTAACCCCAAGAGCCTCAGCTAGTTCAGCCTTCAGACCGGGGATAACCTTTCCCTCTGTCTTGAGAGTACCAATCGTTCCTTCCAATTCCTTGACCTTGCGCCCGGAACTGGCTTTCTCATCTGAAAGGAGTTGCTGTACTTGCTCTGGAGACTTGTATCCTTTTGGTGCTTCAGGTGACTTCTCAGGAGTTTCTTTTCCACCATTGCGAGAAGCGAGCTGTGCCTGTCGAGCTTCCTCAAGAGCCACAGTATCCAGTCCTTCGCCTGATTTAAGTTCGTCCTTTTCTTTAGCCATTGTCCCTCCTATTTCATGTAATTATACCATATTTAGTCCGAGCAGTCCACGGACTTGCCTACCTGACACGCACACCTTTAGGCAATGGGGCGGATACACGCACGCCCGTCTTTATCTTTTTCCATTTACCAACCGCGACGCCCCAATCCTGAAGATCATCGTGTTCATTCCTGAAGCTCCACTTCCTCTCGCCTACAAAAATAGGAGTCCATAAGAAGCCTTTTGGATCTCTAGTCCCTAGCAAATCATCAATAGATAAGTACTCTGCATACAGTCTCTCGACCTTGGGAGTGGGTATCTTGTCGAACTTCCATGCCTTGATAATCGCATCATTGAGCTTGTGCTTTGTCCTGAACTCTCGTCTCCATTTGGAATCAGCAAAAGTAGTTCCCTTACGTCCAAAATATTCAAGTAATAGCAGAATCTCCGGACCCGTAAATCGACGCTTCGCCTCCGCTTCACCTATTATCGCTTCCAATCCCGGCTGCTCTATCTTTAAGCTAGCAGCATCTCTGGTCAAGCCCTGACGATCCACGACCTCCAAGAAAAAGTCCGGGTTATCAATGTACGTCCGATTCTTGGCCCAGTAAGCACTCTCATCAATCGTAGTCAACGGTTTCGGTATCCGGGCCTTGACAAAGGTTTCAATCATATCATTGGGGAACTGAAGTTTATAGGCATTCAAGCGCTGAATATCCTCCTCAACGCCCTCATTTACAGAAAGGATACCCCTCTTCCTATCATCAGTCAGCAGTCCTTTCTCGCTCCATTCCTCATACTGTTTCAGGACTGCCTGGACTGGTTCTTTGAGGAGTATCTTCTGATACTTAGGGTCCGGGAGATCGTTGAAGTCATCAACACTTTGAAGATTCGATATCTCTCTCCTAGCCTCGTAGTAATCATCATTGTCCTGCAAGTAGAATCTCTGACTGAAATCGGTGTAATTAAAGGCACTTTGCAACTCAGTCTCATGGTACTCCACATGCTTGGCAGCTAAATCATCGGGCCACTCATACTGGTCCAGTGCCTCATAGGTTCTTTTAGTCTTTCTAAAGTCCTCATCCTCCAACATTCTGGCTCGTGCAAACTCTCTACCTTCCTCGTAATTCTCATCCTCTGGATTCGGGATGCTGAGAAGAAAAGAATCCGAAGTCTCATCACTGAAATTATCATAGGCAATAAACTTCTCAGCATTCTCAACCCATAGCTGTAGCCCTTTACCCTTCTGGGTAAGTTCTTCAGTTTTGATATCAACATATTCGTCAAGGTTGTCAGCCCACTCAGCTTGTTCATCAACAACCCTTAGTCCCTCTTTGAACAAATTGGGGTGCGTTATCTTGTACCACTTGGCCAACTTACTGCTAGCGCTACTATCCCTGATGATGGTCTGAAGCTCAACGTAGCTCTCAATTTCCCTGAATCCCCTGGTCCATGCGTCTCTGCGCTTATCATCTTCCCAGAAGCCGGGGTTCTCGCGGTAAATGCGCTCCTGCTCGAACTCAACGTAAAGTTCCTTCTTATGCTGGATGGTAAAATCTGCCCACTCCTCAGTACTAAAACCATCAAGCCGGGTAAGATTATTGACAGCCAGGTTCGACATCTTCTTAAATCTGGCCTTCATGTCATCCATCTGCTTATAGACATCGTTCCACTTCAGGCCCAACCTCTCGGCTTCTTCTTTGATTGGCTCAAAATTATAGAATTTACCTGTCACTACCTCGTCAACGCTCGGCTCCTTGAAGCGGAATATCTTGCGCTGCCTTCCCTCATCCACATCATAATATCCCGATTCGCTGAGAATCCGCTGGCTGTCTATAAATTCCTGCATCAAGGGGCCCCACTCGGTAAGGCCAATGTTACGGTCTACGAATGCAGTCTGCTCCGCAGTCCAGTTTTCTCTCAGATCAGCCTCAAGTTCATTGACCTTCTCCCAGTCTATTGTTCCTGAAGGTCTCCTTGCCTTATCGAAAATGTTGTAGTACTCGACCATCGCTCTTTTATTCGGGTCGGTCGGCAATTCTCCTGTGTCCTGAAAGAGCTTGAAGTCTCTATCTACCTGTGATTTTCTGTCGCGTATCTCCTTCTTGAGTCTGCTGACCTCATCCCTGAATTTCTGGGCAAGTTCAAACTTCTCGTTCCTTTCCTTACCAATAAGATCAACCGTAAATTCCCCAACCAAGGCTTCGCCTCTTACGAGCCTTTCCTGATCTATCTTGTCAAGTTCGGCAAAGCCGGCAGCACCGGGATAATTGCGTTGAACTGCCGCGTCACCCCGGAGTCCTAATTCTGCCTGGAGTTTCTTATCCTTTTCCAGTTCCCTTCGTTGATTAGGTTCCAGATCTCCCCATGTCTCAACAGGATCACCATTAGCTTTCTTCAAGCCGCTTTCCTTGGCAAATCTATCCAGCATATCATTTGTCTGGATTGCCCTCACGTTGAGTCCTGTGGCTTGAATAAGGCTCCCGACATCTCCAACCCTGCCTTCGGCCTCTGGTATCACCTCACCGACGGCAGGCCATTGAGAACGGGCTATCTCAACGAGATTACCAGCACCTATGGGCATGAATAAATCTGTCATAGCCTGCCTTGACCTATCCTTCAAGTCAGTTAACTCACGACCCCAGAAGTCCTTGCCCTCAATCTGATTCATTACCGCTCTGGGCAGAACATTATACCGAGCTCCGAGTGCTCCGACCGGATCAAGCATCCATCTCAAATAAGTATCAGCCTGCCCTACTATATCCAGGTAAATCGGCTGACCGTTTCTACCATTCCAAGGCAGACGTGGGGAAAGGAATTTACTATTATATGCTATTCCCCCCGGCATGGAGGAATAGGGGCTACCAAAGGTAACGGGCACATAGCGGTCTGGCGGTAATGGCTTACCTTCAGAGATGAGATTGATTACATTGCCTGCTAAGGCTAGAGAGATGAAAGTAGCAATGGCATATTCTCGCCAGTATATTGCATTCTTTCCCTTGACTGCACTGCTAGCCTGCCTTACCCATGATTCAGTCTCATTCCAACTGAAGAATAACGCACGAGCCACTTCACGGACGGCTGGTTGTTTAAGAACGCTTTGCCATACAGCCAAGGTTGAGAATTGCTTGTTGACCTCTTCAGCCGCCGACCCCGCTATTTGCTCATCGGTCCATGTTGGGTGCAATCTCCTGAGTCGAGGGATAATAACATGCTCAAGGGCATATGCCTGCGACTCCCTGTAAACACCGTCAAACAAACCTGTCTCAAACCATCTCGCCATAGCGTCAAGTCTGCGTGTTATAGGATCTGCCAATTCAGCGGTTACTCTCACAACCTTTTTGAAAGACTTTATCTCTTGTCCATCGTCTACTGCTTGTTTTATAATATCATCGAGTTGTTGCCTGACGTCACGTTTAATGAGCAATTCATCCTGGCCAAGTTGCCACCCAGAATCAGCAACCATCCTTAGAGAAATAGCGGAATCACTATAAAGAGGGTTCCCTGATAGAATGCGCCTTTCCAAGTTGCCTCTCACGGTAGGGCTAACTGCTGATGCTGTTACCCGCGCAGCCAATGATGGGAACTTGAGTGGGAGCCCATGTCGGATACCCTCCGGTGTAAAAGCCGTAATGAAATCTCTGGTCAGGAAATCAACATGCTGGAATAATGAGCCAAATAATTTAGCCCTCTTTGTCGCTGCGCCAAAGGCTGTTAGCGCCCTAAAGATATCCACACCGGCAACCCGAAACTCGACCTTTATCCCATAAGTGCTTTCTAAAACATCCGCCACATTATTCGGTACAGCCACCTTGGAAGTAATATACGCTTGCCCATCAGCGCCAACATAAGGCTTCCCTTCAAAGGCAGGGCCAACTTTCGGAACTCTCCAACCCTCACGAGGGGCATCCCGTTCCGCTATGGCCTTGCTAAAAGTCTTCAGCCGATCTACAAGTACCATGCCCTCTCTGTATTCTGTGCCAGCCATTCGCCTGAGCGCTGCCATATCATAGGGATTCCAGGAAATAGGTTCCCATCCAGCCTCCACCATTTGATTAAACGTAGCATCCACACGAGGTTTGAGGAATCCAGGCTTTGCTCCCAATCTCTGCCGACCCAGTTCCTTCGGAGGCTTCCAGCCACGAGGGAAATAGTCTGGGTGCGCCATAAGTACCCTTGAAAAAGAAGGGTCGAAGGCGAGCATATCAGCAGCTTCCTGATCGAGAAACAGTTTCAATTCATCAAATGTGTCCTTCAATTTTGGTGGAACCCTGCCTTCTCCGTGTAATGCCTTGAACAAATTAAAGCTATCGTCTTTTCCCAGTCTCTGTTTATCACCTACAGATTTCCCTATGCCCTGCTTTTTGAGACTCTTGTTACCTTTCTTCCACCAAGCTATCGTTTCAGTAGCCAGCCTATTCCTCTTGCCAGTCCACAGCCTTAACGCAGCACGTCCGGCATCCTCACCAGGTATCACATTGTTTACCGTATCATAGGCGCTATTCTCGGGGTTGTTGCCACCCTTGCCGATATGACCTGTGGAGCCAGGAGGTATGTTGGGAGGAGGCAGACCAGATGAACCAGCTTCAGCTTTGAAAGCATCTTCGCCGGCTTTCACAATATTCTCTTCGGGGGTATCCTTGAGAAATGCCTCTTGCTTGGCAACTTGAGGAACTATCCGGGGTGGAGGTGGTGGCTCTACTTTAATGATAGGCTCTACTGCTGCTACTGTTGGTATTGAAGGTTCAGCAGGAACAATGGGAATAGCCCCACCCTTCAAAACGAGTACTCCATCTGGTCCAATTTCGGCAAGCACCCTAGAGCCCTCTGGTAATTCCTCCACCTCTGGTATACCATATTGCCTAGCAGCCCTTTTGGTTCTTGTTACCCAAATGATATCGCGCGAACTTATGTTTTCTAGTTCACTGAGTACTCCCTCACTTATATCCAGATCAATATTACCTAATTCCTCTCGCTCGAATCTGACAACATCAGCCGCCGTAGTTCCCCGTGCCTGAGTGAATCCTGATGGCGATCTAAATGCAGTCCCTTCAAATGTTAGCAAGGAAGATACAACTGTAACTGAAGGAGTAGCTGTAAGTGCCGTCACCTGTCGTTCTGGTATAATAGCCTCAGTAGTAGGAGCTATACTCACTTCAGGAGCCCCCACCTCAGCACGAGGGATGACTTTTGCTAGTGCCTCCGCCTCAGCAATATTCACCTTGAAGTCCTCACGTACTTTAAGCACCTTAGCCCTTGCTATCTCTAATGTGTTAGCAGTAATAGAAGTCTCAGCTCCAGGAATCTTGAGTTGAAACATGAGGAACTTATCCCCAAACACTCCCCTAAACTCAGCATCGATCTCTTTCGCAATCGCTTTACCCGCTGCCTCTGGATTCTCTGGAAGCGGTGCAACCTCAACAGGGATTTCAGCTACAGGGAGTATCTCCGCAATCCTTTCTACCTCTGGAGTTACCCCAGGTTCGATGGCAGCAATCTTCTTATCGATATTCGCTATCGTAGCATCAACAACGGCTTGGCCCTGAAGTTCAATCGCTGTGGCTCGTTTCGCCGTATCAGCGGTCAAGTCCTTGCTCAAGGACTTTAATGCGGTTCCTTCATCTCTGGACACCACTTGTTTGAAAACAAAGTCTGTAGCTCTTGAAACAGCCCCAGTCTGTCTGCCCGATTGCAACAGCAACGGCTCCATCTCTTGAATCAGGTCATCGGCCACAGCTTGATGCTTTGGCGTTGTACCTGCCCTCTTGTCCTTGATATCCCTCAATCGGCGCAAATAGTTATCCCTAGCCCGTATAAAAAATGTTCTCCCATGAACCTCCAAGAACCTTTTGACCAGCACATTAGCTTGATCGCCACGAAGTCCTTGCCTCAGCAACCACTTGTCAAGTCCCTTATTTAGTGCTAACTGAAAGGCCTTATCCACAGGCCATTTAATGACATACTTCAATCCTGTCTTCACTGCCCCACCGAGAACCCCAGCACCCGGCACAGGAATTAACGACCACACAATCAATTCAGGAATAGCCTCAGTAGCTCCCTTGACTCCCCACGGCGAATCCCATTCTTTATAGGCAGGTAATAACTCGTCAAGATTTGCAATAGATTTTGCAATACCTTCAAAACCTAAAGGACTAACAACAAAATCATAATCTGGATTATAGAAGGGCTCAAGTATGACTGCGGCGAAGGGTTCACTAATGTTTTCCTTAAACCACTCAATGACCGGCGCAATCTCATCCTTGCCAGCAAGAGATTGGAGTTCTCGAATAGGTGGGCCCATATCAATACTGCCAGCTTCTATCGCTGGCGAGCGCCTCTCAAAGCCTCGTGGTTCCTCTTCCGGTTCACCACCACGTCCAATCTGGCTCCTGATATCTTTTATCTCTTCCTCACGCGCCATTCTACGCGCGTCCTCAACTGACGCCCCTTGCCGGAGAGCAGCATCCATTGTTCTTTGGAATACCGTATCAGGAGCCTGTTCTGCCGGAAAGAGCCTGTTGAAATCATCCCTGCTAATGCCCAGGAAAGTCATTATCCTGAGCATATCCTGTGATGGACCCAAGGATTGAGCGAGGGGAATGAAGGTTGCATTAAACAAGGCTGGGTCTGTTTCGATCATCGTTATGAGGCCTTCAATTGTTTGCCCTGGGAAGACTGCCTCAATTGATTCTTGCAGGGGTCTTCGTCTCTCCTCGATCTCCTGTAGTTGCTCGAAGACTCCGGCGATATTGGCAACAGGTACACCCAGGATTTCTAGTAATATCTCTGTATTCTCATCCCACCCACGATCAAAGAGCTCCCGAACTAACTCACTAGGCTCTTCCTCTATCCTGGCCCCAAGCGTCTCAAATAAAGTCTCAGATACTTGTAGCTTCTCTACACCTGTTACAGCCTCAAAACGCTCAGGGAAGACGGTCTCAAGCACTTCCCGTTCGACTTGACGAGACCTGATGATAGGGGCTACGCCGATAGATGGAGTTACACCTGCGGGTGGAAGAATGAAGTCAATATCTACATTCGTGATAGTGGGGAATACTTCTTTTAGAAGTGTTACCGTTCTTGGTGTGCGCCCAAACTCACGGATAGCAGTTATAAATTCCTCTTGAGCAGTTTGGGCAAATGTCCTAACCCCCTCAAGATCGCCTTCATCAAATTGTAATTGGGCCAACTGAGGAAGCGCCCGAATCTGACGAGTTGCAACATCTAACCTGTCCTCCGGCTCAATGGGTGGAACCGAAGGAAAATCAGGCTGAATAGGGCGGACAGGCTCTATCCCTTCTTCTTCGGGATCAAAGACAACCGGAGGTGTTAGCGGATTAGACGGAGCCCGATGTGGCATCTACACTCCCAGCAATCTCACCATTAGTCTGGCGATTCAAGAGCCTACGTAAGAGACCGGGGCCTTCGCTACGTGAGTCAACCGTCTGGTCAGACTTCTTAATAGCTTCCTCAAATCTCTTGTCCCACTCTTCATGGGTCATAAATTTCTCAGCCATTTAATCAATCTCTCTTATCGTTACTTGGACATATCTTCCAGTCTTTAGGCGTACAGGGAATACTTCCTCTATATGCGTAAGGCATCACGCCACACCGATAAATCCAATTCTTGCCGATCCTTTGCTCAGTGCTATTTGGGCATTTAGCAATGTCCCTATGATGCTTTGCAATCGGTTTCTGTGCCATTATGCCTCCTCCACTGGGGTAGATGCACTGCCACGACCTAACAACGAGACAAGCTGGCCTCCAGGCCCCCTCTCTCTAGCAGCAGGAGCGCCCGCATTAGGGAGTCTCTGCCCCACCTTCGCCTGTCTCTCATCGACTATCAATTCAAGACATTTCTGTGCAGTCCGTCTCGCTTCCAAATCCTTTTGCCGCGCTACCGTAGGAGAAGATTTTTCTCTCTGAGTGATCAGGCTGTGAGTCAGACGGTATAGCTTGACTACAGGATCGGACCGCTCCAACTCTTCATCATCTCTCTTAGCTATCTCACCGGCGGGATTCTCCACCTTGAGGATATCCCTCATTATGGTATCTTGGGAGAGGCCAATTGACTTAGCCGTTTCCGCTATGGCGAGATTAGCCACATCCTGCACCGGATCAACTGGCCTTATTATGGCATGAATATTATACTTGCCCTGTAACTTCGACCATTCGTAAGGATTCTCATATCCCTCACGACCCAGCTCCATATTGAGCTTGAGTGCAATCATCTGGTTAATCACCATTGCCACCAAATCCTGCACGAACTCCCCATAAGCAAAAAGTAGTGGAGTCATCAATGTGCCCTCGGCCTCAGCCAGTTCCTTGATAGCCAATGCCGACTGATCGCCAGTGGCACGGCCAAAGCTGGTATCTGGGAGACCGCCTTTCTGTTCATCAAGCGAATGAATGCGGAATAAAACTTGAGCAGCCTGGTTAATATCCGCAGCCTTCAACGGCTCCATCTTCTCACCGGCTTTCATGGCGGTTATTTGGCCTGTTGCAGTTGGGTCTTCCTCTGGTATGGTCGGATATTCGTCTTGTTGATTACCAGTTAATATCTGGGGATCCTTGAGCGACCTCATATTTATCGTAGAGATAATCGTCGCCTGCTTGTTCATATCATCAAATGTCTTCCGTAGCATACCGAACACGCTCTCGGCACGATACTGCAAATTATCGGAATCATTAAAGAACTCTCCCAAGGGAACTAGGCTGATGACCGCAGCCGGATAGCCGTATATATTCTTCTTGTCCTCGAACTTGGCTGATCCCAGGAAGGTAATGTTACGCTCACTATCCCAATAATCATCGACCCTAACATTTGGACCCTCGGCCTTCTTTATAAACGTATCGTTTATCTCCCGAATCAACCTGGGCGACCTGATCAACTCAAAGACAAACTTAGACAGCTTGCCGTCTCCCATCTCATAGGAGAGCCAGCGGGTATCCATAGGCGCTATGTCCAGCTTGCCCACTCGCCTATTCAGGAGCTTATCGCTGAAACTTCTGTTCTCTGAATTCTTCCTCAGCGCAACTCTGGCCGCAGCCCTACCCCTGAGTCCAAGCTGCTGAAAAGTGTAGAACTTTGCGCTCGGTATATCTCGACCCTTCCAGTGTTGATCAAGGGACAGCATAAGATCATCGGCGAATCGTTCAATATACCCAGTCTGCTCATCATCGAGCTTCAGCCCCCGGATCTCCCACCGCGGTGTGACCTTAATCAACTTGCCAAGAATAAGATTAGCTAAAGCAGCCGGCGCATTCCTGGTGACATTCTCAACCTTTGGAACACGCCGACCATTTTCATCAAGTAGCACGTAGTTCTTTTGTCGATAGTGGTCCTTATCCACATCCATACGGGCATGTAGTTTAGTAAAGGTAGTCTTTAATTCCGTGATTGAATCTCTTGCTTTCTGAATGTGATCAAGCTCTAATTGTTTCCCCATGTCTCGCCCTCACTCCTAATGTCCTCGAATCTCTGTGGCCATAATAGTTTTTGCTTGGCCTCTTCTTAGAGGTTTGGCTAACTGCCGTCTCGCTGGGATATGATGCGATTATACTTCTCTCGCAATCCATCAAATGGAAACTGGACTTGTTCTCGATATCCCCTGTCATTTTGTAATCGCTAGTCAGCTTTCGACTGTAACTTGTTTTCTCTCTGAGATAATCGTCGAGGTCATCAAATACAAAGATTCTTTTTTGTGCATCATAGGCATACACCCGGAGTATCCCCACCTCAACAGGTCTGACATCGGGGTTCGGCCCCATGATAGGCCATCCCTCAGCCCTGTATGCTGCCCTTATTTCCTCTTCGGCGTGATTACCACCTACCCGCTTTACGACATTATACCCTTCACATATCTCTCGCCATGCCTGGACATGCTCATACGGAGAACTCCCTCCCCCCGGTAAATACACATGGTGCAACCAGAACTGACCGCTGGGATCTACCGCATAGAAGAGTGCTGCTGGATTAGCCCCGCCAAAGTCATGCCCAACAACCCAAGGCCAACTCTTGTCCAATGTCATTCGTGGTAAAACCTGTGTCTCTTGGTCAAATTTATCATAGATAAGGCCAGCGGGTTTATCATACTGGCCCTCATATTGCATTCGGAATTTCCACGCGGGCATTGTTTTCTTGGCTGTCTCATACTCTTCCTTGCTAAACAAAGGATTCATCAACGAGGGCCACTGGAAGACATCAATATCCTGACGCTCTCCCCGTTTCCAGGGGTCGTAAAAGACATGCTTGAGCCATCCCACATGGTAAAGTGTCGTGATAAATAGAACTCGGCCCCTGTTGAGATTTCTTCGGCGCTGGATTGCTTCCCATCCTGCTCGGGTGATCTCGGGCTTGTCGGCTTCATCGACCACGACGGCTTTCACATGTGCGCTCTCCAACCCGGTCTCCGAGCTTCCCGACCGGATAACCACCTTTGCCCACATACGGTCAGTGGCTTTATTGGCCTTAAAGTTCCCCGGCTTGAGGTCTTCGGCAATCTCAAAGGTCTGCTTGTGCGCCCAATATCTGCCAATTTTGAGATCATGCTCGAAGTAATCCTGTAAGTCCTCAAGTAACTTCTGGTCAAAGAGATCATAGGTAGCGGATATCATGAGGTACGCCCCTGCACCCCTCTCGGCAATACGATCTCTCATCCACAAGCCAGCGATACAGGTCTTACCCCCACCCGTCCCAGCCAGTGCCAGGGTGTACATCTTCTTGCTTGCCAGGACTGCCCTCTGTCCCTCGTGTAAACGAAAAGCCAGAACACCGTCCGGCTTCCAATACTTAAATGGCTGAGGGTCCTTTGGTCTTACGGGAGTAAATACTGTCATCTACGTTACCGCCACAAAATACTCAAGGTCGCATTCGGCCGTGTCAGCCTTTGCGGTGATATCCACAAGATCCTCGAATGCTACCGTGAGCGCAGAGGAATCGGCATCCATAGTGTCCACAACACCTGCCGAGCTTCCGTTGTAGATGAACGATTTGCCAGCCGGCAGCTTGATCGCAAACTCAGCCCCACCCTCACTCCTGAAAATAAGCTGGACAAAATTCGTAGAGTCCTTGTTGGTAATCCTGATATATCTAACATCGGCCTCGTTGAATGCTCCAGGGCCCGGAGTCGTTGCCTGAAATGCCAGTATAATAATCTCAGAGGTTGGCACTGGAACTATTCGGTTACTATAGGTCACTACACTAGCAATCGTCTCAGTAGTGACAACCTCAATACGCTTCCCATCTAGGACCATAGATTCCCGATGAGTGATCGTCAGCGTCGTCGCTGCTATGCTGGTTGCGATAGCACACCCCCTTCAGTTTACTTCTATCCTCACATTAAAAACGAGAATAAACATGGAAGATTCCCAAGCTCGAAACCATAGTATCGTTTCTATGGGGACAGGCCGTATCGAAGCCCTCATTACTCTGTTCTTTTGCCGTCTGGTAAGATTCTTTTTTTCGCTATTACGGCTAAATCTAAATCAATGTTCCACGCAGCAATCACGTGCCATTTACCATCTATACCATGGCCAATAATAATAGGATCTGGCTTTTTTATCGGTGCCATATCAAATATCCGCCAATCGAATGATACAGCTATAAATGTTGGTTCACCTATTCTATATGATTGGTACAAGTTAGATTTTTCAGCCCGATCTACCTCAGCTATTACTTGTTTAGGAAGATCAATATGCAATACTGACATCCGTATAACACTCTGTATCCATAAAGAGCTCTTCGCTTTATTAATTTCCTTGTCCTTAATCCCAAATGCCTTGGCATCCTCTGGAAGTCTTGGCCAATATGATACTTTAATTTCTTTATCTATTCCACCCATAAACCAAGTTGGCTCCATATTTGCTTCTTCCCATGTCTTACCTTTAATTGTAAAGTGACGATAATCCCATTCCTTTCTAATAAGAAAGTGTTGTTCTCTTAAGAGTTCATGGTCCCCAATGAAAGGTTGACATTGACTTACTGGCCACTCGTTCAATTCGTAGGCACCTTGCAATGTTGGGCCTTCTACACCTGTCATTATCCGAGTATTGTAATTAACTGGTTCCTTAACAGTAATTGATTGCTGGATTATCTTCATTGTTTTCCTCCAAAACCGGTTGATTTTTAAGGTAATCCGTTTAATAATTTTGTACTGTATGTCATGGGATAATTACCATAGCATAAGGGCATGGATACGGAGAGCCATAACCTTCAGGCTCGAAGGGATTCTTATGTGCTTCAAATACGTCTGGCTGATCATAAATAACGGTTAAGGGGGTTCCACGCGGCGGCCGCATCGGGTGACGGGGGGTGGGTGTACCCCTCTTCATGAGGGTGGGTGAGGGTTTCTGAGATTTCATATCACTCCTGCTGCTACGCACTATAACCATTATGTCTAGTCATCTCTGAGTGCGCGCTTAACTTCCTTCACTCGCACGAGCATCCCGTCTACCCTCTCAACTATCTTCTGTAGAATTAGGCTTGCCCCATTTACAACAATACATCCACCTTTTCCCTTCCATGGTTCGTATAGTACCGAGGCGAAACCGCCGCACCTTATCCATGTCCTTTGGCGTGGGTGTCTTATTCCATCCCATAGGGTTACTCACCTTCTCCCTCCTTCTGGCTGTCAGCACTGACCTCATCCGCCTTAGACCCTATCTTATCCAGTAACCGTGCCTTGCCCTCTATCACGCCCACCGGATCTCGCAGCTTGGGATCTGATACCGTCCCATACTCGATCACCTTTGCTGCATCAATGTTGATGTTGGCAACAACCTTTCGATCGATGAAGCCTCCGGTAGCCTTAGCCAGGAGAGCAAGTGCGCCGTTGACTGTGCCACCACTGTACTTGAATTCCCCGGTTTCGTTGCCCTGCTTGTCTCGAACAGCGACCAACTGCAAGCCACGCTCGACGTTTAGCTTCAAATGCTTGATTACATAGTCAACATCAACAAATACTTCATCCGATCTAGCCTCAAGTACGGTCCTCAGCGCATCCATAACGTGGGGGACGGTCAACATTTCGGAAGCCAAGCATTTAGCGACATCGGGCACGGACACATCTCTATCAAGGCTACGCTGTGCCTCTATCATACTCCTAGAGCCATTGAAGGACTTGGTATAGAAATTAAGAAAAGCAGCCTGTAGAGGCGTTAGCTTCTGTAGCTCCGGGATATCGGTAACGAGCTGATTAGTCATGCCTTGATTATACCACATTGAGGTTTTAAAAGAATTTAGAGTCGGGAATAAGAAGATTTAAGATAATAAATATACGTTGCCGTGTTAGCTCGCTACGATTCGCTTGATTGCGTCTTCGCTTGCTTTAGAGGGTAGCATTAATACATTATGGTGTCAAGTTTAAGACTGACTTTATGTAGTGTTACAAAAGTATTACATTATGCTATAACCTGTTGACATGTATGTATGTATGTAGTAATGTATTTATATGCAAAGAGAATGAGGAGGATATAGAATGGAGTGCCCTGAATGCAAATCTAAAAATACCATAAAGGCTGGTATGTCATGGTCAGGTAGAACCAAAGTTCAACGCCACCAATGTCAAGATTGTGGCCGTCTTTTCACAACACAAATAAAGAAAAAATAGCATATGGTTATCCTTTATGATTCAGGTATCAAGTATGGAGGTTAGGAAATGAAGATAACCGAAGTTCAAAAGCATCACATAGCAATAATTGATCGTCACGAAAACGTGCTGGATGTATTTACAGACACGGAACAAGCTAAAGCCAAATGGGATGAAATGCTTATGGGGCACTGGGGATTAATCCAATACGTATTGAAGGGCATTGATGATAAATGGTATCGACATACGTGAGCAGACACATTTTAGTCAAATAAATATAGAGGTAAGAGATGATAACAGGTTGGAAGAAACTTTCAAAATACGATAGGAATCACCTTAAAGAGCAAAATATTCACACTAATGAGGAATGGGGGAAAGTTAGGAAATATCAAGAGAAAAGATCTAACAAACGGCCGGTTTGTCTAGACTGCAACAGAATAGCAGCTATTTTGAAATCTTAGTCTAACTCCAAATAATAAAGTGAGGTGAATGAAGATGGAAGCCAGTAGAAAGGAACCCGAGCCAGTGATACTAACATTAGAGTCCCAGAATGAGATCGATCAACTGCACTCGTTATTTAATAATCCCAGTATCCAAAAAGCTGTTGGTCTGCCGTTTAAATCGTACGAAGTGCTTGAAAAATATAGAAACGAAGAAGCATCTCATTTACTACATGTAAAACTCAATAATTTAATAGAAGGGGGGAAATTACTATAACCGAAGGAGGCCTAACATGCTCTAATATTGAACCTCGGGGTCATCTTTGAAAAATAGGATGACTTCGGGCTTGAGTGTTCGAGTAAATAAATAATAAGTAGGTGTAATATGGTTGAAGTACATTATACATGGGATGATCAATCGAAAACCCAAAAATATGTTGGTTATTTGACCAAGATGGATGATGAGAAGATAACAATAATTGACTGCTTGGAAAGTAAATCAATGGAAAAATCATTTCCAACCGAGCGATGCGTTGTGTATGGCCTAGTTCGCGCTGACGTTGTTGTAACTTAAACATGACTAAGGATTAATACCTTAAAGAAACAAAAGGAGTTGATAAAATGCAATTCACTAAAACGGAACAAGAGCAGGAGCTAAAATCGTTGAAGGAACTATTGAAGCCTGGCGACACAATATACAC
>SDBU01004609.1_pt1 | contig 16873 bp, 17 predicted proteins | sample 2277071 | NCBI WGS metagenome assembly SDBU01 (sample SAMN10397929, study PRJNA504765) | marine sediment metagenome | isolation source: marine sediment core GS08_GC12, 126 cmbsf | place: Arctic Ocean: Gakkel Ridge, Loki's castle | collected 2008 | reverse complement strand
CTGGCCCAGAAGGTCTTTGTTTTGGATTAAAGTCCATGTCGAGCCTCCGCCTGTTAATTTGAACGTAAGCTCTGCAATGAGAAAACCGGTCCCCACAAAAGGCGACGGTATAGTATGCACTGCGAACTTTCTTGCATCTTCCGTCCCCCCGGCTTCGGTATTGTACTGACCTATGGGCAGATTGCACATAAGGTGGGATGTTTCACCTGATCTGTTCTGGACACCCCAGACGACAATCGTGAAGAACTTGTTATTGCCTATCGCGGTGACGCCGTCGGCGAGAGTGGTTATGCCCGCGACCAGATTGCTTGTGGTACTATATTCGCTACCCGACAGATTGACTAAGTGTATATCACCTGCGCCCGCCATATCGATAGCAGGGAAGGTATGTAAGTGCAGCTGGTATATTGTACCCGCTGAAGTGTCAAGGGTTACGGTTGCCGTCGTATCGCCTGTTATCGACAGAACCACACCAGAATTCCATTTGGCATGTTCGGCCCTGAGTCTTTCGCCTATATGTAAACCGCCACCTCTGGGGTCGGTAATACCAAAGGCGTAATCGTTCCAGTTGCGATTCATCAAGGCTGAATCAGTGCCGGTAGTAGTAGCGCTTTGCAAGATAATAGAGGCTACTCTTATGTGTTCAACAGAGGCAGCAGGCCATGACGATGCCGCGACTAAAGTAGTTTTATTGCTTTGCAGGATGTAGACAAATACCGCGGCCGGAGCAGTGTCTGTACCCACAAAAGCAGTCAAATCGACTGAGCATGTTCCCGTAGGCGTACAGTCCAAGGCAGCGAAGTCATCGGACCAATATTGGTTCAGATCGCCCCCGCCTTCTTTTTCGAGTGTGCCTGTAACTGTGCCGCCTGATTCGGCAATTGTAAAGTCTATCTGCTCAAGGAACGATGCTTGCCAGACGTGCATGTTGATTTCCTGGTTATCGGAGAAATCCAACTCGCCACCTGTAACGGCGAAATGGTCAGTCTCTACACTTGTAATCAATGGTATGGGGTGGACTTCCATTTATTTATCTTTCTCCAAATCCTACTTCTTTTTGTCCACTTTCATAAGTCTGCAAGCCCATTCCCAGCATTGTCAAAATAGCCAACGATACATTAGTCTGCATACCTTCTTCCTGCATCACGTCGAATAAATCGCCATAAGCCATTGGGTATAGAAACTGTGAAGTTGAATTTAACAATGTTATATCCTCGCCTAAATAGGTTTCACCAGTCAATATATTCATTACAAGTCCGAATTGAGGCGATAGCTTGCTACGCCGAAAACGGGCAATAACAGATTCTATATCTTGCCCGCCGAATTTCTTTTCTTCACCCCTTAGTGCAATCACTTCGCCTCTGCCGGTTTTGGTTTTTCCTGTCATAAGACGAGCCATAAACTGAATAACCTGCGCATGGCCCATCAGCACGTCTAATCTTCGGTTCCCAAATGTAAGTTTTCCAAAGTTAGTTGAACGAGGGTCTTCTTCAATGTCTGCGCCAACTAATATACCAAGAGCATATACAGATGATAGCCCAACCCCAAGTCGAATATACTCTCTTGTAATCAAACGAAAAGCCCGCTTGTTTTGTCCGGCCACTGACAGAAGGGGATTCTTAACTACCCCGCCGAGCATCTGGAATCGGCTTGCAACATATCTGATAGAAAAAAATGCCCTATTGAATGCCAATGCTGCTGGCTCAAGAGACATAGGGCCAATGGTTAGCTTTCCCCTGCCCGACATGACGTTAATGTAATTTGCCCATATTTCCATCTCAGACTGGGTCATGCCTTGGTTTCGGCCCAGCGTATCGAAGCCTACATCAAACATATCTGCACGCAGGGTATTAAAGAATCCAATGGCCCCTCGGTTAAAATTGCGTATAACGGGAAGTTTATCCGCCCAATAATTCATAATCACTTCTTCTGCTCTGGTTAAGGACATACCTTCGCGCAGTAATACTAACCCCGACTTATTGTAGTTTGGTGCATTCTCTCTGGCGAAAATCGCTCTATTAACATCAAATAGTCCCCTTGGTGATGCAAATGACCGGAAAGAAGCAGCCAAGGCTTTCGACCACTTGGCGGGGTGTGAGAACGCATAGATACCTCCCTGTCGAAGAGCAAAAGAGAACTCTCCTGTTGTCATCATTAGGCGAACTAAATCCCACACTGCCCCAGTCTTGCCCCACAAGGTAAGCGGCTTTAGGCTTCTGATTTCATCTTGGATTTCTTTTTTAATTAAATCTCGCTTGAAAATAAGCTGGTCAAGTTCTTTGCTCTCAGCCAACGGCGGTTTTGGTTTAGGCAGAATATCACCACTCTTTAGTTTTTGCTCCAAATCAGCGATACTCTTTTCAATCCTTTTCCTTCTTGCTGGTTCGCTTCGGTTAATTTTCTTCCGCAAGTCAAATATGATTGACCGAAGCATTTGCGTACCTTCTGTACCAGTTGTACCGCGGGGCGTAATTTTCGGTAATGTCCCGGCATCTAAATGAGTTTGGAGGATTTCAATTTTACTCAGTAACTCCTGCTCTTTTCCCTGTTCGGAAATCTGTTTCTTCAGGGCATCTATCTCGTCCTTAATCTGCTGTACTTCAGCGTGTAACTTGCCCTTTCTATGGGTCATCTCAATCTTGCCGGCTTCTATTTGCTTAGTCAGGTCAGAGAGTTCCTGATTGAACTTCTTCTTCATAGCAGGATCGCCAGTCTGAATCCACTTACGCAGAGTATCTCTGGTTTGCCGAAGCTCTGTAATCCGCATGGATGCTGGCTTTTTGCCTTTTACGGCGGGCAGGTCACCCGTCTCAAGGAATTGCTCAAGTTCTGATATTTTGTTCTGTAACGCCTTGTCACTTCTGGCCTCTTGTCGTATAGCATTGAGTTTCTTACTTAAAACATTGGCCTCTTTTCTCTGCCTTGCAGTGGTCTCTACAATGGCATCAACGAGGTCTTCCCTGCGTAGTTCGGGAAAGAATTCTCGCATAGCCAGAACTACATCGTCCAAAGTTTTAATATCTTCTCTGGTAGCGAGGTTCATAGCTATTTGAGTTAGGTTTTCGGCTAATTCAGAGCAATCGGCCATTAGTTACATCCTTGGTCAAGTAATTGTCTTGTTCGGGCAACGAGAGTATCAAGCTCAGATGTGCGTTCCGGTAATGTCATTCGGCTGTATCTGGCTACGCTTCCTTCCTTGATAAATCTTCTGGCCATGAGTTCATTGATTCTTATTTGCAAGAGTTCGTTTTGTGTTTGCTGCAACTCAAGGTCTTTGGCAAGCTGGGTTATCTTGGCAGTTTCCTTTGCTGTCAATGGTTTGCCTTTTATCTTTTTCGCCCTTGATTTAAGAGAGAGCAAGTCAAAGTCTTGATTTATAGTAAGTTTCTGCGCAGCCAAAGCCCGGCCTTTTTCTGTCCCGCTTGCGTGGATAGCTTGGCTAAGAGAGTCGAATTCCTTTTCTACATCGTCTAATTGCCTTGCTAAAGAATCAATTTCAGTCTGGTCTTCGGCAGGAGCAAACCGCTCCATTAAGGATTTGTGTTCTTTTTTTAGCTGGGCCGTCTTCATAACTAAACCAGCGGTTTCCACATCATTTAACGGCCTTGGTTTAGCATTCACCTCTGCCGCAGTTCTTAATGCCGTATTGATTAAGTTAAGGTCTTTGGCCTGTTGTAAAGACTTCTGCCAAGACTTACGCTCTGCCGAAGCAATACCGTCAAGCCCCAAAGATGCCCTGTCTTCTTGTATATCTGCCTGCCGTGCAGATGTTTTCGCTGGATCAACCCCTTGCGTTACGATCTGTTGGGCAACAGTGTCAAGTTCTTTGCTGGTGTTTGCCGTTTCAATGGTTACTGGGGCAGGGGGGTCCGTAGGCTTCTCTGGTGTTGTTCCTGGCTCTACCTTTTCCGTTTCTACTTCTTCAACTTCCTTCGCCTCGGTGGGTTGAACTATGCTTTCCTTAACCGAAAACTCGCCCCCCTGCCCAATTCCTCTACCCTCTATACTTGGGTCACCACTGACTGCCCTTATAGCTTTCTCTTGTGTTTCAAATGTATTATGACCAAGTGCCTTGTTATCTATTCTGTCAATTAGCGATACTTGCCATTTCCCCTTTTCTCTTGACGATGGAGAGATGATTGCTTCTTTGCTTCCATCGTTAGACTCAAGCCTGATAACAGACAAATCTTTACCTATTGTTTCAGCAACATTCTTATCGGCAATGCTTTTGAATATTATATCTTTTTCAGACCTTAGTTTTTCCTGTTCTGCCAAATCTCCAGAAAGACCAGCATCAACAATCTCTTGTTCAATACGGCCCACTTCAGTTCTCTTGGTTTCTCTAATCTGTTTTAAGACCGCCTTCTTTCTTGCAATCTCCCCCTTGGCCTCTGCCTTCGCCTCTACCGCCTCAGTGGGTGCTTCGATACCATCGGCAGTGACTTTGGCCGTTGGGACAACAGGGGCCTCTACAGGAGCTTCTTCAGCCTGTTTTGCTGCCGTTTGGTCAAACTCTCCTGTAAACTCTGGCTTCACCCTTCCTAAATCAGCAATCCTTGCCAGAGCAAATTGCCCGGCAGGCACAACGGATAATACCCCAAGTTCGACACCGATATTCTCTATGTCCTGTAAAAGCCCTTCTTTTAACCGATCTATCATCGAAGCGTCTTTGCCTAAGCCAAAATCATCAACATTAGTTACAGCTCGCAGAATTGTACCAAGTCGTTCTTCGCTTATTTCACCGAGGATATTGGAGTAGCCGCCCTTGGATACTAATTTTCGGGCAAATTCGCCTTTAGTCCCGCCTGTAGCTGCTATCCATGCTTTTGAAAGAGCATCTGTCATCTTTGAACCAAACGGCAGTTTCCCTAATAATGCGCCCCCCACCTTTGTTATATCCTCACCTGCGGATTCTGATATTGCTTCAATAACAGTATCACCCCACGCGATTAAGGCAGACATTGCCCAGCCTTCTTCTTCTCGTAGGCCCAAGATAACATCTACCTGCCGACGAGACATCTTATCCAATACCTGATGTCCTAACCCGGCTGAACGTGTAATGCCGCCGGCAGTTAATCCTGCGGCTCTTATGGCTATCTTCCCAACAGTTGATTTCGCATAAGCACCCAGGAGCTTTTCGCCAGCTTTAGTAGCCGCATCATCACCCAAAAATGCAAGGCCACCGGTTACGTAGAATTCCACTGCCCATGTAGGTAGTGCAGAAACACCGGTAACGAGTTTATTTACAAAGGTCTTTTCAGCCGATATATACTTTATATGAGCCGCCAGTAATTCCTGGTCGCGCCTTTTGAGGTCGGCAATAAACTCATCGGGATCCCTCGCGGCCTCCTCGAACGGAAGTCGCTCTTGAAATGTTTCCGCATCCCGCATGAAATTGTACATGTTGGGATTTTGTATTCTGTTCGCTGCTTCTATCAAATTAAGATTCTCATCAAGGCCGACAAGGCCGCCGAAGAACGGAACCTTTTTACCCAATCCCCTCGCAGTTCCCCATTCTCTTTTGAGAGCGGAAACGCCGCCAAGAGTTAAACGATTCTCAACTGCAAAGTCGTAATCTCTGTTTGCCCGCTCTGATACGTTCAATGTGGTATCTTCTAATCCGGTTTCAGGCAGAACTGGCGTTGCTTCGGCTATGTAGCGAGGAAGTTTGACTGAATAGTAACGACCGTCGTCAGACTGCACAACAGTATTGCCGAGTTCGGTTTCTTCGGCTACCATCAAGTCCCACGTAGGATGACTTCGGCCTTTGAGAACCATTCCCGTGCGTGGGTCAAGGGATGCCCAATGCTTTGTTAGTTCGTCTGGACTGCCGCCGGAGTCGATAGCTGTTTTGTGGTCGTAGCCGTCGCCTTCGGGTCGGAACTTCTCTGAAGGTATTGCTTCCTGCTGGTATCTCATGGCTTTCTAAACCAATCCCCTCTGAGGCCATCGTAGAATTCAGTTCCAGAACTTAGTTTGTCATACTTAGCATCATCTGTAATGTATAGAGGGTCAGCAACCGTTGGTATTGGTCTTAGCTGCGGTTGCGGTAGATTGACAGGTGTTTTAATAGCTACGCCAAGTTCACGCATTTTTTCGTACATAGCCTTGCCGTCAGGAAATGTGCCGTTCTTGTCGTTTTCGCTTTCGAGCCATTCTACAAAATCGGCGTTCTTCTCTGAAAGAAGTTTACGTTCCGCCTTAGTAACCCAGTCTTTGCCGAAAAAGCCTACACCTTTATGGTAGTAGAAGTCTTCGGAGTCGGCAACAATTCCGTCAATAGTTTTGGAAACATGCCTTGGGTACGGGTCTTCCAATCGACCCAATGCCCAAAGATAAGTATCGTTGTTGATACTGCCATCAACGAATCTTGCCGTCATTACCTCTTCATACGCTTGTTTTTTGGAAATGTCTTTAGAGGCAAATCCCATAACAGCATCCAATGCAGTGGAATAGCCATTGGGTTCGGTAGCCAACGGGTCAGGCTTGGTAGAGCCTTTTATAATCGGACCCCATCTCTCCTTGTCATCTTTACTGAACCCAGCAATTTCAATATCACCAAAACTAACGTCCTCTGTCAGAAGTCTTGTTGAAAAGTCTTTGTAATTATTCATCAGTTTCGTGTGCTTGGCTTGGCCGATCTGCTTTTTTCTCCCAGATACATAGTTATCTACCCAGTCACCAAGAACCTTATTCGCTTCTGCGCCTTCAGTATTAGATAGCACGCCACTGTCTTCAAGCTGTTTAGTCAGCAAGTTGAGAGCTGTGATTCCGTCAGCCTTGTTGATGTCCTCGCCCATCGCCGCTATCAACAATGGCTTAATGTTTTCTATAGCACTTTTCTTCATGATGACAGTGCCTTTAGCCTCTGCTTCTATAATCTCAAGGGCAATAATTTTATCACTCTTGCCCATTGCTTTCATACTTGTTGTGTATATGGCAGTTTGGGCGAGTTTCCTTTGCGGATCGGCTGAAGCGAAAGCATCGACCAGTGCGGCAGGCTGAAGAACATTGGTTTCGGCCTGCAACTGCCGAGTTGCGTCAGTAAATGCTCTTGCAGCTCCAATTTCGCTATAGCCTTGTGATATAATCTGTTGTCGAGCCAGAGCTTTTTTCGAGAACTTAAGTTTTCCTACCTGTTCCCCTACTTCCGCCGACAGTCTTCCCCACTCAGTCACCCATTTATCTTGTGCGTTCTTCCGCTTATAGTCCTCAAACTTTTCCGACGCAAGTTTTCTTATATCATCGGCTTCGACGGCAGAGTTTCCATCCTGCATCGTCTGGCGTCTCTTGTGAATCTCAATGCCAATGCTTCCAAGTTGCACCAACCCCCGCCCTATTAACGCACCGACAGTGCCCTCTCCGGTCCTTACGTCTATATCCGCCCCGACCGCAGTAGACGGCGTGAAGCCGAGTTGTTGTCTTGCTCTTGTTATTTCAAATGTACCCATGTATTATTATCCTTGTGTAAATATTACGGGCCTAAGCCAGTTGGGAAACTCGCCCCACCAGTTCCTAAGCCGGGGGTAGTAGTGCCACCGAAACCTCCAATGAACGGCAAAGCCAAACTTGCCAAACTTAATCCAAAGCCAATGTTCGCCCGTCTTGCGGCAGATTTACCTCGTTGCTTCGCTAACTGGCCTTGCAATCTGCTGAGAGTAGCTTGGCTTCTCAGACGTTGAGACTTGACTTGCCCCTCGAAGCCTATCAAGAGATTCTCAAGTTCGAGTTCTTCGGCTTGCTCTAATTTAATATCCAAAGCTACCGGACTACCAGCACCACCAGCCGCACCTATCCTTGCAGATAAAAGGCTTTTGATTCTTTCAGCTTCCTTTGCCTGCTGGATTTGGTCGAAGCCGGAGCGTAGTTCTTCGGCCTTTGCCTGTTGTTCGGCCACTTTTGCATTGAACTCAGCTATATTCTGAGCAGACTTGCCCTCTGTTCTTAATCCTCTTGCGCCGCTGAGGCTCTCGAATATCGCGCCCATTAGTCTACTCCAATAATCTTAACGTATAAATAAGCGTCTTTGTCGCCGACGAAGTTTTTCATTGTACTTTCTCTTTCAAAACCAAGGTGTTCCACCATTCTGATTGCCCTTTTGAAGTCGCATTCTACATAAGACTGCAATCTACGCAGGTTATGTTCTTTGCAAAATTCTTCAATTTTATCCCTGATAACCCTATATCCATATATCATGTTTTGCCCGGCCCGTTTACTTATGTCTACCCAACACCACGATGTCGATTTGTTTATCAACCTGAATCCACCAACGCCTAACGGTTCGCCCTCATGCTCTAAGGTATATATGTAACTTAGTTGTTCGGGGCATAACTTTTGAACTCCTCGGCTCACCGAATGGTCGGCTAAGAAGTCTAAATCAGCTTGCGTAGTTTCCCTGATTTCCATTAGCGCCCAACCTCATCTATCCTTGCTACTATTGCCCGTACTGTCAGGGGCGTTGGGTCTGTAACGCCGGATGTCTGGCTACTCGATATTAGAATACTGTCTTCGATACTGAATCCGCCGTCATGGTGAACAGCAACGTCCCCTGTAAACAGGCCGTCAATCTCGCCATTGTTTACCAACTCAGGCGTATCAAGTGGCACGTCGTACATATTGGCCTCAAGGTCGCCCACTCGCACGCTCTTTGAATCAAGCAGGCTGAGTACCAGTTCCGGTATATTTTTGATCGTACCGTGCGAGGAACCCCTGCTCGTCTCATTATCAAGTCTCATGGGCTTGAGGAACGGCGTAAACGGTATACCATAATGAACCTTACTCGCAGCAGTCGCTAATGTTATCTGCCCACCTGCTACCACCTGTGGTGTAATCACCTGACCGTCAGCTAATATCGCTACAGTGTCGCCTTCAAGATGGCCGCCGCCCGATATGGTTGTAGCAGGTACGCCGTCGTAAAATACGCCCGCATCTACAAAATGGGCATCGTCCAGATCAGTCAACCTGCGCGGGAACATCCGCTCTATAGTATTTACGTCAGTATTACCGCCTATATCCCGCTCTACCGACAGCCATATCTCATCTTCGCCCGGACTTGGTATCACACTGCCCGACCTGACATCCCCAGTAGTCGGATGCGGGGCGTAGGCGAGTACGTTCTGGTCCCTTTGGTAAGTAAACGAATGCAACGTACCGTCTGTCATACCAAACCAGATTATCGATTCCGGATTCTTCTGGTGGGCAAGCCATGTGATCGTCGAAGTAGCCGTCATATGTTCAGCCAGTACCGTAATCTCGTTGGAAACGTATTTCTGCTGGTCGGCGTTAAAACCGTATTCCATGAGTTTCTTCTGCACGGTATCGACGTAGATTATCGCGTTATCTATCTTCAAGCCCTGTATATCCGCAGAGCCAAAGCCAGATTGCTCGTCTAATGTAAAGTTCGTAGGCGTTAAAACGGTGCCAACCTTATTGCTTTGCAGCGTCCACGGTGCGCCGGTAGTACCGAAAACGATGGTCTTGTCTACCGTATCGACCCACATGATCTCATTACCAGTGGCCAGAATTACTGTAAAGGCATCGTCAGCCTTTTTGCCTGTATCGAAGTTCTCGTAATCAGATGTCCTACTCTGCCATCCATACCGTCTTGCAGCAAATACACACCTGTCGTTAAAGAACGTCACAGACCGGGGATAACCCTGTACGCCGCTCCACGCCCCTTCTGCCCATCTTAGAGTCGTATCGGCAGAAGTTCCCCCTATGAACGCTAAAACCGTACACACGGCCTCTGTGGTGCTTGTAATGGAGTCTATGCGGACTATACCAACAGATGTACTCGAATTGGCAGTAATATCCGCCCCAAACGCTGCCGACATACCGGCAACGGGCAAGATTCTGTATTGGGTGTTGTATTGGGATTCAGTGCCGGTGTACTGTATGTTCCGGTCGCCGTTGGCTATGAACGTCCGGAATACCTCCTCGGCGTTATCGCCCTCAGTTCTCATTAACTGAACCGTACCCGTCCACGTGCCGTGGGTGTTAAAGGTGAAGTTCCCCTTGATGTTTATGAGACTACTCGCAGATGCTCCAGTAGTCGAAACCTTCGGGCCGTTAGGTACTGCATCATCGGCATTTCTCGCATGTGTAAGTTGGAACAGCGCTCCAACGTGGCCAGAGGCAAAGATAGCAGTAGAAGAGATCAGCGTACCAACTGAATCCAGAGTCAGCGCTCCCGTGTATTTCATTGTAACTGCATCATCGTTTACCAAGTCATTCCTGACAAGGAACGGGCCTTTGGTAAAAGTAATGACATCCAGAGAGAATGTGAACACTGACGTTCGCGTGAGTTTCCTCTGTTTGTAATCCGGGTGAACAATCCACATCGTATCGCCGACTTGCTCGATTTGGAGTTGTGGCAGGTCCGCTTCGAGATACGGAGTTACTATAGCCGCACCGGTTCCATTTAGAAGTTCGCCATCAAAATAGAAAACTGCATAAAACTCCCCGAACTCGCATTGATACGCGATGGTCGAAGAAAACTTGAATGGGATCATCCTTGCTGCCATGTTCTACCTCTATGCGTCGTTCAGGAATCCGAATACACTTACGTCCGCCGTTGCTGCGCCTCCGGCCGCGGCCACATGGTCCAGCGTAAAGACCTCACCAGCCGTGTACGTCACTATCCCGACCGGGGTGGCGTTAGGGACCGGCATAAGCCAGATCGCATCACCGGCAGCGTTACAGCCGCTCAACGTCTGCGTGTTAAGGAAGTCCGTCTTTGCGCCGGACTGGCCGAGCGTAACGGTAGACGAGGCTAAGTCTGCCGAAGCCTTAGAGATACACACCGCAAACGGCGTGAACTCCTTTCCCGTTGGCACAGTATACAGCGCAGTGTCGGATGTTACATTGAAGTCCTCACCTAATACCTGTGCTATTAGCGATAAACCCTTAAATTTTGCGTCTGCCATAATTACTCCTTTTCAAACATACAAAACTTCACCTTCGTGAAATAACAATTCGTTTTCGTGGCACAATGCCCTTGCTAAAAATGGCAGCGCCACATCCGACATAACCTCGTTTTCGTAACACAATATGTCATTCTCGTGACATGTAATCTGTGATAGTAATGTGTCAAAGTCAGTAACCAATGGGGTATTTTCCCAACACAATTCTATATTCTCATGAGCTATTAACGCCGCCAAGATACTGTTGAATGCGCCGTTATTAGTTATCAGTTCTGTACCCGGCCTTCTCTCCGAACCGCCGAAAATTGACGGTATCATATTGTCCGATTGACGACAGCCACCAACGTGCTTCTCGGTATCGGACCGAGCATCTATCTTCGGGGTAACTTCACCTGTATTAAAATTTACTATCGCTGTTTTCATCTTACAATCCCGCCACCAGTGTACTCAGAAAATTCGGTGCTGTCGGTGCCGTCAAGGGAAAAGTAATTATCGTCTATTACAGTTATGTCGTAAGTATTACCATTCAGTTCGATCATCCCCTGCACTTCGCTTACTGTTTTTGATTCACCTGTTGTAAAGCCATGCTCTGATGCAAACATGACTACTTCGTTGGCAGTAGGCCAGTCTCTGTATTCTTCTCTTCGGCTGTAACCAAGGCCCGTACTGCTGCACCAGTTGCCGACTACAGTGGTATCTGAGAGCGTTGAAGACAAATCATCTGGATCAAGAGTTATAATTGAATCGCCAGCGTCATCAATAGCCACGCCAAGATTGCCGTCGAAGTCTATCCATAACCCAGACACGTCTGCTATGTTTACTTGATCTTCCACAGCCAACGTCGAGCCGTTTAGCTTGATAATACTGTTAGCAGTAAAAGAACCATCTATCCCAGCTATGAAAAGAGACGGGCCATTAGAAATCATCCATCTAACCGTAGCTCCTGTATCTGTATACGTTATTGTAGTATCCGAATCGAAACTAATACCGTACGCCGCCGTATGGGAAGGGTTACTGCCAGCAAGGGCGCGCCCACCAAAATAGGCTATATCAAGAGTGTCAGATACGCACGAAGCAGCATAAAAAGCAAGGCGAAGTTCTGGCAGTGAGTATGTCCTTGTTATACTTCCGTCAACACTGCTTATCTTGAGTGGCTGTTTTCCGGTTAGCCCGCTACCAAAGCCCACGTAAATATTCTCGTCTTTGTCTATAGTAAAAGCTCCACACCACTCTGAAAATTGCTTGTCGAAATCTGCCCTCCATATCCTTGTACCCGTTCTGTCGTACTTGTGTATCCTCAATTTGCCTATGCCCCATGAGAGCATATAAATGTGATCGCCTGATGGGGAGAACCTGACATCGCGATTGGCAGATACAGACTTTCGAGAGTCACCCAGTGCAGTTCCGAACTCGAAATCGGTTCCTGTGTCAACTCCGTCGGGGTCGTAAAGTATCAACGGAGAATAAGAATCTATATCTGCTACCATGTATAAATTGAAAACAGAAAACCCTCGCTGGTCAATATCGCACATAAGGGTTACAGCATCGGTATCAAGGTCTTGAAATAAAAGAGTCGTGCCGTCTGTTACGGAAGCTATTATTCCCCCTTGAGCGTGGGCCACAAAGTCTAATTTCGCTCTTACTTCTATATTCGTGGGACTTGCCCCGCCCGTCGCCACAAACTCCGTACCGGGCCTCTTCACAGCTTCGCCGTACAGGTCCGGTATCATGTTCTCAGAGCGGCGGCATCCGCCTGGGTATTTTACGAGATCATCCCTCGCGTCGATTTCCGGCGTTACCTCACCACTATTAAAATTTACGACTGATTCTTTTGTCATACTCTTAGAGTCTCGTCTATTACTGTAATTGGCGGAGGGGTGCTCTCGTCGTAGACGTTAGTAACCGTCTGGTTTGTAATGTTAATCGTTCCTATATCAACTTCGTTTACGCCGTTCCAGAATATTTCTCCCTGAGCTATCCTTAAGTCGCCAATAGCAGCATTCCCTCCCGCTCTTAATGCTATAACCGTTCTATACGCCTGCTGGGCTGTATTAGTAATTGCGGCGGGAAAGTCTGCTGTATAATAATCTCCACCATTGTCTGTCATGGGAATATCATAATTTAATACGTTTCCATTAGCCCACGTCTCGAAGGTATCGCCCCCGTCCGCTTGGTCGAAAACCTTATCATCAGCTTTCTTGAAAACATAAGCATCAAGACTATTACCAGAAGCAAAATTGTGCCAAATTTCGTTTGCCATATATCAACCCAAAGTCTTTTTTTTGCCTGTAGATCGCGGAGACAAGTTCCCAGTCAGGAACGTCTTGGATATTCCCGACTTTGCCCTTTCTTCTCTTGCCGCAAACTCTTCCGCTTCACTACTCACCACCGGGACCGGAGGCGGGTCTGGAACTGGAGGCGGCTTTACTTCTTTTGGTTTACTGAATATTCCACCCATATCTGTTTTCCTTATTGAAAGCGAGCATTATTCCAGTCGGACGCACCTGAAGCGTTACCTTCGGCACTACCAACGGTTCTTGCGCTACTATTCAGTTCTTTGATTTCAATGTTAAGGTCGGCCCTCAATGCTGCTGAACCTGGGCCTGCACCTGCCAATGGAGCGTATAGTTTCTTGGCAAACCGAGCGACGAACAAGTCGGTGAATAAAACGTCCCACTTGGTCGTCTCGGTTATGGTGTCGATGTAGACAATGTCTACGTCAATATCCATCGTGAGAATCGTGTTTGTCTCAAGCTGCCATGTGTCCGAGAACTGATTGAAAGTCGGATACTTATATGTGCCAAACCAATTCCGGCTACCCGTTTGCGGATTCTGCACTAACCGCAGCGAATTAGCTGGCATATCGTAGTTGAACCCGAACACATTAGTCGGCTTAGTTGTCGTAACAACCCATTTACCAGCCGCCAAATCTGTTGCAAATACACCTGCCGTATGTGCCACGAGAGCCCTGTAGAGTACGGCATCCTCGACAACTATTGCACCGAGTGCATATACGGTTAAAGTCGCCCATGCGTCAACGGTCGATACCAGCGTCCACTTCACTGCCGCCAAGTCCGTTGTAAACACATCCGATGTGTGGGCTATTGCGCACTTGTACAACAACGCACTCTGCCAAACGTACTGGTCGGTTGTGTAAATCGTATCAGTCAGCCATGCAGAGACGAGTCTTAACCTGGTCTTGGCAAACGGCCAATTATAGCTACGCAGTAAGGCGTTTCTCGTCTGCTCAAAATGCAGATTTACCTGAATATCCGCCGGTTGCGAGTTTGCCGTAACGCTCGTAAGGGTAACTTGCTTACCACCAATCTTACCTAATGACTGATTAGCTAAGTCTACTTCTGCTTGTATCAGTGCCATTATGCGCCCTTTACTTTGACTTGAAATTCCAGTTCGGCGTCAAAGCGAACCTGGTCAGCTTGCGTATGGAACGTAACTTCGTCTTCTATTTCAGGCATAATATCCCCTATATAGTTTTGTACTCAAAATATACCCATACCGGAGCGGCTGTAACGCCGTCTATTGCAAATGTCTGCCCCGCCGCTATCTTCATCGCCTTTTCACCAAAATCCATAACGAACGGATGCGTTGCACTTGCACTAAAGGTTATTGGGCCGAGAAACTTATTCGTTACGTCAGTGCCTTGGTTGCCGCCTAATGTTATTGTGGCCGAAGCGGTCCCGCAGGAAATTATAACCTTCCTGATATAATGAGACTTGCCGGATACCGCCGCCAATAAGTCTTCACCGCCAGTAACGTCGGTGTTGTATTGAGACGAACTTTTCCAGTCGCCCTCTATCGGAGGAGTTGCAACTACTATTGAATAATCTGTCATTGCGCCCATGATTTAGTCTCCTTAACTGCCCCGGTGGTCTTCGGGGAACCTTGCTTGGTCGATTGACAAAGTATCTCTGGTCGCCTGGACACCGCCCGCATCGCCAACGGCAGTATTGTCGGGCCAGTCACAGTCGCCGAAATTTGCATCGACAGCGGGACGAGCCGTACCCACGGCAGTCGTGTTGTACGAATAAAACAAATCCGCTGCGGCGGTTATATCGTCAGCCGTCATACCGCCCGGTGACTTGTGTGGGTTGTTTATGAGATAATGCTCAAAAGCCCACATTGCTTCATCTGATTGAGCCATAATAGGTCTCCTTTATATGTGACCAAATGCTCTTTCGTAGTTTTGGTCGTATAGTTTCTTGTTTACCGGCCTTGGCGCATCGCCTTTGCCGTTCCTTGGCTGGCCGTCCCTATCGGTGTAGCCAGCTTTGCACGTCCTGCGGTTTACTTCATCCCTTATACTGCTTTCGGACTCAGTGGCAGGCACTATCTCGTTAGGTGCTTTTGACCTCTCTAAGATTTGCATCTTTCTTCCAGTCTCTTCTTCATGCGCTCATCTACAGTAAGTTCCTTTTTCTTGGTTTCTTTCTTTTCTTTAGCCATCATGTCCCTTTCAAAAAAGAGCAAGGGCGGTTTCCCGCCCAAGCCCATTAAAACTAAATACTGATCTGCAACATCGCGTACGGCATAGCTCCTGTGCCACTTTCGGTAGCGTCCATGATGAAACCAGCAATCTGAAAACCATCTTCAATGGTCGGGACATTCCCGCCATTTACAGAACCGTCGCCAACGAAATACAGCATCCTGTTTTGGTAAGCATCACCAGGCGTTGTATCAGAACCACCGGGCGACAACCAACACGCACCCCAAGTCTGAATCCAAAGATGCAGACCCGTTGTGGCTGTAATGATTGGAACACCAACGACAGAACCAATAGTATTGGCTGGCTTCAAGAGATAACCGTATGGATTCAACGGCAACTCCATGAACCCCGTTGTGTGCTCGATGGCAAATGGATAATCAACATAAACCCTGATTACCCCGCCACCGGCGACGACTGGTTCGTTACCAATAACAGTGCGATGCTCCGTGGTAGACGAGGAACCGTGACCGACAACAAGCATCCCGCCGACGAGTTCGTCTTCGGCTATAGCGCCATTATTGTAACCTTCGCCTGCTGCGACAGTAACAAGAACCGACCTGTCGCCAACTGCAATGGTCTTAGTGTGATTGGAGTTAATTAAGTCCGATACATCCACACTTGAGCCATTTAATGCGCCAAAACCAGCGTACAGCGTATCCTTAGAACGAGAGTACCTGAATACTTTCCCGTCCCATGTCATACCGCGGGTTCCCCACGTATATCTCTGGGTAGCCTCGGTAACGTAGTACCCCAAGTTGGTCTCACCTGCTAAATCTGTCGGAACCGCAGGCCATATAATAGGATTATTTGGATATGTTCCATGTTTACTCATTTTTCTAACCCTTTCAGTTATGCGGTGTCAAGCAATATGCCGACAACAGCGGGACCCTCTACTCGTGTAGCGCCAATACTCAAGGTAGAGAAAACCTGAGTACTGTTTAGCAGGTCGGGACGAAGATCGATTGAAACTGTCGGCTCTTCGGCGACTGCAAGCACAATAGCGTCCTGTGCGAACGCATAACATTTTGTCGCACCCGTATCGGTATCATCAGCAACAAGTCGTGTAGACTTGATGAAGTTGAAGCCCATAAAGGAATCTACGCGACCCTGAGCAAGCGCTTTGACCGTATTGTAATCCGCACTCTTAACCTCAGTCGTATTCATCAACTGGTTAAGATTGAACGGGTTACAAAGGAAGAAACGCTGTCTCTCGTCGTCTATCTCGGCATCGTCGAGAAGCTGCTTACAAGTAAGCAACTTGGCTATCGTCAGCGGTGTTTCGGTCTTGTTTGTCCAGTCCGAACCTGCCGCAGCGATAGTCCCATCGGATTCGATAAGACGGCTTTCGCCGACATCATGGAAGTTGATCGTGGTTCCGCCGGTATGCCCGCCGAAAACCTGACCTCCGAGTGCTGAAATAAGCACGTCGTCTATCTGCCGGTTAAGT
>SDBU01004608.1_pt1 | contig 16873 bp, 7 predicted proteins | sample 2277071 | NCBI WGS metagenome assembly SDBU01 (sample SAMN10397929, study PRJNA504765) | marine sediment metagenome | isolation source: marine sediment core GS08_GC12, 126 cmbsf | place: Arctic Ocean: Gakkel Ridge, Loki's castle | collected 2008 | reverse complement strand
CAATAAGGAGAAAAAGGCTTCATGATTATGATGCCAGAACGTTAAACTGGCTGGTTTTGACCCGACCCGCAGTGGCTGGTTTTAATCCGGCCGGTGGCACTCTACCAGCACCTCCCACAACGATCCAAACCGCGTCAGGGCGTCAATCAGGTGATCCTTGTCGACAGTCTCCGATGCAAGCCTTTCCCGTCTTTTGTCGATCTCGACGATAGTGCGGTCAAGATGGCTAAGGAGTTTTTCTGACTCTTTCAGCCGGTAGCTTTTGCCGGTGATCTGCATGATCGCAGCCCGGTGACGCTGGGAGTCGACGTCGGGCTTTTCGCTTAGACCACAGACGTATGCGGTCAAGTTATTCTTCTTTCAGGTTACTTGAGCAGTAACATCTTCTTGCTTACCGTGAAGTCGCCTGCTTCAATCCTGTACAAGTAAACTCCTGAGGCAACTGTCTTCCCCTGGGAGTTTTTGCTATTCCATACGACCTGGTACTGCCCAGCCGGTTGAGCCTTGTCCACCAAGGCAGCAACCTTCTGACCGAGGATATTGTAGATAACGATGTTCACATGTGATTGTTTTGGCAACGAGTACTGGATAATCGTATTCGGGTTGAAAGGATTAGGGAAATTCTGGCGAAGCGCATAGGAATCCGGGATCAGGCGCGAAAGCTTATCGCTCGTCACTTCGATCGGCATGATGCGCGCTCGTCTGTCTGCAGCGACAGTAAACACATGTGACAAGGCGGCGTCTGTCAGACTGCTCTCACCATCGGTATGGAAGTAGACGGTGGCAACGAGTGATCTCCCCACCTTAATCGCATGCTCCCCAGTGAGGTCTATCATTCCGAACGAAATCGTATCGTTCTTGGCCGAGTAGTATACGTCCACGGCACGGTTTTCAGCGCCAGCCACAATCGAATCGATAGTAATCATGTCACCGTCGTAAGTGTATTCTTGCTGAAAACCGGCGACCAGGGTCTGGAAATCACCTCGAATGTCGAGCCGGTACTGGTTTCTCGGTATTGCCTCCATCACGAGCTCACATTTGCCACTATACTCGCTCAATTGCAGCATGGCAACGGGACCGGAGGCTCCCGGATCGCAGGGTGGTGGACCTCCCAAAAAGAGGTAGTTGACCAGGTAAGTGAGGTCTCCGACATCTATGCCCCTTGAACAGTCGACATCCGCTGCTTCAAGGGTTGGCGGAGGAGGACCCCCTTGGAACAGATAGGCGACAAGGTAGGTGAGATCGCCCACATCAATCGAACCACTACCGTCAATATCGCCACAGACGGCGAGGGTTAGAGATACTAACATGGTGTCATTGGCTGGATTAAAGTCCCACGGGTACGTGTAGGAAATATCCACGTAGATGTAGCTCTCATTAGCAGGCACTTGCCACGGGATGACAATAGTAACTGAATCGTCTGCGCTAAAGGTCTCTACTGAAGCCGAAGCCAGAAATGACCTCTCTGACCAGCCACCCTGCGGATTTTCTGTGTAATAGAATTCAACAATTGCCGAAGCGTCGAGATCGCCATTGTTTGCAATCACGGTGTTGATAGTGAGTGGGGAGTCAACACAGAGGCAATCATACTCGAAGTAGACCTGACTGACGTACAAATCCACCCCTTCGCAGAATACTACTGCTCTGGTGGCGCAATTGTTCAGTTCATTCTCTTCCTCAATCAACCCGAAAGGATCTGCACAGACCCTGACAATGCGTGTAGCCGGTTCACAGGTGTCAACCACAACTGTATCACTGGGACCAGTATAGTCATACCCACCGGGAGCAATCTCGCTGATCACAATGGTATCCAGCGTGTCACCGCTTAACAGAAAGAGGACGTCTACGTCAAACGCAGAGATGCTGCCCAAGTTATACACATCCACATTACTGACCCAAAAATCCTCTCCCAATTGTGGATTCAACGATGAAGGGTCTATCCATTCCGACTGAATCACGAGATCAGGCAGATGTGGTTTGACAATAATCGAATCCGTTACCTCGTTGTTGCCATAGTCACACTCGGCAATGACCTGATCTGCGTTTGTCACAACTGTCACGAAGTGGGTCCCGTACTGTATGAAAGAATGCGGAAAACTGTTCACAACCAGATTGCGAGCGTGATCTTCATAGGGTCCGTGAATATACTGGCTATGGATCACTATCGACGAGAGGTCGCCGGCAAGGGAATCATAAACAGAAAACAACAGACTGTCATTAAACCGGAAAAGACCGGCATTCTTGACGGTGAGAGAGATCGTTACTGTAACACCAGTATCAATAGTCCCACATGTATCAAAGAAATATGGTGAAGGCTTGCCATACTGTGGACACCGGTATCCGTAGTACGGATAAAAATCAAAGGGCATTGGGACTGCGCTATGGTTGTTTCCCTCATTATACTCAGCCACCTGGTTTCCAGAATCAACGAATACCTCAAGTGAACACTGACTGAAATCGACTGTCCAAGCTTCCGGGTGTTCGATCAACAAATCCGTACCGCCGGGTAGGGAATCAACAAAGACATTCGGTGTTGCTGTGTAACCGCTGCCGTTCAAGCCAAAGTATACGTTGAACGCATAGGCTCCCGAATCACCGGCATTGCCGACTTTAGCTTGGAAGTAGACTTGCTCACCTTCCCCAGCGTCAGGATTGTCTACGAAAATGCTATCATAGCTTGTGTAAAGGTCAATCGTAGATTGGATATAAACCCACTCGGAGTACACATTGTTGTCCTCACGGCATTCAGGTAAAATGTTGCCTGAATCTGCGTACACACGCACCAAGTGCATGCCGGTATCCGAGAAGACATAGCTGCCAGACGAAAACCAGCCGTATGACCCATACGCGCTCAGTGATAGGTCTCCCGTGGTGCCAATGGATACGGTATCTGTGAGTGACGAGCCACAGCACATGTCGACGAACGTAAGAGAAAAACCCTCGGATGCTTGGCCGCCCTGATTATACACCTTGGCAAGAATGTTCACTGGACGGCCCGGACGACCGACGCCGCTTAACTTCAGATCAGTTGGTTGCAGGTCTTCCGGGCAGCACCAAACCCTGTAATCAGTCCACTTGGAGTTGTTACATTCCGACCACTCTGCCACCTCATGATCGTAGTCCACCACCGCTGATACTCTATAGTACCCTTCCACTGAGTGAGTCACCGTCAAATCATTGGGAGCAAGGACGAAGAGTTCCCCGGGGTTCAAACCTGGCACACTTACATCAATGAGGGTACTATCGCCGCGCATCACGGCAGCCTTGCAGGGACCGGAAGGAAGACTTCCCACATTCACAACTCGCGGGCTGTATATCGTCAGATCGGTGTTGCCGCACATGGTCAAAGGAAATCCCCCCAGATCATAGTCAATAACCAGATCCGGCCCTTGGGCAGGAACGACGTGAAAACTCACAGTGTCAATAGCATCAAGGGTGAAATCCGTAACTTTCAGCTCGATATGATAAAGACCGGTATCAAGGGGTGTCATGAATGAGTAGCTGAAGTAACCAAGATCGTTGATATAAACTGTATCTAAGTCTACATTACCCTCAAGAAGCTTGAGGTACACGGGGGTGCCGGAAAGTTGCTCCAGACTATCTCCCTGATCCTCATACCAGGCTGTCCCGCCGCCACTCACCCAGCTCATCGGATAGTACGTTCCTAAGGCGAAAGGATTAAGATGTATCGCCCCCGGAAGCTGGAATCCTTCTATTATCAATGACCGCTTGGCGGTATTGTTGAACTCATTCCATTCAGCAATGCCATCTTCCGGGTCAACGGTAATTGCCACCTGCACAAACGCTGTATCGTTGAACACGGTATCAAAAGCGATATCTGCGAAGCCGGCGTTGCCATCACCGTCTCTGGCTGGCAAAGATTCATAAAAACTGTGCGCTAAAATCTCATCGATGTACAGATCGACCCTGACTGAGTCAAAGCCAGTCGGAGAGTTGTTATGCACCCTGCCATAGATGATTACTGGTTCCCCCACCTCTGGATAATCCGGTGGAGAGATCGAGAATGTAATATCATCTCCGTACAGATACAGGTCGGTATCGCTCGAATCAATGATGCTCGGACCGCTCAACCAGCCCGACTCTGGGTACACTGCCGACAGTCCGCTGCTGCTGACGGCTTCAAACTCGATCTGCGGATTTCCGCCTGCAGGGATGGTAGTAAATACCGAATAGTCGGTTCCGTCTACACACACCGAATCTGATTCCGATTGCGACCCGGCGTAGTATCCGTCATTGGCATGATCGATCGCTCCGTTGCCATCCCAGTCAAGGATGAGCTGTGGGTAACCAAGCTCCGGCCAGTAGCCGGAGGAATCCTGATAATTGATCCGGAATTCAAACAGGGTACCTTCATCGCCTGAAAGAGGGTAGTAGCTAGTAGTATTATCGAAAAACGGTGCAGTACTTAAGGTAAGCATCGGGACAGGGATAATATCATCACAGCCAACCCCAAACGCACCGATGTCAACTCCTCCTTCTCCGGCACCAGCACAACAGGAATTCAGCGCCAAGCGAAAGTCTCCTGTATCGGAGTTACAAAACAGTGGATCACAGTTGATATTACCTTGGCCAGGGTACCCGCCTTGGATGTCACAGTAAGTAATAACTCCCCCATTGACTTGGATGGAAGGATAGTTGTTCCAGCAGATCGTATTCGTCACAACTGGGTTTTCTCCACCCGCACTTACATAGATGGCTCCGACAGCATCGGATGTGTTACCATATATTGTACACTGGTTGATTGTTGGCGAAGCACCATAGTAGCAGCTAATCCCAGCACTGCCTGAGTCCGAAGAATTGTCCGAAATTAGGCAGTTTGAGAGCGTGGGGCTTGCCGCACTACAGTAGATACCGCCATTAAACTGTCCACTATTGTTACGTACGATACAGTTCTTGATGACAGGTTCAGCACTTAAGAGACAAGCAATGCCCGGAGCCCATCCCGTGGATACGTTCTCTTCAACGATGCAGTTTTCAATGCGGCCGCTCGAACCGGATTTGAAAAAGACTGTGCCGTACCTAGAAGCAGCGGGATTCCAAGATAGCAAGTTGTGAGAGAATACACAGTCTGTTATGATAGCATTACTGGATAGGCAGCACAGAGCAGCACCACCCTCTTGGTTACCCCCTACGTTTTGGCAATTCGTAATAATGCACTGTGACACTACAGGAGAACTGTTCCAACAGTAGATACCTCCGCCAAAGCTGGTCGTGTATCCATTTGTTATGGTGAGGCCATCTAAAACACTCAAGGAATCCTCACCACTATGAAAGTAAAAGCCCCGGCGCGGGTTCAGTGAATCACCCTGACAGTCAATAATGGTGACTTCAGGTCCGTTCAGAGACGTCACCACAATGCTTTTACCGCCATAGTCTATATCCCGGTTGCCATCTCCAGTAAAAGTTCCATCAGCAACCATCACTGTGTCGCCATCTGTAGACACGTCGATCGCATGCTGTATAGTGGCGAAAGGATCTGCGGGACTCCCGTCGCCAGTTGAATCGTTCCCTGTTGTGGAGACATGCCAAACCGGACCAGAATAAGCTGGATCGGTCAGATTCATCAGCACCGAGATGTTGTCAGAGTCCTGGTTGGTCACTACAAGGTCAAAGTCGCCGTCCCCATCGAGATCGGCCGAAAAGACTGAAACGGGACCGCTCCCTACCTCATAATTGACAGCCGCCTGAAAGGTCCCGTCACCGTTGTTTATCAAGGTGGAAGCGTTGTTAGAAAATGCATTCGCCACCGCCAGATCTATTGCGCCGTCACCATCAAGATCGACGGAGAAAACTGAAGCGGCACCATCTCCCGTTCCGTAATTGACCGGTGCCTGAAATATCCCGCTCCCATTGTTTTCTAAAACGGAGATGTTGTCGGAATACAAGTTCGCCACTGCCAGATCGTTGTCGTCGTCCCCGTCAAAGTCAGCTGAAGAAACTGAATGGGGACCATTGCCGGCTGCATAATTGACTGCCCCGGCAAATATCCCGTCCCCGTTGTTCAAAAGAACTGAAATGTTGTCGGAATCCCTGTTCGCCGTGACCAGGTCAAGGGCGCTGTCACCATCAAAATCAGCGCAGAAAACTGACCAAGGACCATTCCCCACTGCATAGTGGACTGCTGCTTGGAAGGTCCCGTCACCGTTGTTTTTCAAAACAGAGACGTTGTCAGAATTCCGATTTGCTACTGCCAGGTCAGAGTGGCTGTCGTCGTCAAAATCAGCGGAGAAAACTGAATAGGGACCATCCCCGGCTCCATACGTGACCGCGGCGGCAAATGTTCCGTCTCCGTTGTTCGCTAGGACGGAGACACTGTCAGAATTCTCGTTGGCTACCACGAGGTCAGAGTCGCCGTCACCATCAAAATCGGCCGAGAAAACTGAATGGGGACCATCCCCTGCTGCATACGTGACCGCGGCTGCAAATGTTCCGTCTCCGTTGTTCGCTAGGATGGAGACGTTGTTAGCGCCCAGATACGCCACCGCTAGATCAAAGTCACCGTCACCGTCAAAATCGGCCGAGAAAACTGAGACGGGGTAATCCCCCACTGCATAATTGACCGGGGGTGCAAAGAGCGAATCCTGAGCACCAGCGCCTGCGGCCAACAGAACAAGCCCGATTGTAATCAATAGCATTGTGAACTTCATATTTCCTCCCTGCATATTTGCTGAACACTTTCTACTTACCACAAGGTAAGCTAAGATCTACTTGCAGCTTTGAAAACACTCTCTACGATACCCTGAATTTCTCTCCACTGCCAAAAGCCTGCGATACGGCGGAAATATACCTGCTAATCCAGTTTCTGTCAAGAGGTCTAAATGGCGGGGTTGATGAGACTCGGACCCCTGCGAACCACAAATTTCACTCAATTGGGCATACAGCGTCTTTTACCCGAAACACTAACGCCACTTCATTGTCCTCAGGATCATACGAGATCGATTCGAGTAGCTCATGTATCATCTTGATCTTCTCGCGCTCTACCAGCACCTCCCACAACGATCCAAACCGCGCCAGGGCGTCGATCAAGTGATTCTTGTCGACGGTCTCTGATGCATGCCTTTCCCGTCTTTTGTCGATCTCGACGATACTGCTGTCAAGACGGCTGAGGAGTATTTCTGATTCCCTCAACCGCTCCCCAACCTTCGTGAGGGGAGTGTCGGAAGAAGCAATCGCAACAACCAGACGTTCAATCTTCTCTTCGAGGTCAAGCTTATCTGTTAAGAGCCGTCGGCGCTCCTGTTCCAACTCTGTGGTGTGGTTCTCTCTTCGCTTAACTGCGTCAGCAAACGCATGCTCCCTAAGATCCGGATCTTCCCCGATACGTCTGATCATTGCCACCACATGATCCTCAATTTCCTGGGCAGGCAGAGGCCGGGTATCACAGACCTCCCGACCCCGCTTCTGCTTTGTCGTACACAGGTAGTAGCGATAGAGCCTGTTCTGTTTCCTGGCATAGGTGTGAGCCAGGGCAGCGTCACAGTTTCCACACTTCATTAGCCCCTTCAAAAGGCCAATATGCGGGTAACGGTTGGCCTTCTTACCGGCATGCGTGTTCTGTCGGATCAGTACCTGGACTCGATCGAAAACGGACATGTCAATGATAGCCGAGTGTTCACCCGGCAATATCTGATCCTTGTGGTTTACCTGACCGTTATAGGTCACATTAGTCAGGATCCGTTGGAGTCGGGCTTTGTCGAAAGGCACCCCCTTGCGCAGGGTACCTTTCTTGGTGAGATGAGATTTTGTCTTCCAGCCTCGACGATTAGCTTCCTGGGCCACTTTCAGCATCGATTTCTTCTCTAAGTACAGGTCAAACAGACCCCGCACTATCTTGACTTCTTCAGGGTTGAGCACCAGACGCTTGCGACTCTGACAAATAGGGGTAGTGCAACTTCAGGAAATTTCAGTGTTGTGCTTGCCTTAGCTTGCCCTAAACCGTACCCTGAAAGACGGATTTTAGGTGCAGACATAAGGGTCTCTTGCAGTACTCACACTTTTAAGGGCTTGCAGAAGATGCCACAAGAAGACCGCTACGGACAGTATCGTCTTAACAAACTCATCACTGAGAATAGCCAGATACAAACTTGGCTGGCTACTGATACAAGAACAGGCGACGAATGCGTGGCAAAAGTGCTGACTTGTACAGTAGATGAGAGTCAGAATGCGGTTAGAACCATACTCCTCCAATCAATTCAATTTCAGAAACTGATATGGCACAGGGGCATTGTGACTTCAATCGGAAAATATGTGCGCAGAGAGCGAGTCTTGGTTGCTTATCCGTTAATCAATACAACCCTATGGAAACCAGTTACACCTGCACTATTCTGGAAGCACGTGTCCTCAATCCTACTTGAAATGGGAATATTGCTTGACTATCTGCACTGGCTTGGTCTGGTGCACGGAGATGTTAAACTCAGTCACTTTCTGTTTAACACTGAGTACTCCACCTGTCGCATGAAGTTGATTGATCTGGATTTCATGACCATGAGCAACTCCTCACCCAGTGCAAGGTTATTCGGGACTCCTGGCTACATTGCACCAGAAATCCTCAACAATGACATAGTGACAGAGCACTCAGACAACTACTCTCTTGGAATCTGTCTGAAGGAGTGTGTCAAGGCTACCGAGGAACACAGCACCGAGTTTGTAAGTAATCTCAGCAAGGTCAAAGATCTCGCAGATGTATTAACAGAAGAGGACAGATACCGACGCCCGCGAATTCTCTTGAACGCCCTGTATGATCACAAACTAATTACTTGCCAAGACCACAAAGCTGCTCTGCAAAGGCTGCTTACCATGACATGGATTGCGTGTTGGAGAAACAGCCGGTTACCTGAGCCGATTACACCAATCCGACTAAGCGAGCATTTGGCCCGTAAAGCCAGAACAGTTGGCATTCCGCTTGATGTTGTAGAAGACCTGTATCAAGTCTGGAGAAGACAGCCAGTTTCAGGGCTTTTGTTGATTCGGCACTTGGTCAGATCAGCTAGTATCGAACGCATTGGTGATTACTTTCAATTGGCAGTTCCTGACATGGTTGCAAAGCATATTTTTGAAGTTGCATGCAAGGTGGAGGGTCACAACACATGGCGCTCAGGCTCGCTCGATTCCAGCACAGTCGATGCTCGAACAGCACTGCTGGATCAAGCCAAGTTCTTCAAACGCAAAGGGCAATACCTGAAGTCGTTCATCTACCTCAACAACGTTTTGTCGCTTGCAGAGAAATGCCCAGGCACAGAAGAGCTCCGACAGTTGCTTCTTGAACTGGGTTTTCTTGCCAGAGTGCTAAACAGACCACAAGAAGCAACAGAGTTTCTGACAAAGGCTGCCAGCATTGAATCTAGTAGCTCAGATAGGCGTCTGAGTGTCCTCCATGATCTGGCTCAGGTTTTGATCAACGACAGGAACCTTAAACAAGCAAAGAGTATAGTCGATACTGGGCTCAGGGAAAGCATTGCGCTTAAGGACAACGAATTCAGATTACGCTTTGGGGAGCAGCGAGCATGGTCTGCTGCGGCCAGCGGTCATTTGGCTTTAGCTGAAAAAGACTATGCTTCATTGATATCAGAAGCTGAAGATTTTGGATTTAATCATCTTCTTATCAGACTCTATAATGGAATGGGCATTGCCGCTTGGCGCAGCGGCAACTTCCTGCACTCGCGAGACCTCCTTCGTAAGTGCATAGATATAGCCAAGCGTCAGAAACTGTTATCAGAGGCTGTGTCAGGGCTCAGGAATCTCTCTGTTCTTTGCTTTGAGTTGGGGAACTATACCAGTGCTGTCAAGTACGGCAAGCTAGCGTTGAAGAGTAGTACTAATCCGCTTGATCTGGGCAAGGTTCCACATATCTGTTATGCTGTAGCTGCTGCGTATGTGCGACTGTCTGAGTTCGGCAAGGCTGAGTACTGGTACCAGCAGAGTATAAGCAAGATATCAGGAACCAACCATAACCTCCTACTCTGTGACTACTACCAACTTATGGGCTGGTTAAACCTGAATCGCAGTCAGATTCTAACAGGAAAGCAACTACTGCATAGAGCCCTGGAAACAGCTGGCGACACTCAGCCGAACAGAACAGAAGCAAAGGCTTATCATTCACTGGCTGAGATTTTCCTCCTTGAAGGTGAATATGATTCATGCATGAGAGCTCTTCAGAAGGCAAGAGCTGTACTTGAGAGCTTGGGAGAGGAAGCTGCGTGTATTGAGCTGGATTTCCTTGGCGCACTGAATAGTTCTCTTAACCATGATCCGGAGTCTGTCCCAGAGTTGTACAACAACCTTGATCTGCTTATTCATCACAACTGCCACTACTACGCCACCGTATGCTTATTCTATGTCCTGATGCTGGGTACCAAGGAGCTAGTAAGAAAGGCAATCAAAGAAGGTAATGCCCTCCATGAACTTGTGTCGGCGAGACAGACGCCTCTTGCTGGGGCAGTATCTCAATTGCTCAGTTGGCATCTGTCTGTGGATAGCAGTATGGAGCAACGTGTTGCTACTCTCAAACAAATCTACCAAGACTTGGTTTCTTCCGGACAGACTCTGCCTGCCCTGTTAGTGTGCGAGAAGATTGCCATGGTTTATGCAGCTGAGTTGCAGCTGAAGCTTGCGTGTAGGTTTTACAGTCAAGCAGCCAAATTGGCTGTTAGTCTCGGCAATAAGAGACTACAGAGAGCTATGTCTGCCAAAGCAGAAGCAGTACCTGCTGATTCAACAGGACAAGAGCGGCTCTTGCGCTCCATTCATGGCATCTCTGAAATCCTGAAAAACAGAACAAGCTATGAAGATACTCTACGCAGCATTCTGCAGTATGTGGTAAGTGAGACAGGTGCAGAACGCGGAGTCATACTGATGCGATCTGATCCAAAGTCTCAACTACAAGTCAGAGCCAGCCTGCACTGTGACAACACAAGCCTAGAAGATGTGGTAGATATCAGTCAATCTCTTCCCTTGGATGCTGCCACTAGCAGGTCCCCGCTAGTAATTGAGAATGCCCTTACTGATGAGCGTACCAGAGGTTATAAGAGCGTGGTTGTCCATAACATTCTCTCTGTAATATGCATACCAATTACTATAATGGACAGGTGCCTTGGTGTTATCTACTTAGACCATCACACAATACCTGCTCTGTTTGACAAGCCTGATATCACCTTTGTGTCGTCTGTGGGCAACTTCATTTCAACAGCACTAGAGAGTATTCATGAATTGAGGCAAGTTAGCAGTACCGCTGACCGCCTGCAGCAGGAGCTAGCAGAAGTGGGCATAGGCTCTAAATTCGTTACAGAGAGTCCCCTGGTGCGTGATCTCCTTTCTCGTTTTCCAAGCATAGCCCGCACCAATGTCAGTGTACTGCTTGTTGGTGAAAGCGGAACAGGGAAAGAGATACTGTGTGAGATGTTGCACAGCATGAGCCTTCGATCACAGGGACCTCTTGTGAAGCTGAATTGTGCTGCTGTACCCAACACAATCATAGAGAGTGAACTGTTTGGGATAGCAAAGAATGTTGCCACAGGTGTTGGTCAACGGGAAGGCAAGTTTGCTGCTGCTGATGGGGGCACTCTGCTTCTTGATGAGATTGCTGATATGCCACTGGAAATCCAGGCCAAGGTCCTTAGGGTTTTGGAGTACCAGCAGTTTGAAAAAGTAGGAAGTAATCGTACTATTCATACAGATGTTCGTTTTATCTATGCAACGAATAAGGACTTACAGGAGCTTATTCATAAGGGTAAATTCAGGCAGGATCTGTTTTACAGGATCAACACAATGATTATACGGGTTCCTCCTTTGCGTGAACGTTGTGAGGATGTGATCCCGCTGCTTGAGCATTTCCTGAAAAGCTTCTCGCCTGAGCAAGACCTACGACCGCGCTTCTCAAAACGAGCAATCGAAGTAATGCTGACTTACGAATGGCCTGGCAATGTCCGGCAGCTCAGAAACCTGGCTGAGAAAGCCTGTATCTTGTGGCCAGGAAGAGTGGTTGAGAAGTCAGACCTTCCTGAGGAGTTTCAAGAAACTAGGGATAGAAAAAAAGGGGCAGGACAAATTTCAAATGCTATTGAAAAATCCCGTATTACAGAAGCACTGATAGCAAACAAGTGGAATCAGTCCCAGACTGCCAGAGTGCTTGACATGCCGCTGACGACGCTTCGCCGCAAGATTTCTCAATATGACATCAGACGGCAGTAGCCCCTTCTCATGTCTTCATGCCACCACGACCCCGGGTTTGGCAAATTAGAATAGACTGTCAATTAACCTCTTAGCAATAACACACCTTGATTTGGTAACCTGTTCTGGTAACGCATGAATGAAACGTGTGTGCTGTTAATAACTCATTTCATTGCCTGACAACACTATAACTCTTGCTGTCGTTGTGGTTCAGAGCTGGCACCATTCTTGTATGACTGAATTCGTGAAGTCGAGTCCATTTCAACTCTCGCGAAGGAGGTTACATGAGTTTCAACAGAAAGCCACTGTTGGTCAGCACTGCCACTGTGATCGCAGTTTTGCTGATTGCACTTCTGGGTCCTGTCACCACCCCAGTCACTGTTTTTGCAGATGGAAACGGAGGAGACACGATTGCTAGAGGCGGTGACACTACCGGTGGAGAGGGCAGCCCTATTGGCAACGAAGATCCCAACCAGGAGGAAATCGGAGCCTATGAACTGATCGTGCTCCTACTTCGAGTTCTCATTTAGTAGGGCATGATAATGAGCACTTTGGGGGCCAGAGTGGGATACATTGAGAAGGCTGTGCTGATTCTGAATCTGCTGCACAACCGGCGATGTGTGACGCTGAAAACCATACAGAAGGTATGTGGACTGTCTGAGCGCTCAGCATACCGTCAAATAGCAGCTCTTTCACAGGCACACATACCGGTACGCTACGACCAGGCCCTGAGAGGCTATTGCATCGATCGAAGGGACTGTCAGGCAATTTGTGATCTTGCACCGAATGATATTGTGATGCTGCTACTGTCTCTGGAAATCTTGGAGAAGAACCTGAATCACCCTTATCTTGACGATGTCAAACGTCTTAAGTCTCGAATCTTGAGTAAATTATCCTACTCTCTCGAAGACTCATGGGGCCTAGTGGAGACTGACCTGAACAAGAGCATTCGATCCGAACGCGTGTCTGAACTTCTCACTGGTCTGATTCTCCAGACATCTGTACAGCGCAACAGACAACTTAGATTGCATGTTTCCGATGGTGGTATACCTAGAATAGTAGTTCTTCGCGCACCCGTTCTGCGGTTCGAAGATCAGTGGTATGTAGAGGATTCCGGAACAAGACTTGAGGCACCTGTTCCTGTCTCTAAGATTAGGAGGGCGGCTATTGTGTAAACTGCGGGTCCGCTGGTCACTGATTGCAATTGTGTAGCGTTTCAGCCTAATCCGGACACGGAGGACTTTCGTTAAGGGGTGGAGATGATCCTGATCGCTCAGCTCCAGCAGATACGGTAAGATTGCCCTCTATTGTCTGGTTTTGTACTTTTTCTGAGAGGAAGTTATCCCTCAGGGACAACTCTGACAGGATGCGAGACAGTTCTCTAACCGGGCATCCTTCACCCTCTTACGGGGACCCGGCCCGACTCCTGCCTGCCAGAAGTAGCCCGAATTGCCCGTTTTCTACATCTTTCTGAATTCGGTACAAACCGGGCCAATCAGGGACACATCAGCCAAATGCCGCGAAGTTCGAAACGTGGTTCGGCTAGGGAGCTTGAATAGGGGGCTGGTCACCGGCCAAAATTCTGGTTTAATCGGATTTTTTGTCCTATATTTGCCTAATGGACTTGAAACTCCTCGAAACCATCAAAACTACTGCCATTCAAGCACTCGTGTCTGACGACACTTTGGTGAATAAACTGATTCTCAAAGGTGGGAACGCTCTCGACTTGATACACAAAGTGGCTGAGCGTGCGTCCTTCGATCTGGACTTTTCGATAGAGGATAGCTTCGACGAATCTCAGCTTCCAGAGTTGAGAAACAAGGTCGACAAGCTTCTCACCTCAGCGTTCCGACAGCAGGGATATCATGTTTTCAATATTACATTGAGAAAAAGACCAAACATTATCAAACCCGAGCTCGATTCTTTTTGGGGCGGTTACAAGATTGAATTCAAATTGATTTCGCTCGATCGCTTTGAAGAACTGAAATCTGATCCGGATAGGGTGCGAAGAGAAGCTCTCCCAGTTGGGCACAGGAACAGCACCAAGTTTCGAATAGAAATCTCCCGCTTTGAGTACTGTCCATTGGTGGAGAAATGTGATGTAGGTGGGTACATGGTCAAAGTATACAGTCCGGTGCTTATCGCTATCGAGAAGCTCAGAGCCATATGTCAGCAGATGAAAGAATATGGTAAGATTGTGTCCAGCTCCACAATGTCACCAAGAGCCCGAGATTTCTTTGATATCTACACAATTGTAAAGACGTGTAAGGTGAATCTTTTGAGCCAGACCAATAGGGAACTTCTCGCAGCAGTTTTCAAAGCAAAAAGGGTACCCCTTACTTTTTTGACAAACCTGAGAAATTATCGTGATTTTCACTCAGAAGATTTTGTTGCGGTAAAGGATACCGTAAGACCATCTGTAGAACTCAGGGATTTTGACTTCTATTTTGATTTTGTAGCGGATATTTGTGACAAACTACATCCCTGATGGGTAGTGGATTCGCCAACGCTTTGAATACTCAGTCTGCTTCATTTGGTGGGCAAGATAGAAGTCAAACTTCTTTTCAAATCGATCTATCAGTGCGATTCGCTCGTCTGAGTATGCACCCGAACGTTCCAGATAAAAACCTATTGCCTGATGGTACGGATAGATGTGGCCAATTGCCGTGAGTGTAGCAGAAAGTTTGTTTATTGAAACTTCATCTGCCGCTCTTTCAAAAGCTGTAAGTACCGTATGGACTCCACCCGCATACACCGGCCGAACGACACCATCGATAAGTGTACGCTCAACATCTGTTACTCTTATGTCCTTTCCCGTATCGTCTTTCTTGACAATGACACCCTTTTGGCTGGTAAATTTCCCATTCAAAAGACAGACTCTTTTCCCTCGAAATTCGGCAACAGTCCTTGACACTCTGCATGCAATTCGAAAAGCATAATCAATCCGCTCCTGGCTCAACTCACCTTCCGGATGTTTTTTCTTCGGTTGCTCGTAGTTGAGGTACACCGTTTTCGGTATTTGCAAAGTAAGACCATGGAGGAAGAGGGCAGTGAAGTGCGTGAAGTAGCTGTTGGGCCGTAGTGATTGAATCAACTCGTAGTCAGAAGTCTCTCCCCATACATATCTCGTTTCTTTTCTGTGAGGGAATTCCAACTGGTGTTGTTGTAAGGCACCAAGGTCCTTGAGGAAATCCACGAATTTTTTGAAAGAAGTAGATTGAGCAAGTCTCCAGAATTCACGATTCTCCGAGAGGATTTTCTCGATCTCAGGCCTCTTATATACATTCTGGCCTCTTGATTCAAACAGAGCCAGGATGTCCTTTTGAGCAATCTGGAGTCTTGCTGATTCCATATTTGTTGTTTCCTTATAGTATGACGTAGTATATATACTACGTCATATAACTGCAAAGGGCCTTACTTATACTTGTAAGATACTAAATATCAGCCATTTATCGTTGAGTATTCTGTGTTCTCAAGCACTATACTTGTAGTATATATACTGTGAAATGTGTTGACAAGTTTTTTCTCGACCTAGCTATCAGTGATGATCCCCATATCATATGTAGTATATATACTACATATGACATGGGGACCATCACGCTCAAGAATCAACTTAACTCTTTGGTAAATAAAAGGTTAAGTACAAAGTACAGGTGTAACGGACGCTGTGTTATGTAGTATATATACTACATAACACAACGTCAGGCAGGACGACATATGGAGAGATTTCGCTTTTAGAAACACATTTACATATTTACGGCCAGCCCTCTGGATGATGGGTGGCTGTTTTTCATACTCCTGTACTGCGACTACCCAACCGTCGAACAGGAAATTCGACGCCGGATCGAATAAACCGGCCTCCAGTCAGGTATACATTCCGAGAGTTGGAAAAGCACGATGCGGAAACCTTACAGCGGGTTCCGGGTCGGATGAGCCTGAAGACTATGAGTAGTTAGGAAAAAGTCATGAAGAAATGTCCCCAATGTGCGTGCACGGCAATCGACAGTGGCCGGATTTTGAGTGCCGGAAGGATCTATTACAAGTCGGACAGTCTGAAACGTCGCCTCACTTCAGGCACCTGCACAACTTATGTCTGTACCGCCTGTGGATATTGTGAGACCTACATCGATGCCGAGTATCTTAACAAGATCAAATCAAAATAACCCGGTCGGCTGCCCGGCCATAAAGTCATCCGGGCGGAGTCGAAGGATGAGCGGCATCGATAGGTGACTCTCGTTGGGTAGTATCATGGTTCGATTCCACAAAGTATAGAGGCCGACCAGTTTGTTGTTGCATACGGTAGATTCCCCATATGCATGGTATTTTACGCGCCGTCAGGAATCCCTTCCTGACGGCTCAAATGGTCCGGTCGGGAAAGGATTCCCGACCGCGCGTTAAAGCATAACTCTTTTGATCACTTGACTTTGTCCTGCATGAGAGTATCTTAACAAGATACAATACCTGATTAGCAGAACCGGACCCGATAACAGTACCCGAAGGAGTAAAGTTCTGCGAGATGCTATGAGTAGAGCCAAGAAACTAATTGAGCGAGTTCTGAAAAGGCGAGAAGCGAGAGGAGAGCCTGAGGTGTACTGAACGATACTTGATTTGACAGTCATTTACCTCTGAGAGGTTTTTGTTATGCTGCTGGTTTCTCTTCGGTTGTCAGTTTTTCCTCGTAGTTCAG
>SDBU01004607.1_pt1 | contig 16873 bp, 13 predicted proteins | sample 2277071 | NCBI WGS metagenome assembly SDBU01 (sample SAMN10397929, study PRJNA504765) | marine sediment metagenome | isolation source: marine sediment core GS08_GC12, 126 cmbsf | place: Arctic Ocean: Gakkel Ridge, Loki's castle | collected 2008 | reverse complement strand
GTGGCGCCCTCAGGGAAATGGCTCCGGCTGTGGCGGGATAGTGAGGTAGCCTATATCCTCGACCGACCGGCTCTTGACCGGGCACTGGCCAACCGAGCCCAGGAGGCTGGAGCGAGTTATGTTTTTGGCACTCAGGTAACGGGTGTTCAGATTGACGTCGACCGCGTTCGGATAAAGACAAATTGTCGTGGAGAAGATTGGGTTCTTGACGCCAAGGCGGCGGTTTTAGCCACTGGCTTTGGCTCACCCCTGCCGGGGACGCTTGGTCTGGGAAACGTGAGCGACCTCGTCATTGGTGCTCAAGCTAAGGTAGAGATAAATGCGGTTGATGAGGTAGAGATCTATTTTAACCAGATTCTAGCCCCTGGCGGCTTTGCCTGGCTTGTGCCGACTGCCGATGGTAAAGGTCTAGCTGGCTTACTTACCCGCCGCCATCCAGAATGGTGCTTAAACAGCCTGCTATCTCGTCTACAGGTACAGGGGAAGATAGCCTCCACCGAGGTTGAGATAGGCTATGGCTCTATCCCCCTCCGGCCCCTCCCCAGAACCTGTGCGGACCGCATCCTGGCGGTTGGTGAGGCTGCCGGGCAGGTCAAGCCGACTACCGGTGGTGGTATCTACTACGGACTCCTCTGTGCCGATATCGCCACTGATAGCCTTCATCAGGCTTTTGTGACCAACGACTTCTCAGTTGCTAAGCTTTCTTCGTATGAGAGACAGTGGCGAGCCAGGCTAAACCGGGAACTGCAAACCAGCTACTGGCTTCTCCGCTTTTATCATCGGTTGAGCAATCGGCAAATTGAGTACCTGTTCCGTATTATGGAAAGTAACAACATACCTCAGTTTGTCGCCGGGCTGGAGACCCTCCCCTTTGACTGGCATGGCACTCTTATTATGAAGGTGCTAAAGCACCTGGCTACCAGCACATCCTTGCGGGCAGCCAAAGCCTTGATGGCGGCTATTAAGATGGGGGACAAACCCCGCTGATTGGGGGAGAATAGATAAACAAGAGAGCCGGACACACGCTGTGGAGAAGTGGTTTGGTAGCGCAAACCGGATTTGCCCCCAGACGTCCCAAAGAGTGCTTTTACGTTCAGAACAGTGTTTTTGCGTTAACTGTCCCAAACCCACTTTGAAGCTAAAATGCTTTCTAGTGTTAACCCGTGTCGCTGCGTTGGTTAGCAAAACATATTGGTTTTAACTGTGAATTACAAGTAAAACTGGGACACAAGATGATTTGTTCAAGCAACTTCCTGGCTAGATGTTACACCGTAATGTCCAACTAAACAAGCTTGGCCTTGAAAAGAGTCGCTTGCCCAAAGCTTGCAGGATGAGGCATTGACGGCAATGCATTTGTTCTTCTTCACCTGACCCTGAACCACCAATGGAGTCACCTTTTTATTTTCACAAAATAGTTCGAGCTGGTAAGGTAAAGGTAAGATAGTTATCTTGACAGTTTGTGATTGGGGAACTACACTAAAACAAGAAAGAACAAGAGGTTTTGATGGGTTTCTGCGGCAAAGAGATTAGAGGAGGGGAACGAGCCAAGAAATGAGCTAAAAGTTTACCCGGTATTAGGGCGAACAGGGAGGCGCCGAACCACTATCTGTAAATGGTCACTTGGGTAGCGGGGAGCCAATAGTGAAACCGACCTGAAAAAGGGCGGTTTCTATTTTGCGAAAGGGAGGTGATGTCTTTTGTAATACCAGTGATTTACTGCTGAGGCATCGGGTAGGGTGCTACTCGAAAACATAAGTAATCCGGATTATGAGAAGAAAAGTAAGGAGGCATCATGAAAGACCGCAACAAATACGCCAAGCGGCTAGTTAGCTTTATCATGGTAATGACCATCGTGTTATCGTCCTTTCTGGCCATAGGCGTCTTAGCACCCAGCAAGGTGAGTGCCTGGGGTAACGACGGACTCACTCCTGGCTGGTGGAAGAACCACACGGATATGTGGGACACTGACACGGGCTACACTTGCGGCTGGTACTATCCGTGGTGGACGGTGAACGAACTGTTTGACGATCCCGAACAGACCACACCTTCCATGGCGTCGGTGCTTGGCGGCCTTGGGCTTAGCGACCTTGGGGATGATACTCTAGTTGAGGCCCTTAGCTACCATGGTGGTAAAGGTATCGAGGGTGCCGCTAGGATTCTGCTGCGGGCAGCCGTGGCTGCGATGCTCAATGGAGTGACTTGTGCAGGACCAGAGTATCCCTCAGTGCCCTGGGAGATTGCGCCCGAGGTGAAGACTGCTCTCGCTAGCGGTGATCGCGACACAATGCTCAGTCTGGCCGAGCAGTATGACATTTGGAACAACCTCGGGTTTAACGGGTGACTAACATCTAAACTGATGGGATGTGGAAAGGTGGGTGGCACTTCGCCACTCCCTTTTATTCGCCCCCAAGACTGCAATTATGATTCTGGTATTCCTGTTCAACAGCCCATCAAGCTGCTAGGTGGATGGAAACCTTCACCGGTGGTGGTTCTTAGTTTCTACTACTGGGCACGTGAACATCATCAAGAGAGGGAGTCCCGGAAGGGACTCCCTCAGTGTGCCCATTGTATCACCATCCATGGTATGTAATTACGAAACTTGCAGTAGCTATTTTGCAGAGGCATCTTTATAGCGGTAGGCACAGCGGTTCATTCACTCTTGCTTTGGTGAGCAGTAGTAACAAGGAGCTGTATTTGGCTTTAGATCAAAGCTCATCTTTGTTGTAGTTCTATAAAGCGGCTCAACTGTTGTTTGCAACCGACAGATGCAGGCTACCGATGCCTTCGACTTTCCCTTCGATATTTAATATCCCTTTTCTTTCCGAGCGAAGTGAGGGAGGATGCCTCAAAAAATCCGGATGTCACCTTTAAGGTGCACAGTCTAGATTTCCTAATATTTGTCAAGCGTTTTGTTGGGTCATACTCCGATGGAATGTATGCCCGGATGGTCATTAACCCCATCATCTATCTCAGGCACTATTGCTGACTAACTGACACGTGTTTGTGGTCACACCGATGTTAACCCCATGAGGAGAGATGCTTGGCCAGCGGTATTTTAAAACCGCTGGGAGGCGGCGTAAAGCCTGGTGTGGCAAAGGTAGTACAGTGGCTAACTTTCGCCGTAGTGGTATGCGTTACACATCAATGGTACTGTCGGGCTTAATCGACTCACCAGCCTCAGCATTGCAGTAGGCTATGGCTATGTCTTTCTTGATAATGCTCTCGGGTATGTCGGTGTGGTCATAGGTGTGTTCGGGGGTTGCCGGTGGGTCGAACGTAGCCCTGCTAGGCTTGAAGTCATACACGATAGTAGTAATATGGGCATCCTGAGATGGCCGAAGTGACCCAGCTGTACGTTAAGAGTGTGTCTCGCGACTACTTATTAATCGCACAAACTAGCTACGTTATCCGCAAGCCAGCAATAATAGCATTCTGTTGTCGGTCACGAAGGAACCTATCCTGTTGTTACCGGCCATTGTAGTACTTGCGTCCTATTTACTATCTACTATACTATCGACTACTAAAGCTCACCCATTTGGGTGATTGTGTGGTAAGGCAAGGTCAGCTACACTGACTATAAGATGGTTAGACAGGAGAGTGATATGGTACGTTATGGAAGAGACAGCGCCATGTTGAGCCCAGGCGATGTAGCCCGTCTTTTGAGTGTTCATATGAACACGGTGAGGCGGTGGAGTAACAAGGGAATACTGAAGACGTACCGTATTGGCCCCCGTGGTGACAGAAGGTTTAAGCGGGAGGACATTGCTAGCTTCCTCATCGAGCAATCAGTGAAAGCAGAAAGAGTCTGATACACGTAGCCGGCTGTACTCAGCACTGGTAAGTGATCAAAAAAGGGCAGGCAAATAGAGTAAGCAGATGAATAAAATCACAGTGATGATAGTTGATAGGCTGGCCTTTTTTAGAGCAGGCCTGCGGCAGGCACTATTGGGGCAGGCCGACTTCGAGTTAATTGACTGTGACCCTGATGAGGACGTACTGGGAATAATTGAAGTCAAGATACCTGATGTGCTATTAGTGGACATTGACTACCCCTCCCTCAGCGGGCTTGACCTGAGCCAGAAAATTGTAAAACACTATCCCGCTACTCGTGTAATAGTGCTGAGTTCCAATCCTGATGACGACCAGCTTTTTGAGGTTATTAAGACCGGAGCCGTAGCCTACCTGGATCAAAACACCACTGTTGGAGAGCTGACCGAGACCATAAGGCGGGCGTACCGCGGTGAATACCCGATAAACGATAGCCTAATGGCTGCGCCTAAGGTCGCCGAGCATGTACTCAGGCGATTTCAAGCCGTAGTATCGACGGAAAAGACTACGGAAGGTATAGTAGCTCGACTCACACCCAGGGAGACGCAGATTGTGAACCGCATTGCCACCGGCAACTCAAATAAGCAGATTGCCCAAGTGTTCGGAATCAGTGAACAAACGATTAAGAACCACGTTACCGCCATCCTGCGTAAGTTAAATGCCAATGACAGAGCCCACGCTGTGGTCCTGGCCATACGGCAGGGCTGGATTTCACTCAAAGAAGAAGTCGCCAGCCCGACCTACAGGTAAAGGTTAAATCAGCCATCAAAGATGGCGGCAAACTACCAATTATGTGTGGTTACCTTATGGTTGCTGTTAGTGGCAGCCATAATCTATTAAGGCGGAACCGGTTTCATGCTGGTCCCGCCTTCTTGTTTTACAGCAAGGATTACCATTTCCAACTATGGCTAGCACGCCCCGCCAAACGGCCTACCGTACGCGACGGTTATGCTCTTACCAAGTTTCGTGGGAATACATTGTCATATTGTGGCAAGTACCTAGCGTAATTCACAATTTCATGCTCACTATTAAGCACGCTGATTTATTAAGAGAGGAAGAGACAGATTGATACCATGTAAATAGAAAAGGAACTTCTTCGAACGAGGCTAGACTCTAGACTTAAAGCAAGGTATACATTTGACAAGGATGCTAACGGGGATCCCCCACTAGCCTGAGATTCTCTCCATAAATAGGCTATCAATGTCCTCCTGCTTAAACCTTCTGTCACCACGAGGGCCAATACGGTACGTCTTCAGTATTCCCTTGTTACTCCACCGTCTCACCGTATTGATATGGACGTTAAGAGAATGAGCGGCATCACTTATTGTCAACGGTCGGTTTGTTCTAGAGGTCTTGGGTCGTTTATTAACCCTACCAGTGAGGATTTGCCTTGCCCGCTCCCCGCTTATGCTGAGCCGGAGACCAATTGCGGCGTAGGTTAAGCCAGCCTTCCTCATGTCGACTATCTGCTCACGTCTAGCTGGTGCTCTTGTTTGTTGGATATTCACTTTACTAACTTACCATACTCTTGATGATGCCGAGGATGCCATGACTGGACACTACGTCTTTTGGTCTCGGCAGTAAATTCAATATCAGCTGGCTTTCGTGGCCCTTGTCAAGACCAACTCACTTATCCCCGGTCTTCACCAATTCACTACGTCAACCAGGCAAATTACTGCAGCCTACTCGACAGTCACACTCTTAGCCAGGTTCCGCGGGAAGTCTATAGAGCACCCCCTGTGCCGAGCAGTATGATAGGCAAGTAGCTGCAAGGCCACTGTATTAACCACCGGGGAAAATATGCTACCGACGCGGGGAACCCTGATAACTAAATCGACTAATTCCCCGATGACTTCATCGACGTCATCAGCCACCGCGATAACAGGTGACTTTCTGGCCTTCACCTCTTTGATATTGGTCAGCATAACCCCGTAGGTATTATCATGAGCCACAATGGCGATGACCGGTGTATCCCGATCCAGCAAAGCAAAAGGCCCGTGCTTTAACTCCCCGGCAGCGTAGCCTTCAGCATGAATATAGGAAATCTCCTTTAGCTTAAGTGCTCCCTCCAGGGCTATGGGGAAGTTTATCCCTCGACCAATAAAGAATACGTTGTCATATCGTGACAGGTACCTGGCGCAATTCTCAATCTGATGTGTATTATCAAGCACCTGTTGAACCTTAGCCGGCAGTTGCCTTAGCTCTGCAATCAGGTGCTCGCGTATTCTGGGATTAACCCCGGGATATGATAAGGCTAACTCATATAGTGCCACAAGCTGAGCAACAAAGGTCTTGGTAGCGGCCACACCTACCTCGGGACCAGCCTTAGTATAAACGGTCTGGTTGGCAATCCGGGTGGCAGTGCTGCCCGGCACATTAGTAATAACTAGCGTTCTGGTCTGTGCCTGTCGCAACTTTTTCATAGGTATTAGTACATCTGCGGTTTCACCCGACTGGGTAATGGCAATTGCCATCATTGAAGCTATGGTTCGATCACGATGGTTGAACTCAGAGGCAAGCTCAACCCTTACCGGGATTCCAAGCAACTCCTCTATAACATATTTGCCTATCAGCCCAGCGTGATAGGAAGTGCCGCAGGCTAATATCAATAAATCTTCCACACTGTCATCAAGTATCGGCCCTCTCTCGACGCCAGGGTCGGTTGATAACATATATTCTCCGAGGGTATCTCGTATCACCCTCGGTTGCTCATGAATTTCCTTAAGCATGAAGTGCTCATAGCCTGCCTTTTGAACGTCTTGGCTACTCCAAAGGACCGTGTGTTCTTTCCTGTCAACCCCTGTTTTGTTTCCCAGAATCGTTACGCCATCTTTGGTAATAACTCCGATATCCCCATCTTCCAGGTATATGACTCTATTGGTATAATCTAGTATTGCTGGCACGTCCGAGGCGATAAAGTTTTCTCCGTCGCCTACGCCAATAATTAACGGGGCGTCTTTCTTGGCGGCTACTAATTTGGGCTCACCCACCATTAGTACTACGACGGCATAGGAACCTTCTACCTCATCCAGGGCAGCTTCTACTGCTTTTTCTAGATTGCCTTCGTAATACTTCTCAATTAGGTGCGGTATTACCTCGGAATCTGTTTCCGAAACAAGATTATGCCCTTCACTGGTTAGCTGCTGCCTTAACCTCTGGTAGTTACTTATTATCCCATTGTGGACTACAGCGATCTTGCTATTACAATCGCAGTGCGGGTGAGCGTTCATTGGAGATGGCTCGCCATGAGTCGCCCACCGCGTGTGACCGATGCCTACTGACCCATCGAGCGGTGGCGACACTTTCTGCAGCATTTCTACTCTGACTGCATCCTTATACACCCCAATACCACTCCCGCACACCGCTATGCCACAGGAGTCGTAACCCCGATATTCCAGTCTGCTTAAGGAATTGAGCAGAATGGACTGAGCCTGTCTACTGCCGATGTACCCTATAATTCCACACATAGCCTAACAACCATTGAAATTCGCCAAATGACAAATCTAACATTAACTCAACAAATGGTAAATGTCAATATACTTATCCTCTCTTTACCTTACCATCATAGGACTATTTTCCTATTACTTTTTACTTTTGCTCCCCAAGGGTTATTCGTATGATGCATGGTAAGGTATAGTATTGACACAGCAATTATCGCAGCTTGTGCTGGTAATGGGAAGGTATTATGTTCTAGTATAATAGTCTGTACCTCAGGTTAGCAGGGCTGAAGAACTTTGGGCCCTGGTTCCGCCTAACTGAATTTCTGCGTTTTGATTACCCTGCCCCTCGTGAAACAGAGCGTTTCTAATGTGCTGCATTTTGGGCAGGTACCACTAGCTCTTCTGGCTCTTCTACCCTACTCGGCTGCACCTCCTTTGTAATACTAGACTTTCGCCGCGCTATCAGTACAGACATAAGCATCCCTTGAAAAGGGGTACGTTAAATTATTAAAGCGAACCCAGGATAAAGAAGTTATAAGAAGTTATAAAATGAAGAGGAAAAATATTACATTTTTATAAACATTTTGGGATGTGATCACCAACTGGGGCTTAAAATCTCATTGGGCTTTAGTGAGAAGGATTTCTCTTAACTTTATCTAAGTGGAGGGTTGGTCTTGGATACGGCGAATGAGCTCAGGAGTATTAGGGCTCCTTTCCAGCTTACATCTCAAGCCGGCGGACTCCTAACCGAAGAATAGGAATGCCATTCACAGTTAGAATACGAGGCTCCTGTCGGGAAACCTACCGCTAACTAGTTTCAGTGCTTGAATCTGACTATAGTTACCCACAATGACCCCGGGCTGAGCTACTACACTGTTGCCTAGGTTGCAGCTCTCACCAAGCATGGCTCCTATATCCACCACATGGTGTTCATCATCAATCTTAATCTCAGTCTGGCCACTGCAAGCAGTGAAGTGGCCCCTTATGATACAGCCCCTATCAATAACTGAATTCTGTATGATACAACCAGGCCCAATATTAACATCGCTGCCTATGACACTGTTCTCAATCTCAGTAAATGGTGAAATAACTACATTATCGCCGATACTGGTAGCCGGTAGGAGGCATACGTTGGGGCCAATGTCACAACCATGCCCGATAACTACTGGACCAGCTATGTAGGAGTGCGATCGTATCACTGTATCTTTGCCCACTGACACCTGCCCTTTTAGTGAAACGCCCGGCTCAATAGTGCCACCCAGCTCAGCCGGAATTTGGCGAAGAATCACATCATTAAGGCTCAAGATATCCCAAGGGTAGACTACATCAAGCCACGTACCCCCTGTTTCCAGAGCATTAATAGCATAGCCCTGGGCCAGCATCTTGTTTAAGGCGGTAGGAATATCCAACTCAGCTTCGATAAAGCCAAAGATCTCCGTAGTGAAAGCATAGATACCAGTATTAATCATATTGCTTTTAGCCTGCTTTGGCTTCTCGGCAATATCCTTCACCGCACCCCCCTCCATGGTTATCACCCCGTATCTAGCCACGCTATCTACCCGTTTTGCCAGCACCGCCTCCGGCTTTGTATTTACAAACCGGGTAATGGTGTCGGCTTCGATTAGATTATCTCCGGGCAGAACCAGAAACTCGGGCTCAGTTGCCGCCCTAGCTTGGGCTAGAGCGTGAGCCGTACCGAGTTGTTTATCCTGAGTTACATAAGTTATTTCAACACCAAACTGCTCCCCTGAGCCTAGGTAGTCAAATACTTGTTCCTTCCTATAGCCGACTACGAGCACAATATTGCGAATACCGTTTTGGGCTAGCGACTCAATCACGTATTGCAGTATTGGCTTACCAGCTATAGAAAGCATCGCCTTTGGCTTATTAACCGTAAATGGTCTCAGCCTTTGCCCCTCACCTGCTGCCAGAATCACTGCCTGCTTCATTAGTTGCCCCCTTAAAGTAGCCTCGAATCTGGCGAAATGACGCCACTGGCTATAGTTCCGGGTCCAATATGGGTATTATTGCCAATGATACTACCGACATTAATACAGGCATTAATCCCAGTCTCAACCCTGTCCCCGATTATAGCCCCTAGCTTGCGCCTTCTGGTATCTATGCCAGCTACTCTTATATCCTTATTATCCAGCCTGAGATTGGCAATCTTAGTGCCAGCGCCGAGATTGCACTCTTCACCAATAATACTGTCACCCACATAGTTGTGGTGGGGAATTTTACTACCCTTCATAATTATTGAATTCTTAACCTCTACAGCACTTCCGATATGACAACCATCACCAATAGAGGTGTAGGGGCGAATATAGCAGTTTGGTCCAATGTCGCAATTCTGCCCAATTACCACCGGACCAACTATATAGGAGCCTGACCTGACTATTGTATTCGTGCCAATAGAAACCTTGCCCTTGATTACCACATTATCTTGTATTTCACCAAGGTTGTATGACTCAAGGGCTTTAAGAAAATATTCATTGGCTGGCAGTAAATCCCAGGGATAGCTGAGGTCGAGCCAGTAGCTAATTTCCTGATAGCGAATATGGTGCCCCTCATCTATCCTTAGCTGCAGGGAATCAGTTATCTCGTACTCCCCTCGCGGTGATTTCGGGGTCTGGGATATGGCGCCAAATATTTCTGGAGTGAACAGATATACGCCAGCATTTGCCATATTGGACGGGGGTTTTTCAGCCTTCTCGTGAATACGGACTACCTTGTCCCCTCTTAACTCGACTACCCCTAAGTCCCTAGTATCCTCAACCTTGATTATGCCAAGAGTAGTCTCCTTGGCACCCATTATCTGTGTCATATCCTCACTTGCCACCATAATATCACCGTTCATCACTAGGAAATTCCCATCGGTTAAACTTTCAACCATCCTAAGCGCATCAGCAGTACCCAATTGCTTCCTCTGGGTTAAGTAGTCTATGTTCACTCCCCATTTCTCGCCATTGGCAAAATGATCTCGCACCTGCTCATCATGATAACCAACAACAAAGATGAACTCAGTAATACCCGCCTTTCTAGCTGTAACGAGTAAATGCTCTAAAATGGGCTTGTTAGCTAAAGGTAGCATTACCTTTGGTCTGGTGCTGGTAAGGGGACGCATCCTGGTGCCCTCTCCTGCAGCCAAAATAATTGCCTTCATTGTGCCTCTCCTGTGTCCATGCACTCCTTAATGGCTTCAATGCCCCTATTATATAGCTTGCGCACTCTTACTTTGCTTTTTGCCTCAGCGCTTATCCTTATCTTAGGCTCAGTACCTGAAGGTCTAATAAGCAGCCAGCCATCCTCGAAGTTCAATTTTATGCCGTCAATATTGCTTACCGATAGCGGCTTCATTGCCATTAATCGCCGCTCCAACTTGGCCATTGCTATCCCTTCACTACTAATGCTACCCCGGAGAAGCGGGTAAGACGGTATCTTGTCCAGCAATAGCGATAGTCTTTGCTGGCTGGCTATGCCCGCAATCTGAGCAGCTGCATAAATGCCATCAGGACATAGCGAGATACCGGGGAAAATCCAACTTCCCGATGGCTCACCACCAAAATCCCCGCCTTTCCTGAGTTCCTCAGACACATAGGTATCTCCCACTCTGGTTCTGGTAACACTAAAACCCATCTCATCAATTGCTATAGAGGCATCTATCGTAGTAATTACCTCTTTTGCCCTAACCGCCGGAGCAAGAATGACCATTAGTTTATCTCCAGAAACAAACCTACCTTTATCATCCACCACCATCATCCGGTCAGCATCGCCATCATGGGCAATACCTACATCGGCACCAAACTCCTTGGTCGCTTTCATTAAATCCCCCAGATTATCCTCAATGGGCTCGATACCTCGGGGGAAGAAACCACTGGGATAACAATTTATCCCAACTACATCACAGCCCAGTTTTCTCAATAGGTAGGGAGTGATCACAGCGCCGGCGCCGCAGCCACAATCCAGCACTACCTTAAGCTTCAACACGCTGGGAAAATCCTGCAGGATACGCTCAATATGCCGCTCAACCGCTTCCCCATAAGAACCGCCACTCCTCATTTCATGCCATGGGGCAATACTAAAGGACTCACTTAAAACCATCTCTTCTATCTGCTTTCTCTGGCTGACACCAAAGGCAGAGCCATCCGGGTTCAAAAGCTTTATCCCATTATACTGGGGAGGATTATGTGAGGCGGTAATCATTATCCCGGCATCAAAACTTTTCGCCGCCAAGGCAAGCGTTGGTGTTGGCATCATTCCAGCGTCATAACATCTAGAGCCGGCAGCCAGTAAACCGGAGATAATGGCATGTTTTAAGGCATCACTCGACGTCCTGGTGTCACTGCCAACCACTGCGCTGCCGCAAACACTGCCAACAGCTAAACCAACCTTCACTGCCAGCTGGATTAATCCTTCGTCTGCAATGCGACGTATCCCGGACGTACCAAACAGCTCCATATTACCCAATTTTATCCTCTACAGATTTAGGAGTCAATAGTCACTAAACACTCAGCATTGACAAAGTGCCCAGTTCATGTATACACTTTGTGGGCAGGTTAAAGATTGATTTTTGAGATCGCTACAATTACTTTGGTACTGTTTCTAGCTGCCAAGGAGCTGGCCAGCATTAGTGATTCCAAGTTTGGCCTACGCATAGCCACGTTGCTCACTATACCGATAATAGCTTTGGTAATATTATTTGTCCTCACAGTTACTTTCCGAACCATACTACTATATTAGCCTAGAAAAGGAGAGGAATTATCAAGTACAATGCTATACTACTTATCCCATGGGACAGGGCCACCCCCAGAAGTGACCCTGTTTTTCTGACCACCCAGCCAAAGAATAAGGCAACCACAAAGACAAAGACAAGATCAATCACTGGAAGAAACCCTATATGCGTGACAGCAAATAACAAGCTAACATAGACTATTCCCCACCCTCCAAACGCTTCCGTACTACTACTCTGAAGCACTCCGCGAAAGACAAACTCCTCCATAAAGCCAGCGCACACTAGTAATATTAATGCCGGTAGCCATACCTCCCGCAATGTAAGCTCTGCTATCATCGGCTCTGGTACTAAGATAAAATACTCTGCTACCCCAAACACAATTCCAGTCAATCCCACCACTAGCTGAATTGGGAATCGCCTAAGGCTGACTCCGACCTGTTGCGGAGCATAGCCCAGGAGACCCATTGCCACCACTGCTACCACAAGTAGCGGAGCATAACTCACATAATACAACAATATCGGTGGGATATCAGTCAAGGGCATACTCAGGCTTATTATTCTCAGTAAGGGAACCAGTGCCAGCGGCAGTAGTAGCCGTTGGTGAAGATAGTCGTCTACTGAAGCTGAGCGTACTATCATAAGAGTCAATATTGTGATGTGCGATAGTATTCCCCACGGAGGTACATAGAAAGTAGTGACCGCCTGAGCTGCAGCAATAGCCAGTAAATAAATTATAGGTTCTATCGTCCTGAGCCCACCTCCTGGTTTAATGGCAATAATTCTTTCCATGGCCAAGTCACGCTTGGTCAATTGCGTAGAGAAAGTATTATGCTCTATTATCAGTTTTATCCTATCAAGCCTTTCGGCAATGCTGGCGCATAGTTTCCTATACTTCTCATCCAAATTAGGAGTTCGGCGATTGAATTCTGTTGACACCCAAACAAGGTTGTTGGCCAGGCGTATATCATTGTAAACTCGCTCCAGCTCATCCCGCAGGTTTGCCGGAAACTTATCAAATTCGTATTGGCGCGCATCCCAGACACCAGTTTGAAAGGATAGCAACCTGCCCGTCAACGGCTCAGTAGCTAGTTTGTGGTTGTGTTTGACTTCAGCAAGTAAATCAGCCGCAGTTAATTTTAGCGGTTCAACCACTGAAGTCACTTCAGGCCTTTTGATAAATCGTAAAATCAGGTAGCTTAAGAAGCCACCTACAAGAAGCCCTGCGACAACGGAGGCTAGGACAATTAGTACTACTTGCCACCATTCCATCCCTATCCTCCTGTCACAATTTGTGATACAGTTTACTTACCTTGGGGAACTGATAGCATTTAGCTCTAGGATTAATCCGGCTCGCTGGCTGTCAAGGCCTTTAACAAGTCCAAAACCAGCTTAGATTACAGGTTCTATCGTCCTATTTTGCCACATTGACCCATAGGCGAAGTGGCTTCAAGTACGGCTCACCTTCATCATCCTTATACAACGAAAACTCAACCTCCTGGTTCTCACCAGCCACCTCAGCCACAAAGCCTACCTCCCCTTCCCATTTCTGCCCATCAACCAGCACCACTGGTCCTACCTCGGTACTCTTCTTACTATCTATAAGTACCTCAACTCGGTAGCTAACCTCCCTACCCTCGTAGTTGATAATTCCCACAATCATCCTACTCTCAACCCCCACGTTTAGCTCCCTAGGGTAGTCTGCCACTTTGCCTTCTTGCCCAAGAATATAGAACTCGGTAAATGTCTCTTCCACCTTGGGTGTTGCAATAACGTACCCCAGTGTCCCCAGTGCCCCCAGAATGGCTATCACCAGTGTAATGGAAAGCACTCTATCCCAAGCACCTTCACCCCAGCCGGGCATGGTCACCAGAAACTGAATAGCAAAGCGTTCATGTTCGGTCAGCCTTCTCCGCCTCAACCAGGCAATAATTGAGGTGATGAGAATAAATGAAGTGACTGAATATAGAACAGGCTCCAGCCTTATACCCCACGGCGTATAGTTAAGGATAAGCCCAATGAGTGACACCACGACTATACTCAAAACAAAGCTTAATGCCACCCTCCCAGTGCTATCTATCCCCTCCTTTTTCGTAAATAATGCCGCCAGGAGTGTATACCCAGGAAAGAAAAGTAAAAGCGGAATTCCCAAGATAATGCGCAGAATATTAGATGGGAAGAAGATAATAACTAAAATCAGTACCCAAGCTAACAGATTCAGGGGTATGAGCCCGCTTCCTAGTTTAATCCCCTTGGGAAGTCGCACAATCAGGTAGCTTAAGAAGCCACCTACAAATAGCCCGACGACAATGGAGGCTAAGACAATGAGTGCTATTTGCCACCAGCCCACCCTATCCTCCTATTTACTTTAGATATACCCACCTGGAATATAGCCTGGTTGATAAAGTAAGACACCCCATTTACCTTAGCTTAAGCTCCAATTATACTCTCATTTAGCTCCAGAAACAAGGTTTTGCTCTCGTCCATATTTAGGATAGCTTGAAAGAGTTGCTACCTGTAGTGCCCCTCGACACCCGCTGTGAGCCTGTTGAGATAATAGATACTACACGTATGATGATAGGCGGTATGATAACCAAGGCAGAGTCAAATCCGAAATCATGCGGATGGCCTATTGACGGATACCGGGCTAAGCGCTATCTGGTACACACTGGGAAGCCACTCAATACACGATTAACGGTATAATCACCGCTAGTGGCAAAACCTTCACCAAGACCAAGCCGATGATGTTCCCTTGGCGGACAGCACTAGAGGCTATTCCTTAGACTATCATTGCCACTGTGGGTGCGGAACCCAGTGTTATCCCAGCAATGATTATGATGTGGTAGGGAGGCTCTCCTTTGTTCTCCTTTGCCTAATCCAAATCAAGAGTCATGATAATTGGGCCTCAAACACCACAGCGCCTATGATACGAGGATGGTGGTTGCCAGCTAAAGACTGCAAGTGTTGATGAAGCCGGTGCTAGTTGATTGTAGTATTGGCGGCCAGTGCTGATTTGCACATGGGAGGTACTCCCTGTTCCTTGAGTCCCCCGCTTTCTATTCCCGCCGTATCCCCTGGCTCCTTTTGTGTCCAGGCGCAGACGGGCTATTCTTTAACCTCGCTACCTTTCCTCCTGTCTTCACCTTCTTGCCTTTCATCACCTCTTCGTCTTTCCCCCAGCCTATAAATCTGAATGGCAAAGACAGCAGTGGCAAACAGAGTTATGAGCCCAGTCGCAGCTATTTCTGCAAATAAGATCGCAGGGTTTCCCTCTATGAAGTAAATCCTGCCATTCGTCGCGATTAGAACCATGTGAACGACCCAAGCTATGCCCAGAGCTATCAGCAGCAGTTGGCTTACTATGACAAATATGGCGAATCTCACCCGTCTGCCAAAAAGCACGCTACCACTCCTTCCTTACGGCGAACTGCCTTAAGGTGTACAAATTACCCTATCTTTTGTAGGTTATAAAGCTCAGGATGTACTGGTACAAGTATAGGCGCAGGTATTCTGGCTGCTGCTCCCACTGGTTTTTGATTTGGGTGGCTTTGTCTTGAGTAATGAACCCTTGTTTGACAGCTTTGTTAAGCTCTCCGAAGAGAGCCTCCTGTCTCCTGTCTTGCTGTTGCTGCGCAGGCCGAAGGAAATGACGCCGGCGAAGCAATATGACGGACGTCGTGGCCGCAATAAAGGCAAGGGCGGCACCGATTATTTTAGCCAAGATCGCCCAGCTGACCACTGCTACGGCAGATTCAGGCGTAACCTCCAGCTCCTCTCCCATCATGGTTGTGTAAGACTCCCCACCTACGTATAGCTTGGCTTGGAAGGTGTAGGTTCCGCTCTTCCATCCCTCGGGAGCTATATAGTCTCGGCTGCCGGTAGTTCCGCCCAGTTCTAGCTGGCTTGTCGAGAGGAGAGAAACCTCTTCGAGAAGTCCATTGTCCAGGCCCACCTCGAGGATAAGCGCAGCATCGGCCATCGGTTCATAGAGGTTGTTTATCTCATAGGTTACCTCGGCGAAGGTAAGCCTATGCGTTTCAGTATCATAGTGCGGGGTTACGTTAAAGACACTGATTTCCAGCGACGGTTGTTCGTTAACTGTAAATGAACTGGTCATACCGTTAGCATCCACCGTATGGAGCCCCACATCATCCCTAATTATCGTGAAGCTTACCACTTGGCTAGCGCCAGCGTCAATAGTAACCTCCTTGGTTGCTTCAACCACGCCATCTATCTTTAGAGTCACTCCATAACTGCCAGCGGCATCGCCGGTGTTGGCAACAACGACACTGATAGTTACCTCTTCACCAATATCAACCTCAGCAGGAGTTATATCTAGGGCACTCACGGCAAAAGTGGCCGGTGCTCCCTGAGTGGTGAAGGTATATTCATCGGACACTGCTAGGTTACCTGCCTTATCCTTGGACATTACCTTGAAAGAGTAACTAGTACCCGGGGTCAGGTCAGTCAGGTGAGCCACGTGCTTGGTAACCATCCCTTCAGCCAGAGGTGAGAACTTACTCTCGCTTGCCCAGTACTCTACCTGACTATCACTCTTCTCATGTGTTGACCAGTAGATATCAGCAGTGGTCTTGGGAATGTTCGAAGTTGAGATATCGGAAATTCTAGGTGGCATCCTATCTGCACCGCCACCTCCTCCACCACCGCCCCCTGACGGCGGGGAAACCGTGGATACGGTAATGGTCATATCCTCAGAATCGGTTAGCTCACCATCGGAGACCTCAAAGTGAATACCAGCATATGTTCCCGCTTGGGCTGGGGTCCAGGAGAAGGTCTGGGTTGATGGGTCAAAGCTTGCCCCTGATGGCAGGTTGGAGGCTGAGTAGGTTAGGCTATCACCATCAGGGTCAGTAGC
>SDBU01004606.1_pt1 | contig 16876 bp, 18 predicted proteins | sample 2277071 | NCBI WGS metagenome assembly SDBU01 (sample SAMN10397929, study PRJNA504765) | marine sediment metagenome | isolation source: marine sediment core GS08_GC12, 126 cmbsf | place: Arctic Ocean: Gakkel Ridge, Loki's castle | collected 2008 | reverse complement strand
CCCGTGTCAACTGCACACCATATACTGTATTCCATCTCATACTAAAAGGATATGTAAACAAACTATATTAACTTACCTGATTAATGCGTTTTAGTATAGCAGTGGAGGACATACTGTTTTTACGAATATTTATGTCCTCCACTATAAATTCGAATCTCTGGATGACAGCATCCAGTGCTATATCCATTTCTTCAATGTCGTATTCCAAAGCGGTTTTAAGTTTATTTACTGCGTTTTCAAAATTCTCAAGCTGCATATATGCCTCTGTCATAAATATTCACCCCTGTTTTGAGCACGATTCTTCTGAGCTTCGTATTTACTCTGTTCAAATCTATTATATCTATACCTTTCAGAGTATTCAACTGAGCAAGCTCGCCTTTTATTCTTGCTATTATATCAAGCGGTATTTTTGTATCGGCATCAATCGCTATATCAACATCCGAGTTCTCCTTGGCATCTCCTTTAGCCCTTGAGCCAAAAAGAAAGATTCGCGATTCCGGAAGGTATCCTGCTATTATCTTAGAGACCTCTGCAAGTATCTCATTCGAACTCAGGGCTTTCATTCTTTCTGTTTTTTCCATCTCTATTCTCCCTCATTAAATTCCATATTTAATCTCTCCAATATTCCCCTCTTTGATTTCTGTGTAATCTCTTTCTTCTCTTTCGGTTATCTGGCCTTCAAACCGAATTTCAGGAATGTGGTCACCAAAAACCTCGTAAGTGTCGTCATCGCCTTCAATGATCATCCACCCAAACCCTCCTTCGCCATAATGCACAACCCTGTTCTCCCTGAAAAATACTCGTTTACCGCTCTTAATATAAGTAGCTGCAACTTCACGAAGAAAATTGATATATTTCTCTGCGATATCTTTCTCCTGTCTATCAACAAATTCTTTCGTCTCTTTCCATAATGCCTTAATTTCCTTCATGCAGTACTCCTCTTTATCTATGGTCATATCTCCTAGAACAAATCCTCCTCGCCGATCATCTCCAGGAAAGCCTCCACCCTTATCTTGAACTGGCCGATGGGGACTGTCACGTCGAATTCCAGAAACAGTGTAGGCACACCTGCATCTTCAAGTGCCTTCTTTATCGCGACGAAGTCAAGCTCGTGCGGGTCGCAGAACTTCTGCTGCATGATGATGGCTCCGGCGACGTCCCATTCCTTGGCCAGGTTCAGTATGTGAGGTATTCTTTTTCGTTCTTCCCAGTCCTTGGTGGGACAGGGCGGCCTGTTTATGTATCTCTTTGATATGGCCATTAATCTGTCATCCTCCGGTATGACCCGGTTCCAGAAGTAACGGCTCCCTGTGCAGTGCTCGTCTATCACGAACAATCCCCCCGATGTCTCCACCATGTTGAGGAACTTGATGTCATCATCCTCCGAGCCCACGATCATCAGCCTGGTCCCGGATGGTCTGTCAGTCCTTGACGGAAGCTTTGCCAGCAGCTCTTCGAGAGCCTTGCTGTGCTCGGCCTTGTCCACCATCTGCATGGCCATTGTTATCTCCATGGCTTCCTCACCAGATATCGGTGGATTTGTATCTTTCCTAAGATCGTACAACTCCCGCATCAGCTCGCGGTTCCTGTTGTACACTGCGATGGCCTTGTCCAGCGCCTCATCCGTTATCTGCCTGCCAGTCCATTCTTCCACCTCTTTTTTTAAATCTTCCATCTCTCCCCTCAAAAACTCGGTCGCATCCTTGCTCTGGACCTTATGGGGCATGATGAAGAACTTACTGTATTCCACGCCAACATGTTTTTCCCAGCTCCAGAATGTCTGTCTTATGTGGAGGCAGGACTGTGCTATCATCAAACCGTCGAGGTAGTCATATCTTCCCTTCAGTCCCTGGGCCAGGCAGTCGCGGCAGAACGGACAGAACATGCCGAAGATATGCTGTTCCGTGACATCCTGCGGCTCATGACTCCCGAGAATTCGGACCGGAAGAACACCAGCGGCGTACAGTATCTCCTCCGGCACATATGTGCATAAGTAGCCCATAACTTTTCCGCCGGTCTTTTCTTTCCATTGCTTAGCATATTGATGCCGATTCTTTTCCCATTGTTTGAATTGCTCTATCATCATTTTCACTCCCATGATGTCTTTAAACTCTTTATTATTATTTATAAACCAGATTGATGAAACTGCTCTTGTCAAAGCCTATGGACTTGAAGAATGAGATCAAATCTCCACTATCCCATCGGACAGAAGTGTATACCTTCTCTATTCCGACTTTCTTGTAATAATCTAACAATGCCAGGCCCAATGCCTTGCCCACGCCTTGACCCATATGATGCGGCTCAACGCCTATAATTTCTATCCACCCAGCTCGCTCAACGCCGAAACTCCACTCCTTGATGCACCCTACGATAAATCCAATTATTTTTCCTTCCTTCTCGGCCACCAGGCATGTTTTCGGACTCTTTTCGATGTGTGAACCAAACAGCTCTTCGACTGCATATTTCAGCATTTCAGCCTGCTCTTTGTTTAGAATTTTCTTGTGTATCTCGGCAGCCCAGGCTATATCATCCTTTTCCATCTCCTTTATAATAACGTCTGTCATGTTCCACCCCTCAATCAATTCTTATGATCTTAACGGCCTTGTCAATCCAGTCTGGCGGGAGGTAGATTCTGCCGCTGTTTCCACAGCGTTTAACTATCTTTTCAATCATCTCCTGTCCATACACCTCAAACTTTGCTGACTCCCCGGACATATAATCACTTGTAACTACATTGTAGCTACAATACCGATATAATATGACTACTAATAAAGTTTTTGGAGGTGTAATGTCAAGTGACATAGGTAATATTGAAAGTTTAAAATACTCACTCTTCATTATTGAAACATCATGTCCAGGTAATATGCACTAAACTTTTTAGTGCCTTTGTTATCACACGATACAAGAACAAAAACACGATCCGGGAGATTCTCGGGCCCAACAAAGATGAGAAGATCGAGAAGGTCATGATGTCAGATGATGCAAGACAATTTTGGTTCGTGGCACTTTGGCACGCGTTATGTTGGATACATGAGATTAGGCATTACAGAAAACTGAGCCCCTTTCTTGAATATCATCGCACCAAGCTTCATGAATTCTTAACGGAAATTTGGAAATTCTACGAGCTACTCAAAGAATACAAGGAACACCCAAGTGAAGCACAAAAGAAATTTCTGGAGCAGAGGTTTGATAAACTGTTCTCTACAACAACAGGTTACCAAGAACTAGACGAAAGGATTGCCCTGACCAGAAAGAAAAAGGAGAGGCTTTTGTTGGTGTTGACATATCCGTGGATACCTCTCCACAACAACCCAGCAGAAATAGCATTAAGGGAATTCGTAATCAAAAAGAGAATCAGTTACGGGACGAAAAGTGAAGATGGAAAAACCGCATGGGAAAACATGATGACGCTTCTTGATACATGCAGGAAACAGAGTGTTAGTTTCCTGGATTACGTTGAGGATATATTCGCTAACCGTTACGCTATGCCGAGATTGACAGAGCTCATTTTACAGAGGGCACAAGTCAAACCCACTGTTTATTGAGCATGTTCAGCCATTGGCACCAATACAGGGACCATACTTTAAATCCTTTTATCGGCATGTGCGATAATTCTAAATGGTTTCATTAGATTCTGTGTCCTGATGAAGGTCGCATCCATAATAGGCGCCCGGCCCCAGTTCATCAAGGCCTCGCCAGTTTCAAAAGCTTTAAGTCACAAGCACGACGAGATAATAATTCACACAGGCCAGCACTACGACTACGAGATGTCTGCGCAGTTCTTCAAGGAGCTTGAGATTCCTGAACCGGATTACAACCTGGAGGTAGGCTCCGGAACGCATGGATACCAAACAGGCGAGATCCTGAAGGGCTGCGAGAAGGTACTGCTTGCCGAGAAGCCAGACATTGTATTAGTATATGGGGACACGAACTCCACGCTCGCCGGTGCACTGGGAGCTGCCAAGCTGCACATCCCGGTTGCCCATGTGGAGGCAGGATTGCGAAGCTTCAACAGGAGCATGCCAGAGGAGATCAACAGGGTGGTGACCGACCACATATCCAGGCTCCTGTTCTGCCCGACAGATACGGCAGTTGAGAATTTGAAGAGGGAAGGGATCACCGAGGGTGTGCATAAGGTGGGGGATGTGATGGTGGATGTCCTCCTGCAGAACAGGGAAAAGGCTGCTGGCAACGGCATTCTTGCCGAAATCGGAATGCAGGGAAAGGAGTACTTCCTTGCAACCATACACAGGGCTAGCAACACAGACAACATCGAGAGGTTGAAGGCAATCCTCAAGGCGTTTGAAGCAACCGAAAAAACGATTATCCTGCCGCTCCACCCGCGAACCAAGAAAGCGATCGAGGATAGCGATATTGCCATCCCGCCGAACGTGCGGATGATTGGGCCAGTTGGGTACATCGAGTTCATGTGCCTCATGGCAAATTCCACAAAAATAATGACGGATTCCGGCGGCATTCAAAAAGAGGCATACATTCTAAGAAAACCGTGCATCACGCTGCGGGATGAGACAGAATGGGTGGAGACAGTCCAAGATGGCTGGAATGTTCTGGTTGGAGCAGATGTGGAAAGGATAGTAAATGCAGCAAAAGAATTCGAGCCCGCGGAAGAGCAGCATGACCATTTCGGCGCCGGCGACGCAAGCCTGCAAATCAGAGAGATAATCGAGAATTTCGAGGGGTGGTCCATATAATTTCGGAATTTGGACTGATGGGCTCCTCGCTTAAGCTAAATTAAATGAATATGAAGTGTCCAAATTCAAAAACGTTAGGAGCTTCATCTCCTGGAACGTTATAAAATATTCCCAAAATTTATATACTGACATCACGCTTAAGACCGGTGCAGAGGCGTATAAACCAAAAGATTGCGTCATTGAGTTTGGCAGTGATTTGAACCTCTGTAAAATTATTGGCTAAGGAGGAAGCAAGATGGAGAGAATTGCAACATTCATAGAGGGATTTGATGACAAGCTGAACGGCGGCATTCCAAAGGGGAACGTGGTGTTGTTTGCAGGCGAGCCAGGTACGATGAAATCCTCGGTTGCATTCTACATGATGTACCACAACGCAATCAACAATGGCATGAAAAGCGTGTATGTAACGCTGGAGCAGAGCCGCGACAGCCTGTTGACCCACATGGGCGGCATGGGCATGGATGTCTCAAAGGTAGAGGACAAGATCAGCGTCGTCGACCTCGGGCTGATTAGGAAGAACCTGGATAGATTGGGACAGGAGACTTGGCTCCAGATATTCAAGATGTACGCCCAGAATTTGAAAGATAACCTGGATTACGAGGTTTTGATTTTGGACTCTCTGCCAGTGCTCGAGATGCTCGCGAACTTCGAGAGACCTAGGGATGATTTATTCCACTTCTTCGAGTGGATGCGCAGCATGGACCTCACGATATTCCTGATAACAGAGATGAAACATGGGACTGAAGATTACGGCGCCAATGGCGAGGACTTCCTTGCGGATGGGGTGATACACCTGAAGATGGAGAGGGTTGATGACATCAACATACAGAGAAGAATAAGATGTGCAAAGATGAGGAAGACCAACCACAGCCCGAACTACTACACCCTGCTCTTCGAGGGTGGCAAATTCCAGGCCACGAGGGTAATCAGCGATAGGGCTGACTTTTAAGGAGGCGATAAAATGGTAGAGCGAATAAAGACATTCGTGAAGGGGCTTGACGACCAACTCCAGGGTGGAATCCCAAAGGGGCACATAATACTGCTGGTCGGGCAGCCAGGCACAATGAAGTCGTCACTTGCATTCTCCATGATGTACAACAACGCGAAGTTCACTGGTTTGAGTGGTGTACACGTTTCCCTGGAACAGAGCCGCGACAGCTTGATTGACAACATGAAGGGTCTCGGCATGAAGCTGGACAGTGATATCGCGAAGCGAATCAGTATCCTGGATCTGGGATTCATACGCAAGAAGCTGACACAGTTCGGGAACCACACCTGGATGGAAATATTCAAGATGTACACCAGGAACCTAAAGAGCAATATGGACTACGATCTTCTTGTTATAGACTCGCTCCCGGTAATCGAGGTGATGGCCAGGTTCCGGAATCCAAGGGAGGATCTGTTCCACCTGTTCGAGTGGTTCCGCGATCTGGATACAACCACGGTACTCATCCACGAGATGCCCCAGGAGAACGCCCGCTTTGCAAACTACGGAGAGGACTTCCTGTGTGATGGCCTTATTCATTTAGACCTCAAGAGGGAGCACAACGTCGTGAAGCTGTACCTCGCAATCACGAAGATGAGAAAAACGAACCACGAGCGCGGATACTTCCCGTTATTGTTCGATAAAGAGGGATTCGAGATAGTAACGGACTGAGTTCTTTTCTTTGGTGCGCGGGAGTGGAAAAACGATGTTCATCATTCTCCGGTAGATTTCCGCAATGACCACTATGCTGGAATTCATGGGTCCAGTCCGTGGAAAATAATTTTTCCGGATATTCTTACCATTTGGCATCCTAGCTCTCGATCTTCTTCAGAACCTCTTCAGCGTCCTCCATCCTCTTCTTGCTTCCTATGTTGCGCCAGAGGTTTCGTGCCATGGTTAGCTGTTTCTTTGCATTTAGGGTATCCCCTTTCTCCTCGAACATGATGCCGTACCAGTAGTGAGTTTCTGCCACGTAGTAGGGCTCCTTTGCCTCCGAAATTATGTCCAGGCTGCTCTGGAAGCGATCTTCCGCCTTTGACCATTCTTTGAGCTTGGTGTGAGCCAGAGCATACGTCCTGTGCGACGCGGCAATCATATGCTTGTCGCCAAGCTTCCTGCTGATTTCCATTGCCTTCTTTGTATAATCCTTGACTTTATTGATTTCGGTATCGTCGCCAAATAGGACCATCAAGGCTGCGGCATTGTAGTAGCCAGCCCCTTCAATCCTAACATTGTTGCTCCTCTGCGCCAACCTGATTTGCTTCTCAAGGTAGTCCAGGGACTTGTCGTAATTGCCAATGTAGTAATAGAGTACCGCGATATTGTTGTATGTCCTGGATACCTCGAAATAATCCTCGGCACTGCCAAGGAATTCAATGCTCTTGAAGTAGCTCTGTTCCGCCTTCTCGTAATCACCCATTTCGGAGTACAGTGTACCCAGGTCATTGTGGATCTTTCCAAGAATCAGTGGGTCATTTACAACCCTTGCTAGCTCCAGACCACGTGTAAAGCTTGCAAGAGCCTTGTCCTGCCTCCCCTTTCTCCTAAATACCGAGCCCAGTACCCTGTAACAGTCTGCCACCTTGTCGGTTAGTGCCAGGTTCGAGAAGACAGACAGGCTGGACTCGAGCATCTGTGTTGCCTCTTCGTATTGAGACCTCTTTTCGTATATCTCTCCAAGCATAAACCTGGATTCGGCGACAAGCCTTGCATCATCCTTCTTCTCACCCATCATGATCAACTTGGTGTTGTAATTTATTGCATCTTCCCATTCACCAAGCACGAAACAGATGGTACTCAGTCTTTGCAGGATCATTATCTTCTTATCCAAGAATTTGTCGCCATCCTTTAGCGCCTTTAAGGCTGAGAGGGATTGTGAATAATAAGACATGACCTCGTGTGGGGCAGACATCTTTTCAGATGCCTCGGCAGCCAGTATGCCGTAGTCCACTATCCTTTCAAAATCCTTTGCTATCGTGAAGTGAAAGAAAAGGTCGAATACCTTGTCCTTCAAATCGTCCCGGTTGAGGGTTTCGATGCAAATACCGACCTTCCTGTGGGCAGCCTCCCTGTGCCTGCTGTCCATGATTGTATATAGATAATCGTAGAGATCCGGATCGAGTTCGTAGGTGGTGCCATTTGCCCCAGTTTTCCTGACTAAACCCAAATCCTCCAGTTTTGACAGGCTAATATCTATTTCCTTCTCATCCATTTCCGAAGCGCACTTGAGGGGCTCCATTTCCGCATTGCCGCTGAATGCCGCCACGAGCTCCAAGACCATCCTGGTTTTTCCCTTCAAAGAGTTGATCTTGCTCATAAGCAGATTGGGGTCGACCTCGGTACCGAGTAAGCTTGGAGATGCCTTGGAACTTGATTCGGGAATTTGAATCTCCAGCTCTTCACCCTCATCGTTAGGATAAGTGATTATGCAAGCATAACCCTTTTCTTCAAATTCGGAAATCGACTTCTTGATGACCTTTTCCCTATCATTGAAGATGGCTTCCGAGTATGTGCCAATAATCAATATATTGCTCTCCCTGATATCGTTGGATAGGTACTTCAGCAGCTGAATGGAGGAGGCGTCGGACCAATGCAGGTCCTGTATAAGAAAAACCAGGGTTTCATGGTTGGATATTACCCTGACCAATCGGCTGAAGCCCTCATAAACCGCCTCCGAGAACGTGGCAATCTCCTTTAAAGCGATGTCTGGGTTGAGATAGTTGAAACCGCCCCAGCTACTCCTGAAATTCTGAAGGGCTGGGATTACCCAAACCATTTGGTCTGGCAGGATTTCGATTACCTTGTGGAGGGAGTGATTACTAGATGCGGCTGGTCCCTCAAGATACTTTGAGAGGGGGTCTTTAAACATTGAGTATGGTTTCATTAGATTCTGGCTCTTGCAATCGATTTTGATGATATTGCATTCTACTCGTCCGATCTCTGCCCCAATTCTTTTGAATATCTTGGTTCGTACCATTTCGGAATCATTGCAGATGAAGAGTGTTGCGCCCATCTCCTTTTTCGTGCCCTCGATACCAGCCATTATTAGCTCGATTAATTCATTGACTGCCACATGTGTCCTCCCGGTACGTTCAGTTATCCTTTACGAGATATTTTAGATTATCCGTGAAATTGGCCAAAACATTCCATTACCTTCGGTAGGAGAGTTCACTGGCGCTGCGGGGTATCAAACCCACTTGGGAATGATACTGGGTTCTGTGAATGTTGTGTTATACGCGGTTGCAATGTTTTATTCATTGCCTGCCTTCGGTGCATTAACTATATCTGGCCCTCTGTGGTTTTCTTAGTGGTGACTAACTTATCACACTGAAAACCATAGAATTTCGATTTTATTCATTGCCCTCATATTTGAAAGAGAGCTGGACGCGTGCCCTGTATGCGACTATCTTTCCGTTTTCAATCTTCGTATCTAGCTTCACGACCTCACATACTCTCAAGTCGCGAAGTGATTCCGAAGCCTTTGCCACTGCGTTATTTACTGCCTCTTCCCAACTGGTTGGGGAAGAACCCACAAGCTCAATTATTTTATAGATACTATCTGGCATATTATAGACCTCCCTTAACACTTACATATAACACGTGTGAAATATTTATGTTTATGGTATTTTTATAAAATAAAGTAAAGTGAGAATGTGTTTGCTCCAGAAATTGCGGGCAATTTCTGCGCTTCGTTGGAAGCTGTGCTTCGCAAGCGTGTGGAATGCAGAGCATTCCGCACAGTTTTCGAATCTCCACCGAAGCGTGTACTTGAAATCATAGATTTCAAGCTTCGGAGGAACCTTTGGTTCCTCCTCGCGCCATTTTTTGCTGCAATTGAAAAGGAGAAAAAATGGCGCTGAGGGGGAGATTCGAACTCCCGAGGCGCAGTGCACCAGTAGCTCTCAACGCCGCTGCACAGGGTCCAGGCCATCTCGATCCTTTGCAAGGCTCTCAAGGCTACCGCCTTAAACCTGGCTTGGCTACCTCAGCTATTAATTGTCGTTGCAGTGTATGAGGTAGCGGATTTTATTGTTTTTGGGCTCCGAAGAAATCCATGAGGATTTCGAGGCAAGGAGGAGCTTCTTAGTTCCTCCGAGTGGCTACCTCAGCTATTAATTGTTGTTGCAGTGTATGAGGTAGCGGATTTTATTACTTTTGGGCTCCGAGGAAATCCATGAGGATTTCGAGGCAAGGAGGAGCTTCTTAGTTCCTCCGAGTGGCTACCTCAGCATCCGTTCAGTTTATGTTCCCAATATACGAAATTCCCTCGGAATTTCGCGGACGTGTGGAAAACCGAATTGTATTATAAATAAATTAGTTTTCCATGCAGTGAGCAGATTTCGTAGCCGAAATCTGCGAGTTAGTGGAAAGTTATTCTTTCCACACAGTTGAGTGAAACCCTACGGATTTCACGAAAAATGAGGTTGGATTTAAATATTTAATTCTGTGGGAAAGGTGTGGGGTTCACAGATGAGGAGATGACGGTTACAAGGTCTGAGCTTTTTCGGATAAATATTTATGATGATTAGCCTATTATCTTGCTGCATGATACAGATATTCGTAACTGGGGGAACTTTTGACAAGGAATATGACATGATCACCGGGACCCTGTTCTTCAAGGACACCCATCTGGAGAAACTGCTCGATAGGGGGCACTGCAGGCTGGACACAAATATTAAAACCCTCATGCTGAAGGACAGCCTCGATATGACACCAGAAGACAGAAAATTAATACTGGATAGCTGCATTGCCGCTCAAACTGACAAAATCGTGATAACCCATGGAACAGACACAATTGTAAAGACGGCGACATTGCTGGCTGAGAACATTAAGGATAAGACTATTGTCATGACAGGTGCAATGATCCCAATAAAATTCGGCAGTTCGGATGGTTTTTTCAACCTGGGAAGTTCCCTGGCGTTTGCACAGACCCTTTCCCATGGGGTATATATTTCCATGCACGGGAGATACTTTAACTGGAACAATGTGAGAAAAAACAAAGAAAAAGGGATTTTTGAAGTTGTGGAGTGAGTAATTATTTTTGTATCATCACTCTCAAAAAGCCTTCCACGTTCTCTGCATGGTTTGCTATGTCGTCAACCCTTCTGATGATCTTGATCATGTGGTAGACGGCAATCGGGGATTCCCTGCCCTCCAGGTCGAATATCTTTTTTCTGAGCTTCCGCTTGACCTTGTCGGCCTTCCATTCCAGCTCGCTCACGCTGTGGAGTTTGTCCTGGGTGGCTTGCACGTCCTTTTTCCGGAAGTGGCTGTCCAGAAGCTTGTCCACGTCAGCCACGGCCTGCTCCAGGGTGTTTACTGCAGCCATCACTATATCCAGGTGCTCCCTGAATAGCGGTTTTATCTCATCGGGAATCTTTGTATCGCGAGCTGCCAGCATGTCCGATACATCCTCTGCCGCATCTGCAAGCCTGTCCTGAAGCGTGAGTATCCTGGTTATCTGCTGCCTGGAAATAGGCATGAAAAGGGATTTCTTGAGTTTATCTCTAATAGTGTTCTTGATAATATCGGCTTCGTGCTCAGAGTTTTGAATGTTCTCCCAGAGCTTGCACGCTTCCTCGAATTGGCCGTCTATGTATAAATCAAACATATCATGCATTGTGTTCACACATTCACGGACATACTTTGCATGTTTTTCCACAGCATCGAATGGCGACTTTGCCACTATATCCATGAAAGGCCTGTAATGGTCCTTCAGCTCGAAGTCTTCCATCTTCTTTCCCCTATTCTCCCTATCCCCATTTTTGTTTATTAAGGTTGTCATTATACCATCTCCCTAAATATCATGAATAACAGGGCAGCCAGCCCCGCTGATATTGGTACCGTGATTATCCAAGAAATAACAATTTTGCGAATGAGTTTGAAATCCAAGGCCCGGATACCGCCAGCAAAACCCACACCCACGATTGCACCGACCATGACCTGGGAAACTGATGTGGGGTAGCCGAGCTTTGTGCAAGCAAGCGTGACAGTGGCAGTCGAGAAGGTCGCAGCAAATCCACTGGTCGGCGTGATCTCAGTTATTTTCCTGCCAATGGTCTCCATCACTCTGTGCCCCCAGGTAGTGATACCGAATACCAGGCCTATGCCACCGATGGACAGCAGGAAGTAGTATACCCAAGAGGCGTTGGATCCCTCCGCGGCTTCCACTATTGCCATCACTGGCCCGACTGCGTTCGCGACGTTGTTCGCGCCGTGGGCAAAGGCCACGTAAGAGCAGGTGATTATCAGCAGAAAACCGAACATCTTTTCAACGACTGCTATTTCATCGCCCGGGCACTCGAAGTGTTTACATGAGAGGTACCAGTAAGTTAGCGCGTATCCGAATAGGGCCAGTTCTGCGGAGTTGATGAATATTACATTCCTCGAGAGCGAGTAATTGAAAGTGTCCACCATGTTATAGAACACCGAGAGCAAGAGAATGAACACGACCATGCCAACGAATATGGGGATGTTCCTCTTTGCAGCAGCAATGGCTTATCCGAGTATGAGACCCTGTACTTGATGTGTGTGAATATCAGGAATGCCATGCCCCCCGCAGCAAAGGGTGACACGAGCCAGCTCAGCGCTATCTCGCCAATCTTGTGGAAGCCCACGTCCCCGTACCCTACTATGCCACTGAAGATGGCTAGGAGCCCGAATCCAAGAAGTGCGCCGACCACGGCATGGCTCGTGGATACTGGGAGCCCGTAATATGTAGCAATCGTCACCCATATCGCTGCAGCCAGTAGAGATGCCACCATGCCCACGATGAAAATCTCGGGATTTGCAAAGGCGCCAGGCATCACAATTTCTTTCTTCATGGTGTTGGACACCCATGCCCCCACGAGGACCGCGCCAAGGAACTCGAAGACTGCTGCAATCATGATTGCCTTTTTTATTGTGAGGGTGCCACTGCCCACGGAAGTGCCCATGGCATTGGCTACATCGTTGGCGCCGATTGTCCAGGCCATATACAATGCCAGGGCGGAGACTAACACCAATATCAAAAGCTCCATAAATCACAACACCTGTTAAGAAATTAAGAATAATGTGGCTTCTATTAAAGGGTTTCTATAACAGGGGTATAACGCAAGTTCTTCAGTAGAAAAATAGTAAAAAGAAAAATGGAGATGGAGGAAGAACCTCTATTCCATGTGTTTCCCGTAGTTCCCCCACTCATTGCTTCCTTCCAACTGATCAGGGGCTCGGCGGAGGGATGTCCGGAGCCGCTTCCTGTGGCTGTGGTGGTATCTGGGGAGATTCTGTCGGCGCCTTTCCACCCTTCTTCTTTGCAGCGATCACCACTATGATAATGACGACGATAAGAACCACCAGAATCAGCATAGTGTTTTGATTCAGGAAGGATTCCTCTATTGCCTTAATCTTGATGTCTGCCGTTTGCGCAGTTGTATCCACGCTCTCCAGGGTTATGGCCAGATCCTTCATGCCGTTCCCGTCGCTGTCCACTTCCTTTGTTTTGCCAACGTCCAATGTAAACGTCTGGGTGTCTGAGCTCACCTCGATGGTGGCGCCAGTGGAGGTTATGGACTTGAGGATTACCTTGTGGGTGCCGTCCCTGTGATCGAAACTAACACCAGCGCCTACATTGACAGTGGCGACAGTTCCGTCTCCTGCATCAAGGGTTATCGAAGCCGTGGGCGCCTCTGAAACAGCACTCTCGCCTGGCTTCAGGATTACCCTGTTGATGTGAGAGTCATCCTCATCTTCAGGATTCCCCCAGCCCGCAATTATCGCATAGTTCTCATTCTCTGGCATGAAGTCGGGGAGGAAGATGCTGCCAGTGAAGGTGTCACCAGACTTTGTTAGATAGAAAGATCCAACAACCTCTGTCCAGCTCTGCCAGTCGCCCATTATCATATCCATTATTATATCCATGTAAGTCCCATCTTCAGCACCGCAGATGAAAAAAGCAACGCCAATAGCATCTGAGGGAATATCCATACCTGAGACGGTGACCTGCGTTTCGCTGCCGATTTGGAGTTGCTCGACCTCGATGCTGACTGAGCCGTCCCATGCAAATGTGGGGTTCTCATCAGACATCATGACATATAACGTGTCCATGTCCTCATGATATACCAGATCATCATCCTCGTCAAAGCTGGAATCCTCCGGTGTCTTTGGAACACCGCTCTCGAAGTAGATAGCTACCGAATCATCTGGTAGGGTTATTGTCAGTGAGAATATGCCGTTATTGTCGGATGTGATCTTGCCATAGTCGAATACGTTCTTCTCTTGCCCCATGCCCCAAAGGCCGCCGCTTACAAGATAATAATAAACTTCCTGGTTTGGTAGGTGTGTTCCATCAAACATAACCTTGTAATCCAATGTAACCACTTGACCGAGTGTGTAATAAAGATAGTCACTACCAGTTGGGTTATGTCGGATTATATCAAATCCCACATCCTCAGAGATTTCACTACCCATGTACAATGGCCACATTGGCTCGAATTCTTGGACCAGGCCGCCGAAGCTGACATTACCGTAAACCTCCAGTACTGGAATGGAACTGTAAGTGAGTGTGAAAGTTGCCTTACCAGAGGCGTCAGTGGTCTTTGTGACAAGGACGACCTCAGTTTCCCAATCGTCATCATTGTCGTAGAATATATTCACGGCTGCCCCAGATATAGGGGTGTTGTTTGCATCTGTTACATAAATATCGAATGTGGACGAGGTCTCGCTCTTTGCAGTGCTGTGATACCATACTGAATAGAATATCACGTTGAAAGAGCCATATCCAAAGCCGTATTGCTCCCCTTTCTGGGCATCAACATATATCTCGAAGGCGGTGCCAACAGTCAGGTCGGCTGGCACGGTGTATGTGAATTTGTATACTCCGGTGGAAGGATTTGTGGGTTCAATTGGTTCTCCGTTCACCGAAATTTCTATAGTGTCCGGGACAACGGGAGTTCCCGTATCCTCTACGGTTACGGTGACGCCCACTGAGTCGCCAGGGTTCGCATACTCATTCATCTGGTCGTCCAGTTTTACATCGACCTCAAGATCGTCGTCCTCTGGAGATATGTAGCTCATCTCAGAAACAGTGTCTGTGCCCCTCTCGACTTCGACTGTGAGCCAGGTATATGAGTCGCCCTCTGGCACCGTCAGGGTTCCTTGAAATTTCCCGGTTTCCAGTTTCGTCATGGTTATTTCCTCCCCATCATAGAAGCCAAGCATGGCTGTGATGTTGTCGGGGTCTACGTACACCCCTTTATCAAAGACATGGGCAACAAAATTATGAGTGGTGCCAGGAGTAACTAGCTTGTCTTCGAATGTTATGATCACCTTTAGGGAGTCGTCTTCTCCATATACATCAATGGGTATACATAGACACAAGCTTAGAATCAAAATGATAGCTATTAATCTCTTCACACATATCACCAAGGGAACCAAAGGAGATATAATTATTTAAACTTTAATATTTATAAATAATAATTCAATAGAATGTTATCACTAATCTAAAGGTCCCCGCAGTCCTCTTTCCACAGCTCTGGGTGCTTTTCAACAAAGGCCTTTAGCATTGTCTTGCACTCATCCAGGTCCAGGTCAATGACCACTACCCCGTGGGACTGCATGAAGTCCTTCGAGCCAGTGAAATCCCCGGTCTCGCCCACAATCACCTTCTTGATTCCGAATTGGACGACTGCGCCTGCACAGTAATAACATGGCATGAGCGTCGAGTAAAGAATGGTGCCAGCATAGCTCCCGATTCTCCCTGCATTCCTGAGGCAGTCTATCTCCGCGTGAATGATTGGGTCGTCCTCTTGAACGCGCTTGTTGTGCCCCCTTCCTATTATTTCGCTGTCTCTTACCAGAACCGAGCCTATCGGGATGCCGCCCTCTTTCAGCCCTTTCTTTGCTTCATGGATTGCGGCTCTCATGAATTCATCCATTTCTTCACACCCATTCATATTGCGAAACTTGCAGTTTGTGGTTAGTTTGTGATTAGTATAAGATAACTGCATAAAATAATTTCTTACAGCAATGTTTATTTCAATTGAAGAGAATACAGTGTAGGTAAAGGGAGGAATGACAAATGGATCTGGTAATCAAAAACGGGACTGTTGTGACGGACAGCGAGACATTCATGGCAGATGTAGGCATAAAAGACGGAAAGATAGTGCGCATCGATAAGGCCCTGGATGGGGAAGAGGTCATAGATGCAACAGGAAAATACGTGATGCCAGGGTTCCTGGATGTTCACGTGCACCTCCAGCTCCCGTTCTGCGGAACGGTAAGCGCGGATGATTTCGAGACTGGCACCAGGGCTGCGGCTGCAGGCGGTGTCACTACAATCGTTGATTACGCCATTCAGAGCAAGGGAAATACTATCACTGCAGCTGTCGAGGCCAGGAGAAAGGAGGCAGATGGAAAGGTATGTGTGGATTATTCGCTCCACGGTGGGATAACAGACTGGAACGAGAGCACAAAAAAAGAGCTGGAGCCCCTGATTGCCAGCGGCATCGTCTCGTTTAAAATGTTCATGATTTACAGGAGCGAGGGCTGGATGGCATCCGACAGCATGCTCTTCCAGGCATTGGCAGAGATGCGCAAATTGGGCGGCACCATAATGGTCCATGCAGAGTCAGTGGATGTTCTGGATTATCTGGTGGATAAGTACCACAACCCAGAGGACATGAAGAAGCATGGAGCCTATTGCCACGTCCTTTCAAGACCCAACTTCATAGAAGAGGAGGCGATACAGAGAGCCATAAAATGGGCGGAAGCCACAGGCGGGAGATTGTACATAGTCCATATGTCCACTGGCGGAGGCGCTGACCTCGTGAAGGCTGCAAAGGAAAAGGACATAAATGTGTTTGCAGAGACCTGCCCCCAGTACCTGCTATTGGAGGATGACGTTTTCAAGCGTGATGACGGGCATCTGTACGGGGGGAACCTCGCCATGGCGCGGGGGGACTATCCGCGGGCCGTCTCGCACTTCACCGCAGCCCTGAAAAAAGACCGCTTCATGAAAATCGCTCGAACGCGGCTGGGCGTGTGCCACATGCGCGCCAACGAATTGGGTAAGGCCGAACAGGCTTTTCGGACCGTCATCGAGGACGACCCGTCCATTGATGCCGTCGGCACGGCGGCCTACACGATCGACTGCGCCAACAATCCCATCGGACTCAGGGGGGATGCCTCTCTGGACGCCAGC
>SDBU01004605.1_pt1 | contig 16876 bp, 13 predicted proteins | sample 2277071 | NCBI WGS metagenome assembly SDBU01 (sample SAMN10397929, study PRJNA504765) | marine sediment metagenome | isolation source: marine sediment core GS08_GC12, 126 cmbsf | place: Arctic Ocean: Gakkel Ridge, Loki's castle | collected 2008 | reverse complement strand
GTGTACAAGTAATCCAATTGGTAAATCAGGCTTAATCCTCTTAGATTTTATCAATGCAATAGGGTTGAATGAGGAAAGAAGTATCTCATTTTCAATCCCAAATTCAGTTACCAATTCAATTACTTTTTCGGGTAGATTATCCCACATTGAGGAGTAGTTAGTTAATTCAACGTTAACCCTAATCCGATTGGCCGTATACTCAAACACCTCCTTCAAAGAAGGAACCCTCTCCCCTTCAAACTCCTTGGAAAAATTTTTCCCTGCATCCAATTCTCGGATCTCTCTAAAATTAAATGAATTAACCCTACCCTTTCCCGTAGTAGTTCGATCAAGCGACTCATCATGAATTATGGCTATCACACCATCCTTTGTGAGTTTTGCATCCAACTCAATCGCATCCGCCCCTATTTCGGAGGCACGTTTGAATGCAGCCATAGTATTTTCAGGGACAAAAGCAGAAGCCCCGCGGTGTGCTATCACCAACGGGGCCTTTCTGAACCACTTCAAGGTGATTCCTAGAGTTCTACGAAGTAAGCCTGAGCCGCCCTATCCAATAAGTTTTTATCCATTTCTGGCTCAACATTAAGGTATCGGGAAATATCAAGTATTTGATCACTAATTTCTCGTGGATGCGATGCTCGTAATTTTCGATTTCTCTTGATATACCACTCCTGTAAAAGGTATGCTAATCCTTTATCAGAGTATTTGACCCCTTTGCTCTCGGCCGTGCGTTTGAAGATTTGACGAAATGCATCATAAGTAGGATCTTCGACAAAAATCTTATGTCTAAGACGCCTTAAAAATGCTTCATCAACCAGATCTCTGGGAGGTAAGTTAGTTGAGAAAACCACCAACACATCAAATGGGACCTCAACTTTCCTTCCGGTGTGAAGGGTCAGATAATCGATCCTATTTTCCAGGGGGACAATCCATCGGTTAAGCAGATCCCGGGGTCTCACTTGCTGCCGTCCAAAATCGTCGATAAGCATGACCCCACCGTTGGCCTTCACTTGAAAGGGTGCTTCGTAATATTTGTTTACATCGTCAAAAACAAGATCAAGACCTTCCATTGTTAACTCGCCTCCGGTAACAACGAAGGGCCTTCTGATCTTCACCCATCTGGTGTCGCGTTTTTGTCCAGCCCGGAGTGTCCCGGTGCCATTAGCGGTAACTTCCTCATCAGGGGCAAGTACGTGATTCACAGAATCGTATAACTTGACAATCTGGCCATCTATATCAATAGCATAAGGAATGTACATATCCTCTTGCAGAGTCATATTTCCTATGGCTCTGGCGATTGAAGTTTTGCCATTGCCGGGAGGACCGTATAAGAACATAGAAGTTCCGGAGTTTACGGCAGGGCCAATTCGATGGAAAGTTTGATCCGATAGAACCAGATCCGCCATAGCCAATCTCATTGTTCTAGGATGAACCAATGGCCTACTTCTCCCCTGACTTCTAATGGCGTCATTGTAGTAGCTCAATGGAACAGGAGCCGGGCCAGCATACTGGCTTCGATCAATTGCTTCGCGGGCTCTAGCGATCCCAGCTTCGGTGATTGCGTATTTGAAGGACCCTTCACCAAATCCTACCTGTGTCTTTACTTCAACGAATTGTTCTCGTTTAAGAGTTTCCAGGATCTGTTCGACAAGGCCGGTGAATGGCAACGCCATAGCTTCGGCCATATCAAATCCAGTAACGTAACCTCTGAAATAGAGAATTTTTAATGCCAGGTCTTGAAGCCATAGTTGTGAAATTCCAGTGTCTTCAAGTGAAGTAATTGGCTTTGGAATAAAGCGGGTATGTTTCGCCTGGAAATCTCCTGTACCTCTGGGGGGCCGTACCTCCGCTTTTGGTAACGTCATCATTTCCTCCAAATACCTTATGCTCAAATTTTTATGTGTGGTTACCTGCGAAACATCACAATGACCTAGACTAGATCGGACATAGATTCTTTTACCCTACCAAGCACTCGAATTATATACACCTGAATGACATGGGGCAAATGGTCAGTTGTTCCCATTGAACATTAGTACTAAAATTCATTTATGAAATTAACCGTGATCATGCCCGTATTCAACGAATACCAAACAATTGAGGAAATTATCTCGAGAGTGATTGCAGTAGGTCTTGCCACTGAAATCATCGTTGTGGATGATGGCTCTACGGATGGGACCCGTGAACTGCTTAGGGAACTAGACGAAAAATACCCTGAGTTGAAACTGATCCTTCATGATCGAAATCAGGGCAAAGGAGCTGCGGTCCGCAGCGGAATCGCTGAGGCTTCTTCAGAATATTTGATCATACAGGATGCCGACTTGGAATACGATCCACGCGATTATCATGCCATTTTAAAGCCTATGCAGGAGGGGCTTGCAGACGTCGTCTACGGCTCACGTTTCCTCGGAGCACCCCGCAGAACCTCTATGTTTTGGCATATGATCGCTAATAAAATGCTGACGCTCATGACAAATATTTTGTATAACAGCATACTTTCAGACATGGAGACGGGTTACAAATTATTCAAACGCGAGATTATTACGAGTATCCCCCTTAAGTCTAAGAGATTTAACTTCGAACCCGAGATAACAGCCAAGCTTTTAAAGAGAAAAATTCGAATTTACGAGGTTCCAATTACGTTTAATCCCCGCGAATACTCAGAAGGTAAAAAAATAGGCCTCAAAGACGCCTTTGAGGCCGTATGGACTCTGTTGAAATACCGTTTCGTTGACTAAGCATTTCAATCTTATCTCTAACCGAAAATAATCAGGTGTTTATGGCTCTCACGTTAAGCTGACGCCCCTCAATTCCCATATACTCATTTCTCTCAAAATGGAACGCGATGTCGATAGTGGGATTTAGTTTTTTCATCAAATATCCTTGATTAAAGGCGATTGAGTCAAAGATCTGTCCCCCCTGTTTCAACATCAACTTTAGGTGATTTCGCCCTTTTCCTACAAGGCGAGAGGAGTGAATCTCAACATCCTTGGCTCCCAACAACGGCATTGGGTTTCCGATTCCGCAAGGCTGAAGCCTATCCAGGAAATCTAAAAGCCCATGTGTTAATTCGTTCAAATTAACCTTGGTTGCAATTTCAACCGATGGAATGAGTTCCATCCCCTCAAACTTGTCGCGCGCAATCTTTGATATCATTTCTGTAAATAGGTCAATATCCTTGGAGTATAAAGAAAATCCTGCTGCAGCTGCATGCCCTCCAAATCTCAGCAATATGTCGCTGCATTCTTCGAGTGCACTTGTGATATTGAAACCTGGAATGCTTCTAGCTGATGCACGGGTTATTTCCTTGCTCGTATTCGCTACAATTGCAGGACGATAGTACTCATCACTTAGCCTAGACGCAGCCAACCCAATAATCCCTTCGTGAAAACTCTCATCGCCTACGAAAATGATGTCTCTAAACTCATACTGCTCTTCAAGCTTTTGTTTCGCTAAATTAACAATATCTGCAGTCATACGCTGGCGTTTTCGATTTGTCTGGTCTAATTCGGCTGCCAATTGAAACGCTTTGGCTTCGTCATCGGTAAGTAAGAGTTCAACAGCTTTGTAAGCGCTATCCAGCCGTCCGATGGCATTTATCCTTGGGGCTAATCCGAACGCAATTGTGTTGGTATTAATCCTCCGTTCCGCAGCACCGACTACTCGCGATAATGCAACAAGGCCAGATCGTTCAGTCTTTGCAAGCTGTTCAAGTCCTCGTGCCACAAGACTCCGATTCTCAAAATCTAATGGTGCTAAATCAGCTACCGTCCCTAAGGCGACAAGATCCAGCAACGGTTTCTTCTCATTAACGCCAAATGTTTGGAGAAGTGCACGAGAGAGCTTGTAAGCAATCCCAACGCCCGCCAATCCTTTAAAAGGGTATAAGTCTCCTTTCTGCTTTGGATTTATTATGGCTGTCGCATGAGGTAGCTGTGGTCCACTTTCATGGTGGTCCGTTACAATCACATCCAGGCCAAATTCATTGGCCTTATCAATTGCTTCAACTGCCCGTATTCCGCAGTCAACGGAAATAACGAGATCAGCACCCTTGGATTTTAATTCTTGCAATACAACATCATGCAAACCATAGCCCTGGGATATTCGTTCAGGAATGAAATAATCTGTGCTTAATCCAAGCTCCCGTAAAACTTCTACCAGGACGGCTGTTGCCGTAATCCCATCTGCATCATAATCACCATAAATGATCACACGCTCTTTGTTCACCTTAGCCTGGCTTATCCGATCAACAGCCTCCTGCATTCCTTTCAATAAAAAAGGATCATCATCTTCCGTGTTCTTATGCTCAAGGAAGGCCTTAGCTTGTTCGCCAGACAGGATGCCTCTCGCTTTTAATATCTCCCTTTCAATCCGTGTGAAATCATGAAAATTGCTGTCGTCATTTATTGATTTCGCAGGCCACACCCACCGCTTATCCACTCAAAATACCTCCCATCCTCTGAAAATTTACAGGAAATTAAAATTCAAATCCCGGCAAATGGCGCTGAGCCGGAATTTGACGCTTGTACCTTGCAACGGTGAACTGCTCTTCCTTACTAACCTATGAATGGGTTGAGCTAACCTTATGCCCATCCCTGATTTTTCACGAATTCTGTGATTACAGGAATTTGAACGTATTCGCCAGTAAATGCTTTATACGACCAATACAGCATAATGATCCATGCAACGCTGCTTACAGTGCCAATGCCACACGTAATAACTGAAAATACAACAAAAAATATCCAAAATGCAACACCAGCAACTAACGCTTGGACGTTATGAGCACGAATAAATGGCCGGTCTTTTTTTTCTTCCAGCAAGAGGATCAGAATCGGCGAAAGGGGGGAGAAAAAATATGCTAGCGCAGCAAAAAGCTTATCATCACTCGTTATTTCCTTTTCTTCCATGTCATTCTCCTCGTATCTCAATATGGTTTACATTCTAGAGTATTTTACTCTCTCCCTTTACAATATCCCAAATTAATTATAGGTTTCTTTCTGCTGCAATGTTGCATGATCATTAAGAACAGTTTCGTATTTGCCTCAGTTTTAAGCTATGTTAGGATAAGAAATGCGCATTGTCTTCATGGGATCTCCAGATTTCGCTGTCCCAAGCCTGGATACTCTCGTCGAACAGTTCGACGTCGTCGGCGTGATTACCCAACCTGACCGACCCTCCGGAAGAGGCCGCCGGCTCTCCCAATCCCGGGTCAAGGATCGGGCGATTGAAATTGGACTCTCCTTGTTCCAACCAAAACGTATGCGAGATGACGCATCCATAGAAATGCTACGTAGTTGGCAACCGGAATTAGTGGTTGTTGCCGCCTACGGTCAAATCCTTTCTCAAGAATGCCTCGATGTACCAACCAGGGGAAACATAAACGTTCATGCATCTATCCTGCCACGATGGAGAGGTGCTGCTCCGGTTCAAGCCGCAATCCTACATGGCGATACAGTGAGCGGAGTAACGCTCATGCTAATGGATGCTGGTCTTGACACAGGTCCGATTCTGGCACAGCGAACCTTAGAGATAATTCCTGGAGAAACTGGCGGAGAACTTACCTACAGACTCGCAAAACTGGGTGCAGAAATGCTCCCCAAAACGATTTCGTCGTTCATCGACAATGACATTGCACCCGCGGCTCAAATCGATGACCTAGCAACTTATGCCCCCACGCTTAAGAAGGTGGACGGACAGCTCGATTTCTCACGAACCGCTATTTCTCTCGAGAGGCAAATCAGAGCTTTCGAACCTTGGCCTGGCTCTTACTTTCAATGGCGTGATATGAGGATCGTGGTGAGAAAAGCCCAAGCTGCTGAAGGTGGGAATACTCTGGAAATTGGCTCAATCCTAACTATAAATAAGTCCCCTGCCGTTGTTACTAGCGAAGGATTTTTGATCCTTGAAACTGTGCAACCTTCCGGTAAGAAGGCCATGCGTGGCGAAGACTTTTTAAGAGGTTCCCCCTCGTTCGCAGAGGAAAATGTATTTACTACCGAGCAATAATTCGAGCAACTTTCGTCCATACTCGATACCATCAATCTGTTCCCTTTCAGATTAGGAAAGACTCCATATGGCCCAAGAAAAGCATTCCATCCATCAACTCACGTTGCTCAGACATGGCCAATCACTCGCAAATGAAAACCGAATTCTACAAGGACAGCTAGACTCATCCCTTTCAGAAACCGGGATACACCAAGCCCATGCCCTGGCAAAATTATGGGAACGAGAATGTGTTGTCTTTGATTTGGTCATATCCAGTCCATTACAACGTGCACGGAATACGGCGGAAATAATTTCAGAAAGATTGGATTTAACGATCGAATTCAGTGATTTGTGGATGGAGAGAAAATTTGGGACAGCAGAAGGGAAGTCTTATGAGCAGTTGCAGTCCCTGCTCCAAGAACGCTCCAGTCGATCTCCCTATGATCCTGCATTCGTCGATGCAGAAAGTGATTGGGACCTCTTCATCCGAGCTTCTTCATCAATTCAAGACATCCTTAGGCGCGAGCCAGGCCGTTATCTCGTCGTATCTCATGGGGGAATGCTGAATTCTGCTCTTCACAGCATATTAGGAATCTCACCCGCCCCATCGGGGATCCGCTCAATTCTTCGGATTGAGAACACAGGGTATGCAATTACTGAGTACAACCGTCCATCCGAGAGTTGGATTATCTCAGTTGTGAACGACACCCGTCACTTAGTAAGCAAATTTGATTAATGTAAATATAAATAAGCTCTCACAATCGAGAGGGACATTTATAAATGAGTCGTTCTACTCAACCAGACATCATTCTTTATAATGCCACGATCCACACCATGACTAAGGGGCTTGGTGTTGTGAATGCCTTGGCCATCCAAGGTGACCGCATCATCGCCGTTGGCACAATGGATGAGGTGTTTTCGATTGCTGCCCCAAACACAGAGACCATCAATCTTGATGGAATGTGCATCCTGCCAGGTCTCACCGACTCTCATATACATATCCTTAAATATGCACAAAATATCGATCAAATGAATTGTGAACTTCCATCTTTGGATGATTGTATAGGTGCTCTTAAGAACAAACTCGCAGGAAAGGAAAAGGGTGGATGGATCCAAGGACATGGATGGAATCAGAATTTGTGGAATCGATTTGGGACCCGCGGCGACTTAGATGAAGTGAGTGAGGACCATCCTATTTATCTCACAGCAAAATCCCTACATGCGGCCTGGGTAAATTCAACCGCCCTTGCGATCGCAGGCATAGAAAAAAATACATCTAACCCGTCTGGGGGCGAGATACAGCGCGATTCGAGTGGAGAACCTACGGGAATATTGTTCGAATCTGCGATGAAACTTGTATCCCAGCATGTCCCCGCCAACACTTCTGAGGGAAATGCCGATCTTGTTTCAGCAGCCCAAGAGCGTTTATGGAAATACGGGATTACGGGAGTTCATGATTTTGATGACCCAAGCGCATTTTCTGCGTTGCAAATACTCCACATGCGGCAAGAGCTTGGTTTGAGAATAATAAAAAATATACCAGTTGAATATATATCGTCTGCAATCGAAATCGGCCTTATGCCCGGATTCGGGAACAAATGGATACGTGTTGGGAACATAAAAGTCTTCATGGACGGAGCTTTGGGATCCCACACTGCAGCAATGTTCGAACCCTATAAGGGGCAAGGTGATAATACAGGTATGCTCCTGCTCGATTCTGACGAGCTGACCGAAATAGGCAGACGTGCTATTGAGGCTGGATTCGGATTAAGCGTGCATGCCATCGGAGATAAAGCGAATAGTGTTACGCTAGACGCATTCGAGCAGTTGAAAAAATTCCAGTTTGAGAGCCACCCCCATCCAATTCGACATCGCATTGAGCATCTTCAGCTTTTACACCCACAAGATGTTAAACGCGTATCCCAATTGGGTGTGATTGCTTCAATGCAACCTATCCATGCGACTTCGGATATGCAAATGGCTGATAAATTTTGGGGAAAACGTAGTCAATACTCGTATGCTTGGAGATCGCTTGTAGATACAGGCGCAACGATCGTCTTTGGATCAGACGCACCGGTTGAAGATCCAAACCCATTTTGGGGGATTCACGCGGCAGTTACCCGCCAGAGATCAAATGGCGACCCAGGACCTGAAGGATGGATTCCCAAAGAAAAGATAAGTTTACACGAGGCAATCAAAGCATATACTCGTGGCCCAGCATTTGCTGTAAATCAACTTCATCATTTGGGTTGTCTTACTTTAGGTTCTTTTGCTGATCTTCTCGTGCTTCCAGCTGATCCCTATAATATCCACAAGAGTGAACTCTACGATTTGTTACCATTAGGGACCATGTCAGGTGGCTTGTGGAGATTTAGGGATTTCTAATCATGCACAATCAATTTTCAGACGTCGTACATCGCCATCCCTAATTGTGACTCCAATTGTGTCGAGATGCTCCATAAGTGCAAGCGCGTATTTCCTGGTTGTTTTTAACAAATCACGTACCTCGGCAACTGTAATACTCTCCCGATTTTTCAAAACTGATTCGATCACTGAAACCATCTCTTGATAATCTGCGTGCCTAAAAACCACGTCTGGGGAAACTTGAAATAACTGGCCTTTCTCAATTAGATAGAAATACAAATCATCGCCAACAATACTTTTACACTCACGCACCGCAGGAGGTCCGTATGGCGAAGCGTGAAAACGAGCCAGTAAATCACTAACCAATTTATCCTGGCTCGTCGATAATTCTGGCTCATACCCCATTCGAGCTACGCGTGAATCTGTAACTTCAAGCAACCCACTTTCAGACAGCATCTTCAGCATTACAGGATAGATTTGGCTTTCTAAGCCGATACGGCTCTTCAACTCTTCACGTGGCATTCCCAATCGCAGCGGAAATCTATTGTGGAACCCATCCATTTCTTGCCCAATTTGTTTAACGATATTCTCCCAGTTTGCTCGATGTAAAACCGAATCCCTACTGGTTAAGATCTCGCTCGAATCGATGAATTGCAGAATCTCACCCGACCGGATTAGCTTGTTTACCCCCTCTAAAACCAGTTCCCCTTTGAGACCCGTACGTTTCGCAACATCAGATACTTTAGAAAGCCCTCGGCTTTTAATTGATTGTCTGATCAGATCTTGGGGGTCGGCGCCAACCATGCTTTCTAGTCGTTGGATTATTTCCTCGTCGAAGCGTCGATATCGTCTTTGTGGAAGAGCATCGAGCACTCTTCCCCCACCCAAAGTTAATCCAGGCGACGGCCGCCTAAGGATATAATGATCAGCCCTCTCTGCTACCATTGCATCTTCAACCATCAACTGAAGGAATCCCTGTTCGCCAGGCATGATCTTGTCCACTCCGAGCAATCTAACTCTTGCAGTCCTCTGCGCCGAACCAATGAAAATCTTCACCTTCTGATCATGCTTAAGCGGTATTCCGATGTTATCTAAATGCCGATAATGCACATCTATCATGGTTGTGCTTGAATATGCATTCGGATGCGAAATCACATCCCCCCTAGATATTTTTTGCACATCCACTCCGCTAATGTTTATGGCCACTCGACTTCCAGGAACAGCATTTTCCACGCTTAGTTTATGGGTTTGAAGCCCCCGAATTCTCCCATTTATTTTTCCTGGGAGTATCTCCACTTCATCCCCAACGGAAAAACTGCCTCCATTTAACGTGCCCGTTACAACTGTCCCGAATCCCGCAATAGTAAATGCCCTGTCAACAGGAAGCCGTGGATTACCAATATCATCCCGAGGTTGTGAACTTGACAGAATTCGCCCAAGTTCAATCTTGAGGGAATCTATTCCTTCCATAGTCATCACAGAGACGGGCACAATGGCCGCGTTCGATAATGACGTTTTTTCTATATACGTTTGAATGTCTTCCGTTACCAATTCGATCCATTCTTTATCATCAAGTAGATCAACCTTCGTAAGCGCGACAACTCCCTGTTGGATTTCCAGCAAGTCTAAAATTGATAGATGCTCGCGCGTCTGAGGCATGATTCCTTCATCAGCAGCAATAACTAGTAAGGCTGCATCGAAACCATTAGCACCCGCCAACATGTTTTCGATGAAGTCACTGTGTCCTGGTACATCAACAATCCCAACCTCCTCACCATTGGGAAGGGTCATCCAGGCAAAGCCCAGATCGATCGTCATCTGCCTGTCCTTCTCCTCCTGTAAACGATCTGGATTTATGCCCGTCAGAGCATGTACTAAGGCAGATTTTCCATGATCAACGTGTCCTGCAGTACCCAAGACTCTCATCCACTAAATCCTTAAGTGCCTGTTCGAAAAAATCGAGAGCTCATTTAATTTCACTCAACCTTGACTCCACTTCTGCAGCCCAATCCTGAACGAGGGTAAGCAAATCCATGACACGCGCCTGGCTCTTTCCTGCTAGCTTAGACAAAGAATGCATAGTATCGGAAATGTTCTCATAATGCTCACGAAGCTCATTTTGAATTTTGTCGTGAATCCGCTCGTGTTCTCTCCATTGTTCGTCGTAATTCAACTTAAACGTATTCCATCTTTTCTGATCGTCTGCCAAATATGCTGACCACTCACTCTTTAACCTATCCTCGGCTATCCTTTGAATTTCGCCAATTTCAGTGATCCTGCGTTCCAGTTTATCAACCATTTTGTCAAGGTCGCTTCTCGCACGTCTCATCGCTCTATAATTTTCATCATACTTGAGCATTTTTTCATCTACCTGCTCGGCTTTTTTCTGAAATTCTGCGAAAGCGGTATTCCAAGTCTTCCAGTCCTTTTCAAATCCCACAAGCCTGAGTTCTTGTTTTTCAATCCATAACTTCTGAGACTCGTTCCTCTCAACTTCATTCGATGCCAACTCAGTGAAATTTGTTTCGAATTTCTTTGCACGATCTTCAACCGCATCTAACGTGCCCCGAAGTGTGTCAACCCGTTTGCGCAGATCTGTTGTTTCTACTTGAAGGTCGGCAACCCGCTTTGAATCCATTTTTCTTGCTTCATCAATCATCGATAACGACCGTTTAGTGTCCTCATCAATTGAACCTATTCGCTCGATTGTCTTCTCGATTTCGTCAATCTGACTATAAATTCTGATTTCTTCCTGTCGTCGAGCTTCCAGTGAAGATTTAATTTCTTCAAGAGCCTCGATCTCTATTCTTAGCTCCGAGATGCTTCTTGAAATTTCCTTATGCTCTATTACCCGGATACTCTCATGCCGCCGATCCCGTTCTGATTGACCCTCTATCAACTCTGCCAAGTGCCTGGAAAAATCCTCCCTTTGTTTTATCAAATCATCATCAAACTGTTTTATTCTTGACGTTTGAGCAGACAAGCGCGCAACCTCACTCGTTAGTTCTTTTATTTGCTTTTCCTGATTCTCTATGAGATGCAGCGCGTTGGTTAGTTGCTCTTTTAATCCAACAACAAAATCAGAATTTTTGCGCCGCTGCTCATCAATCCAAGTCAATCGCTTTTCAATTTGTTCCGGCTTCACCTGCAGCCTCCAATCACTACATAATTATCAAGTTCACGGTAATGCTTTGCTCAGACCTAAGATAGTTTGTGTTATCCAAGGGAATAAAACCTGTGGAAAAATACCCAGGATGATAGTTATACCAAGCCCACCCCATAAAAATGCTCGCTCAGCTAATCCCAAATCGCCTTCAAGATGCTCAGAATGTCGGTGCCTAAGCCCAACCGTTCTTTTAATGCCCGCATAACCAATAATTCCACTGCTCAGCAATATAGAAAATGAAAGCCAAATCCCCTTCTGGGCTGCTAGATGCATCAAGCTCCAGCGACTTGGAAAGCCTGCTGTCAGAGGCACTCCCGCAAGGGAAAGAATCCCAATGATCGTGAGCGCATCTGACAGCCAATGTCTCATTTCCTCTTGGCCATCGTGCATGTCTTCTCTCAGAGAAATTTTTCTTTCGTTGATTGACATTCCAATCGCCCAACATGAAATCCCAATCACGCGTGCCGCCAAAAGCCCTAATGCGATTCTAAATCCGTCAACGCTGCCGAAACCGACTGCGATGAGCATTACGCCCACGTCTGAAACCATCGCATAACTTACGAGCTTAGAGATATTATTTTGGGTTAACGCCCATAGAGCGCCAACGATTGCTAATATAGCTCCTCCAATTCTTAGGATCGATAAATTTACTTCTTCAGCCCATATCCATGGGAACGTATTCATAAACCTCAAAAAGAAGAATAGCCCAGCGCCCTGCAAAATAAGCACGGTAAATCCAATAGCGAACGGTTGCGCTTCTTCAGATGCTATCGGGATCCAAGAATGAAATGGCGGAATAGCTAGTAGCACAGAAAATCCAAAATACAGCAACAACAACGATCTCTCGCTGACTGCAGAGGCATCGCTCAGGACGCCGCCAACATCGACAGCCCAGCCAGAAATCAGAAGTGCCATCATTCCAAAAGTGTAAAAGATCAGTAGCCGTATTCCCCCGGAATAGGCGCTTTGCTTACGAGAGGAAAGCATTATCAGGGCCGCGATCGCAGCAATTTCTATAAATATTGCCGCAAATAGGAAAGGAACTATCATGAGAGATCCAGCCACCAATGAAAGGGTCCCTAATCCGAGAGGCAGGAACATCCGAATCGGCCTTGCGACCCACGAACCGGTAAGCAGGAATCCTCCCGTGAAATAGAGATACCCAATCGCACTGCGATTAGCCTCACTCAGAACAAAGGAACGCCCTAAAATTCCCCACTCACTATTTATCCGGAAAGATGTGCCTAAAATTGAAATTACAGTATTCAATGGTACGTATAAAACGGTAAGAGCAATGCCAGCAGCAAAAACTCCTGTAATTACTGACGATAGCAAATGTCGCCTTCGTACCAATGCAACAATTGTCGCAGCCGAAAGGGTTAGCAAGAAAATGAGCAGCGGCGCCCCCATTATAAATCTCCGCCCTTGGCGTAATTTTCTTCGACATCAAGCTCGACTATTCCGATCACAACTGCAATGCAAACATGTACTAATGCAAGCAAAGTCATTACCGCAATTGAAGATTCTAGGGCGCCATACACAATCTCGAATCCATTTAATAAAGTAAATAGTCCGATGGCCACATCAGGCAGTTTTCCAAACATACTAACTTGCAGCAAGCCTAACCCGCCTAAAAAGAGAGCTGCTGATAGCGCCTCTGGTCGTATCCCTGGAATTGTTACGAAATTACTCCTGCCAATTCCAATTGCTGATGTTGTAACCAGAAGCACTGCGATCATCCTAAAAAATCTTCCTGTAAGGAGACCTTGCTCATTCTCATGACCACCCCAGATGGCCTTCTGCCTTGCTGAAATGTACATAACTGAAACAACAATGAGCCCTGTGGCAATTTTGATAACGATAAGTTGGCTTGGTGCTGTTGGGTCGATAAGAATAGCGCTTAAAACATATTGAAGCGCAAGCAAGCCAAGTTTCACTCTATTATTATCGATAATTACGGTGACGCCGGTTGATATGCTTACCATAATCACAGCCAGTGGGGTAAGATCATTCATGTCTACTTCGATCCTGTTATCCCTAATGCGACAACCATATAAAGGGCAATGACGTACACCCACAACAATCCTGCTCTGCCCTCGAAGATTCTGGACGTGCCATTGATCATTGAGACCACCAAGCCTAGAAAACTTGTCCAACTCCTACCGATTATTCCCCGTGCATTTGAAGATATTTTCATTGGGAATGATACGTCAATCACAACCCCTTTGATCAAAATAATATTGGTCGTTATACCAAGAATCATGATCGATCCCAGGAAAATCCCAATTCCACCGGGCGTGATACTTGGGCTATTTAATATTCCCGATAACAAAGCAGATCCAGGCACAATGGCAGCGATCATAATAGAACGCGAATCAGATACTGTGCGAAGCACCTGAATCGAACCAAATTCCATTACTGATGCATAGATCAAACGAATCCCAGTTCCTACTAAGAACAGCAATACAATTCCTCCAATGAAATAGTCCTTCATTTTAAAGACAATACCAGCAACTTGTTCGATAACTATGCCGCCTATCGTTCCTGGGGCTCCGATCAAGCAAGCCGTGATGATCAGGATAGCAATTTGGCTTAATTTCGGATCCCTTACTCGTAAAAGCATGGTTGCCTCTATAAGAATGCTCATCGATCCAAGTAAAACAACTGCTCCACTTATTTCTGCTTTGTTTGCAAGTTCTATCAGCGCTCCAACACCTATTAAAACTAGGGGAAAATTTAGCCTCCTCATTCTAAAGGGGTGGTTGTCCTTTGAAGAAAGGATCCCGATGAGTGAAATTACAATTCCAAAACCAACAAGCACAATAGACAAATTTGGTGAAATACCATGTTCCAGTGCATAACTGACAAGCGCAAATCCAGACGCCATTGTGATCACCCGCATCCATAACTCGATTGTCGCCCGGCCTTCACTACTCGAACCCTCGGATACAGATCTCGCAAAATGTCCAATTCTAATGACTCCAGCAATTAATAAAAAAATGAAAATTATTTCATGCTGCAAACCAGATAGGCTGCGCATTTCAACTGTCTCAGTTGCGATCATTGCACCAACCGCCAAAACAAGGAATATGGAGATCATCCTGGTGTTGATCCCATGAGACATAGCATTTATCGACCGCGGGTTCTCGCGCTCAAAGAGATCGATCGAAAATATAACAATCTCCCAAAGAGCCCAAGTGATGCAAAATGTTACAAGGTTTCCAGGGATTATGGTTAATAAACCAAAACCACCAATAATGCACATCACAAATAACTGCCTTGGACCGTCGTCGCTTTGAGACGCTTCGAAGGTAAGAATAATCACCAGCCCCAAAGTAATCAGCGCTTGAACAAGTGTGACTGATAACCTGTTTAGTTCAATCTTCAATCCGGTTGGAAAAATCGTCGAGGATGCCCAGTTCGAGAGTTCAAGAGTTGTTGGAGTGAATTGAGTGAGAGCATATGAAGCAATCCACCCCATTGCAAAAGAAGTCAGTGTTAGAATCCATATGTTTCGGATATGGCTTTTCTTTAGAAGCCTAATCAGCACAGCGAAAAAGAAGAAAATGATTATTGGTAGTGCAGCCAATGCTGCTCCTTATTCGTATGTTTCCGATTCAAGCCATAGGATACCATGCTTGAATCCTGTTCAATTCTGCGCTAGACGATCACCAGGATTTCTAACATCTTCTTTCAGCGTAATGTAAATTGTCGATGATTTCCCGCAATTTACACCAAGCATTGAAACGTGATCGGATTTCGTGATGTGGAGAAAATATGACCGGTATTATTCAATATTTGTTTCGAAAACCAAGTTCCGACGAGCCGCTGGTCAGGGAAAGCAAGCTTGAACTGATCCAAAATCAAGGGATTATGGGTGACAAATCTTTTGGCAGGAGGAAACGACAAGTTCTGCTCGTTGAAGAGCAAATCATCCATAAGTACGGACTAAAACCAGGCGATTTAAAAGAGAACATCGTAACCTCGAATTTGCGTCTCTCTCAACTTGACATCGGAACACAATTAATAATTGGCGATGTGACTCTCGAGGTTACTGGAGATTGCGCGCCTTGCTCATTCATTGAGGAGCTTCAAGAAGGTTTGTTTGAGAAAATCAAGGGGAATCGCGGGGTTCTAGCCATTGTACGAAGAGGAGCAGAGCTTAAAGTTGGTGATCAAATAGAAGTATTGATTGCTGAAAATTAATCGCTCAGCTCTAAGGACAATAGGGGTCAACCTGAATAAATACCACATGCTATAATGCTTTGCATTTGACCATGCTGTGTGAATAATTCTTTATCATTTCCCATGACAGCCATGGCGTTCTATTCGCCGCCAGTATTTATCCTAAATCAACTTGATTATTTGGGACGGTTCTGGCCTAAGCCCCATTGCAACCTAATTATCCCCATCGGAGTGTAGAGATGTCATCCATTAAAGCTGTAAAGGGCACAAGAGATTTTTACCCCGAATCGATGGCGTTCCGAAATTGGCTGTATGCAGCAATTAGAAATGTTTCGGAAACCTATGGTTATCAGGAGTTTGAAGCCCCGTTGATTGAGCGACTTGAGCTGTATGCCGCCAAATCTGGGGAAGAACTTGTAAAGGAGCAGTCATTCGTTTTCGAAGATCGAGGAGGAGAAATGATTGTCCTGAGACCTGAGCTCACCCCCTCACTTGCACGTATGATCGCTTTGCGCAGTCGAGAGATCACTCGACCAATCCGGTGGTGGTCATTTGGCCCCTTTTGGCGATATGAGCGACCCCAACGTGGGCGAAGCAGAGAATTCTTCCAGTGGAACATCGACCTACTTGGCGTTGTATCCCCACAAGCGGATGCCGAAATTGTCGCCGTTATTGCCACATTCTTTAAATCTCTTGGATTGTCTCCTAAGCGGGTGAGAATAAGTATTAATAATCGTCGATTTGCTGAATCTCAATTGGAGTCACTCGGCATCCCCAACACAGCCAACAAAGACATCTTCCGATTAATCGACAGAAAAGAAAAAATGGACGATGTTGCATGGTTCGATTACGGAAGAAGATTAAACATCAGCCAAAACCATTTGGATGCCATCCAAGGGAAGTTGAAGGACAAAGATGTCTGGAAAAATTCTCCCGAACTCGTAGAATTTTTCAACGCCTGCGAAGCCCTTGATATCAAGGAGTATGTTGACTTCGAACCGACTGTAATACGCGGCTTGGATTATTACACCGGGACCGTTTTTGAAGCTCGAGACGCGGATGGTTCTGAACGGGCGATTTTAGGGGGTGGTCGCTATGACAATCTCGTGGCTGATGTTGGTGGCGAACCAATTTCAGGCGTCGGTTTTGCTATGGGTGATGTGGTTATTAAGCTTGTTC
>SDBU01004604.1_pt1 | contig 16877 bp, 16 predicted proteins | sample 2277071 | NCBI WGS metagenome assembly SDBU01 (sample SAMN10397929, study PRJNA504765) | marine sediment metagenome | isolation source: marine sediment core GS08_GC12, 126 cmbsf | place: Arctic Ocean: Gakkel Ridge, Loki's castle | collected 2008 | reverse complement strand
GACAAGCATAGCCTGAATAACACTTTCGGGGCTTGACACTAATACCATCTGGTGGTAGACTGTAAGCGTAAGACTTCACCAATCTCGGAATAATCAAAAAGGAGAAAAAACGATGGCTACCAAAGAAAAAATGAAAACAAGCAGAAAGATCGCAATAGCTGTGGGAGTATTATATTTAACTGTGAACTTTCTTTTAGGCCCACCAGGTCTTATTCTTCAGACTACTATGCTAGATGCTCCAGATTATCTTGTCAATCTTTCAGCGAATGAAACCCGATGGATGACAGCACAGCTATTCTTGTTTATGATGGCCATTGGAATTGCTTGTATTGGACCTATGATGTATCCAATCTTGAAACAACACAATGGAATTATGGCTTTTTTGTACGCTGGTGGGAGGATTATTGAGGGCGTTCTCATCATTGTTGATCGAATCAGCGCACTATTACTATTGACATTGAGTCAGGAATTTGTAAAAGCAGGAGCTCCGGATGCTTCCTATTTTCAAACTTTGGGCGAATTATTACGAGCAGATTGGGCGGGGCAGCTTATGTCTATCGTTTTTTGCCTGGGTGCTGTGATGCTTTATTATTTATTGTATCGATCAAAACTCATTCCTCGATGGTTAGCAGGTTTTTGTTTTATTGGACCCACATTTGCTCTAGCAGGAGCCCTTTTGAATATGTTCGGCCTTCTTGAATCACTTTCGACGATCGATCTCTTATTGGAAGTCCCATTATTCTTTAGTGAACTTGGTCTGGCGGTATGGCTGATCGTCAAAGGATTCAATCCATCTGCAATCGTTTCCGAGCCTGTCTAAACATATATAAACGAAATAAAGTGAGCACATCCATAGCACAAAATTCACTTGAATAACCGGATATATCGTAAACAAAAAACCGTCCATAAATATAAGAAAACTTTGGCGTGTCTATTGAAATAGATCTGGCGAGGAGCGCGGGTCCTGCAAGGACCCGCGCTCCTCTTATTCAGAAAACTTTCCGGCAATTGCTCAAGTAAACTATTCTGAATATGACCGATTAAGTGAGGTAGCTAGAGCTGTCCGGTATTACGAAAAGAGACACACCCGAGCAAAAGTAGTAATAACTGTGGAGCATAACAACAAAACCAAACAAAGCGCTGCACCTGCCGCCATTCCGCTGAGCTTCATAGCGGCAGGTGAGCTTGGTCGTTAGGTGGTAACCACTGATATTGCGCGGAGCATCCAGTTGCCTAGACAGCCTCCCACAACCCTTAGTCTGCCCCCCAGAGAATGACAAGGAAGTATTGCTAGTCGAGTAGATCGAGAAAAGGTTGCACTGGGCTAGCTGCCTCAGTTGCCAGGCTTGCCAGTGAGTGTCCGCGTAGGCGTGGTCTGGTCAACTGATAAGCGGGCTCCAGCGCCTCATACTCGGCGCGGAACTCGGGGTCACGCAGGCACTCTGCCCTTAGCTCTTCAAATCGCACCATTCTGGGCGTCATGACTCTCCCTCCACCAGATCCGCCACCCATCCAACGCCCAGGTCCTCCAGCTTGGACCGCGTGGGTGCACCCGTCTCCGGATCCCAGCCCATCATCCCGTAGAACTTTAGCAGGGCAGTTCTGAATTCCTCTGCGGCGGGAGCCTGTCCGGCTGCCGGGCCTTTGCGGAAGTGCTGGGTGAACCGATGAGGCAGCATGTCGTCCTCCGGCCCAAAGCCCTCGCGCGCGTTAAAGGCCCGGGCCATGTCGTAGGCTCGCTCGGCAGCCAGCCACAGCTCCATGACCGATGTGTTCCACCCTGTGATCGCGGCGACCATCTCCGTTTCTTGCTGCGGCGTCCAGGCCTGGAACATGCAGGTGCCCAGGAGGTTATCCAGCACGCGCCACATCATGGCGTAGCGCACCATGCGCACTTTGTCGGTGCTCAGGTCATGGAAGGGCAGGGGCTCCAGGATGCCGAACGGCTCCAATTGGGCGATGCCCCCCTGGGTCTGGTAGCCACTGTCGTGGACGCTGTGCATGTGGTCGGAACCGGTGGGCGACACGGCGATGCCCAGGCCATGCCCGTACTTGACCCGGGGATCGTGCATGGCCACTTCCTGGCCTTTGATTTGGATGGCATAGTTGATGGCCCCGCCGCCGATGCGTTCCGCCGCCCGACGTGAGCCCTCGGCCAACACATCGCCAAAGCCCTTGCGCTCGACGATGCGCTCGATCATCTCGATGAGGGCCGCACTATTGCCAAAGCGCAACTCCAGGCCATCCGTATCCTCGGGCCCGATGATGCCCCGCTCGAAGCACTCCATGGCGAAGGCGATGGTCACGCCGGTGCCGATGGTGTCCAGCCCGTTGGCGTTGCAGAGTTGATTGGCCGCCGCCACCACTCTGATGTCGTCGATGCCACACAGAGCGCCCATGGCGCAAGCGGTCTCGTATTCGGGGCCACCATATTTGCGGTCCACGTGATAGTCCTCGTCGTCCACTTCCACTATCCATTTGCAGCGTATCGGACAGCCAAAGCAGGTGTCGCGGCCCACGGTGATGGTATCGGTCTGAGTCTCGGCGGATATCCTTTCAAAGCCGTCAAAGACCCCGTCCTGGAAATTGCGGGTGGGGAGACCACCCACAGCCTGGTTGCTGCGAACTATGCGCATGGTGCCCAGCGTGGAAAAGATGCCCGAGCCCGTCTCCTGGTAGTGGTCGCGAAACCACCTGGCCAGAGACCGGAGCTTCTCGGGGTCTGCGGCCGTCGGCCTCTTGGTGCCCCGCACTGCCACGGCCCTGAGCTTCTTGGAACCCATCACCGCGCCGAGGCCGGTGCGCCCAGCAGCACGGTTGGCGTCGTGAATGATGTTGGATATGCGCACCAGGTTCTCGCCGGCCGGCCCGCACTGGGCCACGCGAATCAGCCTGTCACCATGCTCTTCCCTGATCCGCTGCTGCACATCGTAGGTCTCCAGGCCCCAGAGGTGGTCGGCGGGGAGCAACTCCACCCGGTCGTCCTTGATCCAAAGGTACACGGGGAACTCGGACGTTCCCTCGATGATGACGGTGTCCCATCCCGCGCGCTTCTGCTCTGCGCCAAAGTAGCCACCCGCCTCTGCACCGGCAAAGCCACCGGTCAGGGGCGACTTGGCCCCCACCATGTTGCGGCCCCCGCCAGCGATGGGCTGACCGGTGACCGGGCCGGTGGTGAAGATGAGCTTGTTCCGTGGCCCCAGGGGGTCGATCCCCGGGGCCAGCTCCCTCAGCAGATGGTAGGCGATAAAGCCCCATCCACCCACATAGCGCCGCAAAAAGGTCTCGTCCAGTTCCTCGGTGGTGATGCTGCCGGTAGTCAGGTTGACGCGGAGTAGTTTGCCCCAGTGTCCGAAGGTCACGATGGCCTCCTTGTTGAATCGTCTTGCCCCAAATCGCCGTCACCTGCCAAGCGGCCAAGCCAAGCCGACGGCGACTGCTCGAAAACTGATGGCCAGCCGGATTGCGCCCAGCCAGTTGTCACGGCTCGCTTCTGATTCTAGAGCGTCAGTCGGGGATGGTCAATCGCTCTCCGGGCGCGACCCAGCTAGGTCCGGTTGATCCACTCGATCCGCACCACGCCCCCCTCCTCCAGCACGATCTTGCAGGTGCCGCAGTAGTCGATGGGAGTCCGCAGCCTGTGACCGGCGCGCCAGTCCAGACCGAACCAGTTGAGCAACAGCATCTTGATCACGTAGCCGTGGGCGACCACGGCGATGCGATCCAGCCCTCGGGCCTGGGCATAGATCTGAATGCGAGCCAGAGCGGCCATGACCCGGATCCAGAGCCGCTCGAAGCCCAGGTTGAGTTGCTCCGTCGTCCACGTGGACAGGATGGGGCCGGCCGTGGGATCCATCTGCAGGTCGTCAACGCTCATCTCCTCCAGCTCCTCCAGATCCCACCGGATCACCACGGGGTTTCGCCGCTCGATGGCGTCGGCGGTCTGTTGAGCGCGGATCATGGTGCTGGCGCAGAGGAACTGAATATCCCATTCTCGAGACTGCCGGGCCACCCGCTCGGCCTGGGCCAATCCCTTTGGGCTCAGCTCGACCGAGTAGGGGTCGGTTGCGTTCTCATAGTCCACGTGGCCATGCCGAACCAGGTATATGTCCATGGGAGCTTTTATCCAGCGCTTGATGCAGCGGCCCGTGCGTCCTCCAAGCCCTGGCGCCACTGCGCCCGGATCGCAAGAGCACGTGCAGTGGCGCGCAGTGCGGACTGCTATGCCGCGTCTTTGCCCGCTCTGGGCTGGAGTGCCCCCCAGCGGGACAGGAACTCTATGTAGTCTATCACCCGGCCAGTAGTGATCGACTCCAAGATGGCCTTCTCCACTTGAAGAACGTGGCGGCCGTCCTCTACGGTCATGGGGGGCTCGGTGTCGTTGCGAATGGCCCGGCAAAGGGCCACCAGTTCATCATAGTGGCCCATATAGCCGTGAGGCCCCCTCACGTTCTTGTAGTGAGGATCTGTATCCGCCGGAGAAAAGTCGGGTCCCGAGAAAGTGTAGCCAAAGTCGGGTGCCTTCAACGTCGTGCTCAGCCAGCATTCCTTGAACCGCTTTGCCAGAAAGACACACCGATCCTTCCCAAAGAGCTGGAACGAGTACTTGCTCATCAGGGAGTTGTACGCTTTCCCGTGCTGTATGTAGCAAGCCTGAGAGCCATCGGCAAAGCGGAGGGTGGCAATGAAGCTGTCGGCAGCCAAGTGGGGGTCCAGATCGTAGCAGTGCCCCCCGGTGGCATAGACCGTGACCAGAGGCGCTTGATGGAACTTGTGCACGATAAGGTCCAGATTGTGACAGGCCTGTCCCGATACCAGATCGGTGCACTGGCCAAAGGTGATCCAGGAATCGGGCAGGAGCTCCTGGGCCCGGATTACGCCAGGGGCAAGTCTGTTGCACAGCCCGATCAAGTATTTGATCTTGGCCGCACGCACCTCCCTCTCGAGCTCGAGCGCCTCCTCTACCGTTCGGGCGATCGGCTTCTCCATAAAGATGTGTTTGCCCGCCCTTGCCGCCGCGATACCCAGCCCCGGGTGATGCTCCTCTCCGGTCTGGATGAGCACGCCGTCGATCGACTGGTCCGAAAAGATCTTGGCGGGGTCGTCGGTGGCGTACTCCCCCCCGAATCGCTCCAGGAACCTGACCGCCTTCTCCTTCACAACGTCGGCAAAGGCCACAACCTGCATCCCCGGGATGTACTTGGAGTTGCACACATGGAGCCTGCCCATGCCACCACAGCCAATGCACCCGAATCTGAGCTCCTTCATCGCCTTCCTCCTCGTTCCATAATCATGGTCGGCCTGACAGCTAGTCGATCCCGTGCTGGCCCGATTGAACTTGACCGCAGAGAGCGACGGCAACATTTTTGGACCCGACAAACACGCGTACCCCATGCGGGGCACGCGTGCCAATCCCCAAAACAGGAGGCCACACTGCCCCACACGGGCAATGTGGCGACGCTATCCTCGCCAAACCGCAAGCCGACGACTTCTCCGGTGTCAAGAGCCAGAGATGATGCGCTGAGCCCTCTTCGTCTGGCTTGGGAACAGGTCCTCAGGAACCTTGCCCATGCCCATCACCATGAAAACCATGTATATGGCGCATTGGGAGCTGTCTCCGGTGCAATAACGCTTGCTGTAGACTACAGCCATTCTTCCCGGGATGTGCGCCAGCCGGTCGTTGAAAAACGGACACTGGGTCAGCAATGGGCACTCTGCCATCTCGTCCCGTTCTCCTTTTCCGTACCCAGGCGCGTCGTTCGCTTCGCACCCATCAGCCTCACCAGACCGAGTCGCATCTCCCCCGAACACGGGTCGATCGGCCCTAAGTCGAAGGTGGCTGACGGAGACGGATCCCAACCCCGCGCTGACCAAGCAAGGCGCACACAGGCATCCCCTTTCCCCCAATCATATTGGCTCCGGGTCAGCGCGCCCCTGCCAGCGCCTTGCTCGCAGCAGGCACGTGGGCATTGTATGTGCCGGTTGTCCCCTGTCAAGTGACCGATGCTCGACGGTGCGCAGCAAGCAGCAGGGCAAGACCCGCTAGCAGGCAACCATTTGCCACGTGCGAAGCGGCGTGTATAATTGTCCGTGCGCTCGCCCGCCCAGGGGCGCGCCAGAGTGCGGGGCGCGCCGAAGGCGGCAGAGACAGCCGATGGGACGATGGGGAGAAAGTGAGGCGTGCCAAAGCGCTGGAGCGATGCCATGCTCATTGCCCTGCTCGCGTTGGGGCTCTATTGGGCGACGCTGGCCCCAACGGTGCTGTGGGGAGACAGTGGGCATTTGCAGCTACAAGCGGTGAAGGGCGTCCTGCAGGCAAGTGCGGGCAGCCATCCTCTATGGGTCTGGATCGCTCATCAGTTCGCCAGGATTCCGGTGGGAGATGTCGCCGCCCGGGTGAATCTGGTATCGGCACTGTTCGCCGCGCTGACCGTGGGCCTGCTCTCCCTGATCCTCCGGGAAGGGGGACTGGATCGAGAGCCGGCTGCTCTCGCTGTGTTGGCCTTTGGTGTATCGCACACTTTTTGGACCAAGGCAGTATGTGCCGAGGTATACTCCCTCACCCTGGCGCTCATGGCTACGCTGGTATGGCTCGCGCTGCGCTGGTATCACACTGGGAGGGTCTGTCATCTGGTCTGGGCAGGGCTGGTGGCTGGGTCGGGTTTGGCGGCTCACCTGATGGTGGTGGTATACGCGCCGGCGTTGGTCTGGCTGGCCTGGCGAAGGCGCGAGCGCCTCACCGGCCTGGGGCTGGCCGGCTTTGCCACCGGATTGATGATAGGTCTCTTGCCGCTGGGCCTCCTGCTGATGCGTGACGCCCGCACGATGGCCCTGAGCGGGAGAGAAACCTTGCGCTGGGCTCTCTTTACCTTTGAAGGCTATGACTTTGGCGGCGAGCTCTTTGACTACTCCCTTCGTCTTCTCCCGTGGGATACTCTCCAGTGGTTGGTCTTTCTCGGCCTGCAGTTCGTGGGGCTGGCGGTCGGCTGCGGCATCATCGGTGCAGTCGTCGTGTGGAAGGCGGCCGACCGTGACCTGGTGGTGTTCTTGGCGCTCCTATACGTGGGGTCGATGACCTTTGCCTTCGCCTACCGTGTGGGCGACCGCTACGTGTTCTATCTGCCCAGCTATATTCCCTTTGCTGCCTGGATCGGCTACGGCGTTGCCTGGGGCTTGGGTCGCCTGCGCCGCATGGGACTATGGCCCAGGGCTGAGCGCTGGCTGGGGGCTGCGACGGCCGCTCTCCTGCTCGGCATACCCGTGGGAGCCTATCGGCTTGCGCCTCGATTGGTGTCGCGGGGCATAACCATTCGGGATGCGCGGCGGGTGCCCGGCCCCAACAGCTCCTACTTCTTTCTCTGGCCACCCAAGGCAGGCTATGACGACGCGAGGGCCTTTGCGATCGCGGCCCTCGACGCCGCACCCGATCGCGCCGTGCTGTTGGCCGACCCCACGCTGGCGTCTCCAATGCAGTTCCTCCAAGAGGTCGAGGGGGTTCGCCCAGACGTGACTGTGCGCTACTGCTGCTGGGACATCGAAGGCGCGCTGGCGGAGGCTGGGGACAGACCTGTGGCGCTGGGCGATCTGGCAACAGAGATCTATCCTGTGGCCTGGCTGGAGGAGCACTTCCAGATCAGCCCGCGAGGGCCCATCTATCTGCTGGAGAAGCGCGTTCCCTGACTCGAGCGGGCACGCCGCTCCACGCGCGTGCCCACGATAACACGCCCTGGAGGCTCTATGTCGTCTAGTCGCACGTGCGACAAGCCACGGGTAGCTTCGTTCCTTGGGCCATTGCTTCGGAGCGCACTGCTCGTGGCCCTCTTAGCCAGTCCTGTGTTAGGTGGCGGCAATCCGAAGCTCTTGAAGGAGACGGCCGCGACCCAGCCTATCTCGCCAACCGGGCGGCGGCTTCAGGCCTCCGACAGTCTGACGTATCTACCCTCGGTCTTCAGATACTATGGTCCGCGAAGCTACCGCCTGGGCTACGGTGCGACGAGTGCTCCCATCACCCAGTACAGCGACGTTCGCCAGCTCAAGGCCGGATGGTACCTGGACTGGGGCGCGCGCAGCAGCCCAGCGCGCCCTTGGAATATGGACTATGTGCAGGTGGTGCGCCTGCACCAGTTGACCGAGTGTCTGCGCGACGATGGGCTCTACCTCCGCGACAGGAGCGAGTGCCCCTATGTGGAGCCATACACTTACACCTTGCACTGTGGGCAGACGCGAGGGGGCATCGTGGCCGCCGCACAGGCCAATCCCGGCTCGCTGTGGCTCATCGGCAACGAGCCAGACCGGCATGATTGGGGAGGCGACAACCCGTACACGCCCGATGTGGAGGAGAACCCCTCGGGCGGCCAGGACGAGATGCTGCCCGAGGTGTACGCCCAGGCCTATCACGAGTTCTACCGTCTGATAAAGGAGGCCGACCCGGACGCCCAGGTGGCCATCGGGGGGATCATCCAGGCCACGCCGGTGAGGTTAGAGTACCTGACCAAGGTGTGGGACGCCTACCCGTCCGTCTCCGGCGGCGACACCATGCCGGTGGACGTGTGGAACGTGCACAATTTCATCTTTAAGGAAAAGTGCGACGACTTTGGCGCCGACATCCCGCCGGGGTGCGAGTTATGCAGAAAACACGACCCTACGGGTGACCCGTGCTACGGGGTGGAATACGGGAGCGACCAGACCCACGCCAGCATGGATATCTTTGAACAGCAGATCGTTCGCTTCCGCGAGTGGATGAGGGACCTCGTGCCTAGCCAACGGGACAAGCCCTTGATCGTCTCGGAATACGGAATCGTATACTATCACGAGGGACTCGAAGACGAGGAGCTGGTCAAGGACTTTATGCTGGACACCTTCGACTATTTCATGAACACGAAGGACTGCGATTTGGGCTACAGGGCCGACGATTGTCGGCTGGTGCAGCGCTGGGCCTGGTACAGTCTGGACGACGACTGGAAAGCGACCAGCTTCAACAAGTATGGCGTGCTCATCGACCGATACGAGGAGAATGACCCTCACCTGCCGATCGAGGGTGGTCGTATTACCCCTCTGGGCCAGGCCTTTGCCGACTATGCCGGCGACCACCTGGACACGCCCTAGACCGCCGGCCCGGGGGCCTCAGAGGGGGGAGCCGCAGGGCGCGGCACGGTATCCGAGGCAATACTCTGGCAAATCAGGCGCGCCACTCCTCAGCCACTCGGCGGCTCTATCTCTAAGGGCATCAACCCAGAGGATCGGGCGCAGCTCTTGCACCTTCTGGGCAGCGCCGCAGAAGTGCCTGCGAGCAGGGCGATCCTTGGACAAGATACGCTCGTCTGAGGCGAGGGCCGTTTCTATCAGGTGCAGATCCTTGTGCACCTGATCATGAGCCTGCACATCAGCCGCAGCCAACACTTGGGCGCGAAGCTGGTCCCTCCGGACGCCAGTAAACCAAAGGACGCGCTTTCGGCTCAACATGTTGGTCAGCCAGATGTATGTGTACGAGGAAAGGTAGTAAGATCCTGCGGGTCTGTTCTTCCTTTGTTTCAGCCACTCTTCCCATAGCTGTCTCGTCATGACCAGACTGAGACCACCAGCATAGAGCGCGTCAAGGCAGTCCCTGCACGGCTTAGCGGGCCCACCTTCGGAGGTCGAGGCGGCCCTAGCCACGCACGTGTCAACCACTATCCCGCGGGTCACTCGATCTCCTCTTGCGCGGGTGGCTGCGCTGTCTCAAGATAGTCCCGCATGGCCTTCATGCTGACGCCGGCAAAGTCCACGGGCCAGTCGCCAAAGGCTCCCTGCTGGTCGAGGTCAGCGGTTGTGATGCGAGTCACGCCCTCTTCGTCTCGCTTGAACCAGTGTAGCTTGACCTCACTGGATGGAAGCGAGCCCTCTGCAACCAGGCGCTGGATTCCAAGCAAGAGCAGCTCGCTGTGCGTCTCAGCGATAACTTGCACCCCGCGCTTCGCGGCCCGCATCAGCAGATTGGCCATAGCTACCTGAGCGCGAGGATGGAGATGAATCTCCGGCTGTTCCACATAGACTGTCTGACCCGGCGAGGCAGCCAGTAGTGCCACCACCACCGGCAATGCCTGGGAAACACCGAAGCCAGCGTCGGCGATGCTCACGACGTCTCGAGCTCCTCCTCGCTTGGGGAACGGCAGTCTCCCCACCTCGATCTCCACCGCAGCGTCGCTAACCTTGCGGGTGCGCGCTTTCCAGGTCAGGCCTAGTTCTTTGAGGTCATCACCCAGAGTCTTCAACACCTTGCGAGCCTTCTCCGCCTGCCAGGACGCGACAATGCTGGCAACGTACGGGTCGAACACGCCATCGAAGTGGCTCCCGACTGCCGTGACAGGATAGGATCGCTCGGGGTTCCCCCGCAGAGCAGGAACGTGAATGATGGCGCGCAGGGCACGCTCAACCGCATCTAGGAGGGTGGGGGATATCAGCATGAAGCGCGTCCCGACCAGTCGCACGCTCACTCCAAGCAGGGCGCGATTCCTGTAGATGCTCCTCCTTGTGTTGGGCTGCTCCTCCTCTCCCGTCGCTGGCATGATTCGTTGGAGGACGTCTTCAGGGAAGTGCTCTGCCAGATCTGCGTCGCTCATGTCCGGCGACAGAACAAGCTCCCCATCCTCAAGTGTCCATGTGCATCGGGCGATCTCCAGCGGCAGGCCCCCATCGTCTCTCTTCTTGAAAAGGACCTCCACGCCTGTTTCTGGTTCAGTCGGGCTATACACTCCCACCCTGAACTGGTCAAGCCGGTCCCCTCCCGGCGCCGACCAAAACATCTGGTCAGCCTGCGAGAAAGTCACGTTGGGTCCCGTGAGAAGCAGCGGCCCAGGATCATAGCTGGCCTCGAAGGTCTGCTTGAGCAGGAGTAGCGGCTGCACCAGCGAAGACTTCCCCGAGCTGTTGGCCCCAGCAAGAATCGTGAGCGGTGCGAGCTCGACATCCACTTCGTCCCGTATCGATTTGAACCCTTCCACGACTATACGGCTTATCATGATCCCTCTCGCTTTCGGCACATGCCCCCGGGACGCGACTTGCCAACTGATCGTCCAGTTGGCTCGCCAGCGTGACCCTACGCCAACGCCCTTACACATACATTGTATCACATACAGCACGCCCTTCCAAGGTTCGTCTGGTTCCCCCCTTGACGCCTGGCCCTCTCGGCGATACACTCCACCCAGCTACGCTCATGCCACCCAGCGCCATTGGAGACCCAACCATGAACGACCGCGAGCGACTGCTGGCCATCCTCGACCACCGGCCTCCCGATCGCATCCCCTGGATTCCGCGTCTAGAGCTCTGGTACGACGCCAGGGTGTTGAGCCATACCATGCCCTCCCAGTGGGCGGGGCTCTCGCTCCGCCAGGTGGAGCGCGCCCTGGGGCTGGGCACCCCCGCCCGCGAGGGAATCATCTTCACCGTCAGATACGAGGGCGTGGATGTGGTGGTGAGCGAGGAGGGGGGCAAGCGGATCACCGAGTATCACACGCCGGTGGGTACGGTGCGGAACGTGATGGGCTATTCCCAGGACCTGGCCGCCCAGGGACTCCCCGGCCGGATGGAGGAAGACCTCCTCAAGGAGCCGAAGGACTACAGAGTGTGGGAGTGGGTGGTGGAGCATACCCACTGGGAGCCAGCCTACGACGATTATCTGGCCTACGATGCCGACATCGGCGAGGATGGGCTGCCCATGGTCGCTGTGGGCGACGTGCCCATGCATGAATTCGCGCTCAAGCTGGCTGGGTACAAGACCGCCTTTTTCCAACTGGCCGATCATGCCAGGGAGATAGAACACCTGCTGGCGGTGATGACCGAGGTCGAGCGAGAGCGGCTCTGGCCGGTCATCTGGGACTCGCCTGCACGTCTCCTGCTCCACGGAGTGCATCTTTCCTCCCAGTTCACGCCGCCGCCCATCTTTGAGAGGTACGTCCTTCCCTACTATGAGGAGTTCATGCCCCTGGCGCACGAGCACGGCAAGTCGGTGGCCATGCACGCCGACAACGACACCTCCGTGATCCTGGATCTCATCGAGAGAGCGAGGTGGGACATGGTCGAGTGCTTCGTCACCGCGCCCATGGTGCCCCTCACCCTGAGGCAGGCCCGCGATGCCTGGGGCGACCGGGTCATCATCTGGGGCGGTCTGCCCTCCCTGCTTCTCTCTCCCAGCGTGCATGAGGAGGAGTTTCGGGCATATATGTACAGGTTGGTGGAAACCATCGCGCCGGGCGACGCCTTCATCCTGGGCGTGGCCGACAACGTGATGCCCGATTCGCTCATCGAGCGCGTGGCCTGGGTGTCGGAACTCATCGAGGAGCGGGGGTGGTATCCCGTGCGATGATCTCGTGGCACCCTTGCCCTGCAACCGCACGAACTCTGGAGTATCGTCATGCTGAATCAACCCAAATCCCTTCCCCTCCGCACCGTAGGCGAGTGGACGGTAACCACCGACCGCCCTTATGCCAACCCCTTCGCCGACACGCCAACCAGTCGTGACCCGTAGTCTCAAACTCTTTCCGGAGGCAACATGAAGATCCAAGACATCGAAGTCATCCTATTCAGGTATCGGTCCAAGTCGGTGCGCGACGCCGAAGGGCACGGGCACCCGGGGGAGGAACACGAGGCGCTGGCCTCCCTCACCCACATCAGCACCGACCAGGGTGTGGACGGCTACAGCATGGGGGGTTGGCCAATGATGATCGACCTGGCCCGACAGACCCTGGTGGGCGAGGACCCCCTCGACCGCGAGCGCATCTGGCAGCGTTTGCGTCGATTCCAGCGGATGCGCGACCTTGCCCTCCACGATCGCCACCTGAGCGCGATCGATCAGGCCCTGTGGGACCTGTTCGGGCGCCTGGTGGGCCTACCCGTCTACAAGCTGATGGGCGCCTACCGAGATCGCGTGCCTGCCTACGCCAGCACCATGTGTGGCGACGACATCCCCGGGGGGCTGGACACGCCTGAGCGCTACGCCGACTTTGCCGAGGCCTGCGTGGAGCAGGGGTACCGAGCCTTCAAGCTCCACACCTGGATGCCCCCCTTTGGCCCCGACCCCAGGCGCGACGTGGGCGCGTGCCAGGCGGTGCGCAAGCGCGTGGGCCCAGACATCCATCTGATGCTGGACTGCTATCACGACTACAGCCGCGCTGAGGCGCTCTACATCGGGCGAGCTCTGGAGGAGCTCGACTTTCACTGGTTCGAGGAGCCGATGAACGAGAGGAGCATGTCATCCTACATCTGGCTGACAGAGCAGCTCGATATCCCTGTCGTGGGACCAGAGACCGCCGGGGGTCTCTTTTACACGCGCGCCGAGTGGATCGTGAACCATGCGACCGACATCAGCCGCTATGGCGTGGACCTGGGCGGTCTCACCGCCATGGCAAAGTGCGTCCACCTGTGTGAGGCGCATGGTGTCGCTCTGGAGGTGCACGGCGGTGGACACGGCAACCTCCATGCCCTGGGCGCCATGGGCATCCCCGGCGAGTACTATGAGCGGGGGCTTCTGCACCCGCTCTATGACTATGAGGCAGCCCAACCCTGGCTGGCCACGCGAGTGGACGCGATCGACGCGGGGGGTTGCGTCCACGTGCCGCAAAGCCCCGGACTGGGGCTCGATCTGGACTGGGACTATATCAACGCCAACCGCGTTTGAATCCGGTATACCACGACGGAAAGACGAGGTGCCCCAAGCCATGAGCTATCGAATCGGGATAGATACCATCAATCTCAGACCTACGCCACGCCTGGCGCACACCGAGTACTGCTCCGACGCGGCGCTGAAGCGGGCTGTGACCGGGCTGCCCGACGACCACCCCGAGCTCGAGCCCAGGTTCCACGACCTCTGGGACTATGACTTTATCTGGTCAACCGACGACGGCCCGGAGCCCTGGGACGAACGCGGCCGGGTGACCGACATGGGCCACTCCGAGTTCCTCGAGCATGGCGTGGACGTGCGACTGCCCCAGCCCTGCCCTTTCAAGAGTGTCGAAGAAGCTCTGAGCTTTGATGCCGTGGCCGAATATGGGCTCACCGATTTCGACGCGCTGGTGGGCTACTATGAGGGGCGCTATCAGCGAGGACGGTCGCTCTTTCCGGAGCAGGTCCTTTCCGGTGGCTACTACAAGACAGTCGTCTCGGGAGCTATCCAAGCCCTCGGCTGGGACATGCTTCTGAGGGCAGCAGCCTACCCGGGGCGCTTTGCCAGGGTGCTGGATGGCTTCTACCGGCAAACCATGCACCACGCCAGGGCCTGGACCCAGACGTCGATCGAGGTCTATATGTGCCACGACGACATGGTCTGGACCCAGGGCGCGTTCATGCATCCCGATTTCTACCGTGCAGAGATATTCCCCCGCTACCAGGCGCTTTGGTCGCTGCTGCACAAGGCGGGCAAGAAGGTCATCTTCTGCTCTGATGGCGACTGGTCCGAGTTCGTGGACGACATCGTCGTCGCCGGGGCCGACGGGCTCTGCTTCGAGCCGATGCTTCCGCTGGAACCGGTGGTGTCCAGGTATGGGCAGACCCACTGCATCATCGGCAGCAAGGTGGACACGCGCACCCTCACCTTTGGCACCAGGGAAGAGATCCAGGCCGAGATCGACGCCACCCTCCCGCTGGCCATGGAGTGTCCCGGCTTTATGTTCGCCGTGGGCAACCAGATCCCCTCCAACGTGCCCGTGGAGAATGGGCTGTTCTACATGGAGTATCTGAGGGAGCGGTGGGGGAGGTAGAGGGGGAGGATAACCCACAGCGCGTGGCGGGGTGAAAGGGTTTGCGAGCCGAACTGGAGTTCATGGGGTCGCTCTAGATGTTGCACATCTAGAGCGACCTTGTCTTCTTTCGCGCATGGTGAGGTACCGCTAACTCGCCACCAGGAAAGCGCAGGCCTTGCCATCCGGCGTGCAGGACTGGCCCTCCACCCGAGTGCTGCGGCATTATCTTGCGCAACTCATCGAAGGCTTGTTTACAGTGGCGTCTACGCGCAAAAGGACGATTTGACGACTAACCATAACTGTGCTACAATACATGCGAGCCTTGCCAGCGTTCTCACTTAATCTCAACGAGTGTGAGGATATTCTTGCCGTGTTGCGCACCAGAGAATAATCAATCGGAGGTAGAACATGCGTGACGAAGAGGACAACATCGAGGCGCTGCTAGCAGAGATACGGGATCTGCTTGTGCCCATATCGGGGTGTTTCAGGCTGAGGTATGAGCAGATCCAACGCGAACAGGCGGAATTCGAGGAGTTCGCAGAGTCGCTCACTCCCGTGCGCCGCAAGGTTTATCCTCTCCTCTTTGATCCGCGCAATCTGACGCAAACTGAGATTGCGAGAGAAGTTGAGACCAGCCCGTCAACGGTGCACCGGTTTGTGAGGGTCCTGCTGGAGCGGCGTTGGATAGAAGAGGACGTGTCGGGCGAGGCACGTTACAGGGAGAAGCTGCCTTTTAGACGCATGATGGAGGTGGAGAATGACGAAGGACAAGCAAGAAGTGACTGAATTGGGTGTGCTTGAGGAGATTGCTGCATCGTTGCGTGAGGTGTTGCTCTTGACGCGAGTTGTCGCTTATCCATCGGTCAAACAGACACTCGAAACCCTCTTGGACTCCCCGGAAAAGCGACGGGTCTACGACGCGACGGATGGCCAGCGAAGCACGGCGCAGATTCAAGAGCTCAGCCGCGTAAACACGCGCTTCGTGTCCGAATGGGGACAGGAATGGGAGAAGATGGGCATTGTGGTGCAGAGCCGCACATCCGACATCAAGGGGCGGAGGGAGAAGCTGTTTGATCTCGCTCTATTCGGGCTTGCTCCAGCCAAAGTAGAGGCGGCCAAAGAGCCCGAAGATCAGGAGTCAAAAGTTGAATAAACCACGAGCCGCCGGTAGCCACTGGCACCCATAAGCCTAGGAGGTTGCATGTCTATCAAGGACCTAAAGCGTGCCATAGTGACAGAACTGGGGGTGACACGACAAGCGGTGGAGGCCAGAGCGAAGCGCAACAAAAAGAAGCTGCCAATGTGCGACGCGCAAGCCTATGGCGTCGTGGCGCACGAAATAGGCCTGGACATCAGCAAGTACCTGGACACATCAGACGTGGACCGAGTCCGGGACACTGTGTATAGGCTGAAGCTCCTGGGCTCTCCCGAGGCCCGGAGGAAGGAAACGTCACCCACGAAAACCATCGTTGTCAGAATCGGAACCGACCTCCAGTTGAAGGATCCGCTTTTGCCCCCCAGAGTGCTCAGTGACGCGAAGGCAATGACTCGCGTTTATGCAAAGCTGTACGTTTTTGAGAACTCGGTCCGGGAGGTCATCAAGCGTGTACTCTGCAAGAAGTATGGGAGCGCCTGGTGGGACCAGTGCATTTCAGGTAAGATCCAGGCGAAGGCAACCGTGCGAATGAAGGACGACGAGAGGAATGCGTGGCACGGGCGGCGCGGCAATCACCCCATCCACTACGTCGATATGCCCGACCTGGGCAGAATCATCGCAGCCCGGTGGAAACACGACTTCAAGGGACTGTTTCACAGTCTTGAGTGGATATCGGTGCGCCTCGATGAGATCTCACGCTCGAGGAATACGGTCGACCATCACAACCCTTTGCGAGCCGAAGACCGAAAGCTGATTGAGCTGTACTTCGCGCATTGGTTTGATCAGATTGAATCCGTCAAGGATCAACTGACCTGATTGCGCCAAGTTCCCGCCAGATGCAATGCGCCGCTCGATGCTTTCGATATGTTTGAGCCTCGCTTCACGGAGTTTTTGCTCTTCTACCCTCAAGTTGCCCTCGCGGATGATCCTATCCAGAAGATCCGCTCCGATGTCCTCCTCCATCGGGGAGCAAGCGATCAGATAGAACAACTCCTTGAAGAGATCCTCGG
>SDBU01004603.1_pt1 | contig 16878 bp, 11 predicted proteins | sample 2277071 | NCBI WGS metagenome assembly SDBU01 (sample SAMN10397929, study PRJNA504765) | marine sediment metagenome | isolation source: marine sediment core GS08_GC12, 126 cmbsf | place: Arctic Ocean: Gakkel Ridge, Loki's castle | collected 2008 | reverse complement strand
ATTCAACTTTTTTCAAAAAAATATCTTTATTTGGGTAAAAAGCAATAGGAGCGATCCCACACACCCACATAGAATACTGAGATTTGGCATGAGCGGTCCTGTTCTCTACGTACCATGTATAAATCGTATCTCTAAATTCATGGAGCATCCCAAGCATAGAACCGATCATCGCCTTTGTTATATCTATTCGACCTTGATATTTTTTCTTTAGCATAAACCCCCTGATGTACCCCCGTCTATTTTCAAAATCCAATACAAAGGTAATACAACCAGCGATGTGATATTGAGGATCTTGATATATAATCCATTGCACATTCGGATCGAGAATCATCTTTCGTACTTCTTCTATATCTTCCATCTCTTTGTAAGGGTAAGTCCCACTGTATAGTTCTTTATAGATTTCTGTAATTTCTTTTGCGTCATTGGGATGGGCTAATCGCAAAATCGGACTAATCTTTTTAGGATGTATATTCTCTTTAATCTCGAAATTAAGATGCATCTCGTTTTTAATTGATGAACTTGTAAGATTTTTAAACGGTTCTAAAAATTCCTGCACGAAATTGGGAGATAGGTTTTCCAATAAAACTGCTTTTTCCGAATAGATTTGTCCTGATAACATTTTTTTCTCTTACTTTTTTACTCTACTTGTATTCTATTGCGAATTAAAGCCTATTATTCCAAGCGTATATAAATAGAGGCTTCAGAAATTTTGCCTTTAAATAAGAAAGAGAAAGAAATACTAGAAAATTAGTAATTTTTTCCTAAAATAAGATTATTTATCCAAAACCCTAGTATAGATTGTCTGTATTCTTTCGGCAATTTGTTCTAGTAGCCTATCTTTTTCTTCTACTTCTGATTGTGTTTGATGATTTGTCCTTGTAAAATTGTTTATTTCTTGTTGGTCCACTTCCCGTTTTATTTGGAAAAAGAAGCTATCGATAAGCCGTTCCATTATTCTCACACGGTTATCAATTATTGCTTTTCTTAGTTGCTTCGGCTCAATTTTATTCGTTCCAACATCTTTGATTAAATCTTTTAAGTCTGAAAGCTCCTCTTCATTAAAAAGAATTGGTTCGATGATATCCATTATCGTTTTTTTATTCATTATCATTTAACTATTCCTCTTTATTTAGGTATATTTGAAGTTTGTCGAAAAAGATGCAAATAAACTTGTAAATCTCTATTGCTTTTTCTTCTAAATTGATATAATCAAAATCTATTGTGCTGTATCTACCCAAGAAATCTTGTATCTCTTCTTTCGAAAAGGGGATCTCAGGTTCTTTAACCATTGTGTCTATAAAAGTATTTAGTAGATTTTCAGACTCAACGTTCTCTACATTACAATATTGTTTATAAAGTTCAACCAAAAACCTGTGTATAATGTTTTGTTCTACTCGTAAGGCATTTTTATAATCCTTGTGTTCAATATATTCATAGATCGTAAAAAGCTCAAAATAGAAGCTACTAAACTCCCGAGCAATCGCTATTCTTAAATTTCCTTCTTGAACAATGAATTTGCGGGGTTGGTCTTGGTTTAAGAATTCAAAAGGAGTTCCCGAATCACTTTCTACAGTTTCGATGGAGTATTCGGACTCAAACTCATCTTCTAAGGCTTTCTTATATTGAGGTCCGACTGAAAAGCAAGTCGGGAGAGATTCTGAACCACCCGCGGTTTTCATATGAGTCTCTTTTAAATATCCTTGCTTAACTAAAATTTTGAAGATCTCATCCCTAGTTTTCTTCACTTCTACTTTACTTCTGAGATGTCGTGAAGCTTTAGGATAAATAGCAGTTTTCAGCTCATCTTTTAATGTTTTCTTAGATAAACCTGCAATTTGGTCGACTTTACTAATAGTTTCAAAGAACTCTTTAATTTCTTGAGTAAAACCGAAGTAAATACCAAAATCTTTTTCGAACAAGGTTTTCTTAATTTGCTCTAACAGTTTCGATTCAGCATCTTTTAAGTCGTATCCTTGTTTTTCCATAAAAGTTATAATCTCCTCATTACTCATCAACGGATTTTTTTCAATCGTTTCCCACTCGATTTGAACCGGAAATACTTGATACATATCGGACCGTTTTACAACCGCCTCATTATTTTGTAAGCTCATAATATAGGGAATTTGATAGGTTTGGTTTCTTTTCTTGGAGTAATAACCTATGCCTTCCAGTTCTTGCATGTTCATGAAATTGCTTAGAGCTGCGATATCTCGTTTATCCCTCGTGTTAAATGCTACAAGGTTTTCGAAATAATTTATGAGATTCGTATGTAAATAATGAGCTTGATTGGCTGAGAATATAAATCCGAATCCTTTTTCTTTCAAGGGATCTAAAAATTTGTTGATTTTCCCATAATCACTTTTTCTATCAATAAAAATGCTATTGAAAAACAAATCCACATGGGGGACAGCGATAATTTTATTACAATACTCATCATCTTGGGCGGTCTTAAGATAATGAATGATCTTCGAAATAATGAGGAATGTTAGAAACGTTTGCTTCGTATAATCATTACTTATTGAAAGATCCACAATTACCGTCCTATTATCCGAAATAAAATCTTTAAAAGTGATCGCTCCTGAAGGTTCTGTTGGTGCGATATGTAGATATTGTTCATCTTGTTGGGTAAAGTCTCCAAATAAAGAGATTAATGAATCACTTCCAGGTGATTTTTCCCAGTCTTTTTCGTTAATAAGTTTTAGATTTAATGAAGTCATATCTATGTCTGGATTTTGTAGAATTGTGGTTCTTACCATATCAACTGTTCTTTGGTCTTTTCTAAATGCCATCGCATACACATCAAACATATATTCTAAGAAATCGGCATTATCTTTATCATAAGGGATGTCTGACTTAAGAGGGTCTAAAATAAAGGCTTTACCTAATTTAAAGTATAAGAACCTATCTTCATATTTAGTACCTTTAAAATGAGTGATTAACTTAGACCATGTTCCTCTATAATCAAATACAAGCGCCGGAATATCTTCGATGGCTAGTTCCGATACAAGTTTCATCATGAACAATTCTCTATGGGGGGCTGTTCCATTCGAGATCAAGACATTCTGTACTTGCTCCAGTGTAAACCCGAACGGCATTTCTTCTTCTAAAACTTCGGTATTTACGGTATTACCCATGATAATATTATTCTGTAAGTTAAGGGGGGTGTTAAATTCGGAGGCTATTCTCATAGTCACCCCTTTTTTAAGCACATCAACAATCTCTATAAGATGAATTAATGATTTTCCCTGAAAGAGTAAATAACTTAAGTGTGTTCCAGTGAGAGTAAATTCGTTATTCTTTAAAATCTCACACATAACCCCTGTTACAAGTTTTTCCCTTCTAAGCTGTACTAATCTGTAATTAAAAAAGGTCGAATTGAACGCACTCTGGAGAATCTCGGCTTTAATTACAAGTTGTTCTTCCAGATTCAAAATCGTATTCTTATCTAAAGAATCTATACGTTTAAACTCAATGGCGGAGATATTTAGCATGGTTCTCCACACACCAGCGCGTATCGCCAACCAGTTAATTTCGTCTATAGTTGTTTGAACTCTCCAAGGGGAATTTAATAGATCTTTTATTGTCTTTCGGGTTAAAAAATCAAGACCTTCTTTATAGAATATAGGAAACGGTATGGGTGAATTTATGCTTGTATATCCAAACGAAACCTTCTGATTCATAATACTTAGGATGAATATATCATTATTACAATAAGGGGGGGGAAATGCAAAGGTAAGATTAAACATTTTTATTCCTAAAAGCAGATTATTATTAATATGGGCAAAGAGTGTATCAGATATTCCCCTATGTCTAAAAAATAAAGTATTATTAAACGGATTTACAATGATATAGTTTTCTAAGGCAGAATTCCGAGAAATCATATACAAACTTTCTCTCCACCATAGAAACATAAGAATTATAATCAACACCAAATTAATTAGGAAAATAAAAAGAAAGGGAGTTTTTAGAAAACCTAGTAAAATGACTGAAAATACTACAATACCGCAGCAAAAAATTAGTTTTATTATAAAACTGAGGTCAATTTTTTTTGAAGATCGTTCCTCCTGGAGTGATGAATCGGTCTTAAAGAAATAAGTCCGTAATCCATTAACTAGAGCAGTACCTGATAAAAGTGCTATCTTAAAATGGTGGAAATTTCCAATAAAATTATTCCGCAGGGTATTTCCCAAGAAATCAAGTTTCTTTCTTAACATATCAAATCTTTTGTGAGTCGGGACGCCATTAACAGTGTAAAACACGCAAAAATAAATGCTTGTCTGGAGAGATTCTCCTTTATATATTTGCGAATAGATAGGGGTTTGAATTACTTGGTACGTAAACTTCACCATATTTTTATACTCACTCAAAGCTTTCACAAATAGAGTTATAGACGCATGCACGTTTTCAGGAATTACTTCAATTTTAAATAGTTTTAGAGCAGTATGTACCAAATCTTTCTTATTGGATATAAGAACGGTTGAGGGTGATTGCTTATTTATACCAAAAATGATATTCTTGAAAGGATCTACCACATTTATCCTCCTGAAAGAAAAAAAGCCTATAGTTCCGAAGAAGAATAACTGCTCGTGAAATACCAAGATAAATAGGACAAGGATAATCGTGCCCGATATAAGCGATATGATTAACTGCGATGTAAGAAGAAAGAGTGAGCTTATATAAAATATAATCAATACGCCTAAACCAATAATTCTTGCAATAACAATATGATTATTTACGTGTATATATGAAGGATTAACACCCCAAATATGAGGATTTTCCTCGGGAGAATCTTTTTCTTCAATAATAAACTGTCGTTTTGTTCCATCTTTAGGTTTTCTGCTAAAACTTGCCATTTTTTTTCTACCTCTTTCCAAACATTCGATAAAATAAGATTAACACAACAATGATTCCAAATAATATAAAAAGTGTTTGGGATAATACATCTGAAATAAGGGGGAATTGAAAAGCTTCTATTAAGATCGTTATTCCACATAATCCACATAATAAGGCAAAACCTAGCATAAAATATTTTATAAAAATAGAAGGAGATTGATTATAATCTACGCTATTTTTTAAAACTCCGCTAAGTGCTATTTTAATATTTCCTCCCCCCTCTAATCCCTCTTTTAGTTTTTTTAGAAATAATGCTCGTTCCAAATTTGTTTGATCCAGTTTATTATTCAAGTTGTTTTGAAGTGCCCTCTCTTGTTCCTTAACTTTTTGTAGTATGAGTGGCCTGAACTTTGATGTATTCTTGTCTTTACTTTTTCGGGCATTTGGGGAAAGGAAGTTAAGCATGTGAAGGTTGGAATCTTCAAAACCTCCCTCACCTGTAGCGCTTTTATATAAATTTGGAATTTCAATCTTTCTCAATTGGTAATATACCCTAAGCAACTCTCGTGTGTATGTTTTTGGTAAATCACCTCGATTTCTCAAAAAAAGGAGCTCAATTTTTTTTACCGACTCAAAAATATCAGGTTTAAAAATTTGTATTTTCAGATTTTTCTTAAACAATTCGTTCACCATGTTCATATAATCAAATAATAATTCATCCTTTGCTTCATTACGGGGTCTCATCCCCAGCTTAAGGGCAATCTCTTGAATTTTATTACTCAATAATATAAAACCCACCACGGTAATTTTCTTGAAGTTACCTGTTTCTTTACAGGCATGAATTAACATTTTTAGTTTAATATCTATGTTTCCTTCAACTTCAATCATGGTAAACCCTCATCGAAATTTTCTAATTCTTCTGCGATATATTTATCTATATCGAGGGGAGTTTGGGTGCGTTTTATGTATCGTTCAATCATTAATTCGGGTGTTTGTTCTGCCTTTCCTAACTCATTTGCGGCTAAGTAATAATGAAAAGCGTAGGGAAAGACTAGCACAAACCCAATGAGTTGTAATATATACCCATAACTAATAGCGTAAATTTGAAATGTCTGTAAATCAAAATCAAAATTTGTAATCGAGGGAAAGTAAAGATAATTAGGAAATAAGTACATAATGGGGAAAACCACGATATAGAAGCCAATGAGCAAGAGTAAAAAAAGAAAAATAAATGAAAGATTTTTTTGTAATTTAAGATTCCCTGAAGATTCAATATCCCTAAAAAGAATTATATAGATGCATACTCCTAAAACTATTATAAAAAGTATATTGATAACGATAGGCACGTTAAGGTTCTCTGGTTTATAATAATCGTTAATTGGAAGCACTTCTGGAAACTCAGTTGTCCATTCAGAGAAAATATTGTAATCCCAAGAGGATATTAATGTATCATTCATATCAAATACCTGTATTCCATACCAATCTAAGAAAAGTGAAATAAAAAGAAGGACGATCCCTGTCAAAAAAGTAATCTTAGAAAAGAATGCAATATCAGTTTTCATGTACTAATCCTCCAAAAAGGAGCCAATTTTATTGTTAAAGCTATTGTGTTTTTTTTCTTGTTTGATTAACTTTTTTGAGTTTAATTTAATCGGTTCTGGGTTCGCTCCATCTTCATAAAATCCGTTGTTTTTTACCGTCTTTTCTAATCGTTTTCTATGAAACCGCTCCGATATTTGATCTTCTTCGATATTGGAAATGATTTGTAAATCAGTATCACTATCCACACACTCATATACAAACTGAGACATTAATTCACTTTCAAATTCCTCACTAATTAGTACCAAGCTGGTCTCATCTAGTTTCGGCATCTTCTTATAGTAGGGTGTTTTAAAATCGGCCTGGACCTCCAACTTTATTTTGAAAAACTTCATGTAGAAAAACACCAGTGTTATAAAATAAATTCCGAGTAGGCCATATCCAATGTTTAGGAAAAGTCCAAGCATTTGAAATGACTGGAGCCCTAAGATAGTAAGCAATCCAAATGCAAATCCGATTAATGGAATAGAGAAAAGTTCGCTCCGTTTCAAAAATTGATTATAGGTCTCGTAATAAGGAAGAAGGCTAGTCTCTTTGGTTTTATGTTTTTCCAAAAGAGTGTATTTCCGTTCTATAAACTGAAGTAACTCAGCAAGTTTGTCTTCGGCAAGAATGTGTAAGTTAATATCTTTAAGATAAGCAAAGGGAGTAATTTTTTCCAAAAAACCTACTTCACCTTTACAGACTAGCATAGGCTCAACTAACATTTTAAACTGCTGTAGACCTGCACTGAAAAATAGATTTTTTTTGGTAATTGACGTTTTAAGTGATATATCTTGTTTTAAGCATCTGTTTACTGATGAGAGGAGTGTACCTTTTTCCAACTCTTCTTTTATCAATTCATGGCTTTCCTCTAAACTCCCAAAATAGGAGTTTATAAGTTTCTTAAATACCGACCCCTTTTTCTTGAAATTTTCGTTAGTTGAGATGTACTTAATTACCTCATTTGAGATCTGCACCTTCCCTTTTAGTACACTCACTTTTAGGGGGACAAAAATGATAAATTCTAAGACTTCATTTACAGGGACGCTTTTAAGTGCCATAAGATCAACATGGGCAAACAGATCCTTCATCGTTGAATGTTTCTTTAAGATATAATATCCTTGAGTTCGAAGAGTTTTAGCTATTCGCCTAAGTATTACTGCTTTTTCGTGAGGATTAATCTTTTCATCAGGTGTAGTTTTTTTCTGCGGTTCAATTTTACTTTTTTCCTCAACTTCAAGAATGTGTTTCTCCACATTAACTGGGATAGTTTCTCTTTGAACGGGATAATTCTCTACCTCATTTTCAACCATTTCTTCTTCTACTTCAAAATCTTCCATTTCATAATCATTGATAATCTCGGCTTCAATAGAATTTTCATGTGTGGCTATAGTCTTGTTTGGTACTTTAACTTTGACCGCTTTATGAGATCGTACCTTAATATTTTTTTTTCTTTCCGGTGATATTTGGCTATTCGATCTTTTAATCTTGAATTTTGGATGGAACCAAGGTTTAAACTCTTGAACTGATGTTCCCTTTTCTTCAAGTTCTTGTGTTGGTACTACCTCTTTTTCTTCGGTTAGTTTTTTGGTTATTATGTTTTTTTTGTTATCATCTTCGTTATCTTTTATCTGTTCTGAGAGGAGGTTTTTACCCGGTGTAAAGTCTTGTAGATTTTTCCGGTTCGTGATTACTTTCGCACCTTCTATAATCTTTTCTGCTGTTGCTTGACCTATACCGTTAATTTTAGACAGATGTTCGACTGTTGCTGAAGCGATATCAGCTATAGTAGTAAGATTAGCTCCCTTTAGTTTTTCTGCTACACGCGCTCCAACTCCCTTAATGGAAGTAATATCCTCTTTTGTAATACTAATATCTAAAGAAATTTTTTTGCGTTTTATCTTTATTGTGGAGTTCCGCAGATCAAGTTCTTGATTAAGATCATCTTCTTCTTCTTCTTCTTCTACTTTATTTTTCGGATGAGTCTCTTCTATATAATCAAACTCGTTTTCAAGTATTGTCATTATAATAACCCTCTAAAAATTAGAGATTTATAAAGAAAAAAAAAAGAGATCTGATTTTTCCTTTAAATTTCCATAGTTTTCTATTAAATGGATATGAGTATAACTGATTTTGATGAAAAACTTAAAACTAATCCAAAGCGATTACTTGAAGAGAGTGAAATCTATAAATATATCCAAGATAAAAGAATTTTGCGAGCATTATTGGAAAACAGAATTTTTCAGCTTCGGGAAATACAGGAAGAGGCAATAAAAAAGGGACTCTTCTTTCGCAAGTCTTTTTTAGTATGCGCTCCAAGTGGAAGCGGAAAGACGCTTATCGGAGAATTATGTGCTGTCAATAATGTATTTCAAAAGTATGGTAAATCTGTCTATCTGGTACCATTTAAAGCACTCGCTACCGAAAAATATTCCCACTTCAAGAACAGTTATGGAAAATATGGAGTGAGAGTAGAACTGTCAATAGGAGATTATGATGTTGAGGATAAGAAACTCGCTAAAGCCGATATTATCATAACGACCTATGAAAAACTTGATTCCATTATACGCAATTTTTATGATAAAGAGTGGATTTTAGAGTTTTCAACGGTTATTATTGATGAGGTACATATTATTGGAGAATCTGACAGAGGTCCCCGTCTTGAATCTTTGATCGTGCGTTTGAATGAACTCCTCCACAATCCACAGATAATTGCCTTAAGTGCAACAATCGCAAACCCCGAGTTCTTTAATTCATGGCTTACATCTCTTGGAAATAATACCAGCTTAATTTTTTCAGAAGAACGACCTGTACCCCTACATTACAAAATCGAGGTTTCCCAAAATAAAGATTCTACCATGAAACGTATTGCAAAATCAATCCTAAAAGATAGGGGCCAAGTCCTTATCTTCTTAAACAAGAGAAAAACCGCCCAGCAAACAGCACAAAACCTCAGAGATCTCACAGCTCAATTTTTAGAAGAATCAGAACAAAAAATATGTAAAGCGATTTCTAAAAGAATAGCATCCATCAGGGGAGGTAATAACGATTTAAGTAAAGTTATAAAATACGGAGTTGCCTTTCACCATGCAGGACTACTTCCCCGTGAGCGAAGATTAATCGAAGATAACTTTCGTAAAGGAATTATAAAAATTATAAGTTGCACAACCACACTTTCAGCGGGGATAAACACCCCTGCTCGTGTTGTAATCTTACGCGATTTCAAAAAATATACGACGTCAGGGCATAACATTAAGAACTTTACCGGGTTTCATGAAAATGGAGATGGATTTTCTTACTTCAAAAGCTTCTCTGCGAACGAGGTTTTTCAGATACTAGGCAGAGCGGGAAGACCGGGCTTAGATTCAATAGGGCATGGGATTATCTTGGTAAAGAATATTGAGGAGAAATCGTGGGTCGAGGATTTCTATTTTAAAACCCCTCATTTAGACAACACTCTTTTACCTAAATATAATGATCTCGGTTCAGGTTTAAACAAGGTTAATATTTTAAAAGAGCAAGTGTTACTACGTGTCTATGAAGAGCAAGAAATCACCTTAGAACAACTTAAACAATTTTTTGAGAAAACTTATTTTTGGTACATTATTAAAAACAAAATGAAGGAGCACCAGATCCCAATTGAACAACTTCTCATGATAAAAGAGATAACACCTGTAAACATTCTTAAACTACATTCCGATCCGAAAAAAGTAAGGGTACTCAAAAACCAAAATAACACAATTAAAACCACTATATGTAACACCTCAACCATCGGGGGATTTGTAAAGACTTCTTTTGGAGTCTATTCATGCCAATTTGATGTTGATTCTGGGGTAAGATGTTCTTGTGGGTTTCAAAATGGGTTAACTGACAATTTTGCTATTGAAAATGAGTTTGCGTTTGAATTCTGTGATCACGTAACTAGCTTTTTACTGTATTTGATCTCTTTTCCTAGCAGAAACGTCCAGAAATATGTGGAAGATATAGTACCAAAAAGCATCAAGAATCAATATATCCTAAATTACTTATTTGAGAAAGGACTCATAATAAAAAATACTGATACTACAATTCGATGTTCTCAATTTGGAAAACTTATAATCAGATTATACTTATATCCAACTTCAGGCGTATTAATTAGGTATAAATTGGAAAATGTTAAGATCTCATCCTTCCGTGACTTGCTTAAGGAAGCTTATGAGGTACTGAAAGCAGAATTCCGAGTCAGAGACTATAAAATGCTAGAACCTATTTTAGAATGGACAGACGAAGAGCCAATTGACCAAATTTTAGACAGAAACAAAATTATGACCGGAGATTTATTTTCTGTCCGTGATGGTTTAGAACGTATTATTACGTTTATTGGAATTATTGCAAGAAATTTGAGTACCAGTGGATTCGATCTTCAAGATAAACTTACCAAAGTAGCAGAAATGTCTGAAACGCTTGGAATTCGAATTCATTATGGTATCAGGGAGGAATTGTTTGACCTGGTATTACGATTACAGAATGTAGCTCGAGTAAGGGCAAGAATACTGTATAAAGCGGGGTACCATACAGCTTCTCAAGTAAGGAAAGAAGATGCATATACATTAAATCGTAAAACTGGGCTTGGGATTAAATTATGTAAAAATATTTTGAAATCGTCAAAATGAGTTCTATGGATACCAAACCAAAAAAAGAAATTGAAAGGGATAAGAGTCAAAATATCCAAGGAAATATTGATAATCATATTCATATTGAAAAATTAGAAGAATCACCAAAAGCAAAACCTAAAGAAGTTATAGATGAAAATTTACTCACTCTCCATAAAATTCATTCGATCCTTCTAAACTGCATAAATTTAAGCAAAAAGGATAAGCTCGAATTCGCCAATAGTCAAAGATATTTTATGAAACTATACCTTCAAAAAATGCGAGAACAGTTGGAAAAGGAATGAATTTTCCTTTAAATTACTTTTACTTCCTAATTCTTTAAAAAAATAAAGTAATAATTATGAGTTCAGATATAAAGAAAAAGAAATATCAAGGACCTAAAGAAGTTTTTGATATTAAAACTGTTGTATTTCCTTTTTCCTTAATACCAAGAAAGAAAGAGGAATATATTTATTCAGGAGAAGAAAAGATGCTTTTTCAAAAACGTCATCCCATCTACCGCTCCTTACTTCTGAATGAGTTCTCGGAATATCTAATCAAAAATGACCTATTAAAAGAGGGTGACTAAGTGAGCAAGCCAGGTGTTCTATGTGAAAGAAAAAAAAGTAAAGGAAGTATACTTGTTGAATATATATTAATAACTATGGCTTTAGCGTTTGGAATATCATCTATTCGTGAGGGAGCGAATGCTATAGCATATATTTCGGGATCATTGTTGTTTATTTTACTGTATTGTCTCTGGTCATTGCGACAAGTTAATATTAATAATTGATGAATAATACCGTTTTCATTAATGCAAATGAACGGCATCCTATTTATAAAGAGTTACTTTTGAGTGGTTTTACTATATAGGTGGAAAGGTAAATTCAGTTAAAATAGCCAAAATTATTGAAATCGAAATTATAGTACTAAAGGCTTTTAAGAAATTTCCAGTTTTTGGAAAATGTAATGTTTCCTAATGGAGTCACATTAATTTTGAATATTGTAAAAGTGTGTTTATTTCAGAGTGTGAGAGATTAGACGATATTGAGATGAAAAAACAGCAGCTAAATTTGGAGGAAGAGAGAAAACGTCAGGAAAGATTAGACAAAGCAATTTCAAAAGCCAAGAGTAAACGTTCTAAGGGATAATATAAATAATGACTTCAGTTAGATGAAGGATCAGCAAAGATTCAAGCATTTCAATATTATTTTTAAAGGCTTTATAAATAATCAAAAATGAAAAAGAATAATGAGGAATAAATCGAAATCAAATCTTTCTGCATTTAAAATTCTAATTGTTACAGGGATAATTTTATTGAGTTCAAGCCATTTAATGAACACTTTTTCCTTGGATACCTCAGATTTTGCTCGAAATGATTCTGAAAACGATTTTGTGGATTATGGTAACGGATGGAATGCTGATGAAGATCAATTTATGAGGGGATTATCAGGACCTAAGCCTGAAAGATACTTTGAAACTACTGAGAAAAATAGACCAATTACTTCTTATGTTTCTTCATATCATGCTCCCGAAGTAGTTCACCTCCTCGTTATTTTGGTACAGTTCAGTGATTTTTCGGCTTCTGAATCAAAAACTGCGATAGAGAACAAAATTTTTTCAAATTCAAGCTCAGTAAAAGACTATTATCTGGAGAATTCGTATGGAAAAATAGAATTACGGGGAAATACTACTAATTGGTTAACACTTCCAAACACACGTGTATTTTATGGTGCAGATAATGGAACTAATACTGACAGTTTAAATCAAGGGTTATTTCAGACATTTACCGATATCATTGATCTTGCTGATCCATATGTTAATTACGGACTTTATAATTTGGTAATGATAGTTCATGCAGGTAACGATCAAGCCCAAGGATACTCGGATGATGATTTGTGGTCTGTAGCATATTTCCCAACTTATGGTCCCTTATGGTACAGAGATAATGTTGAAATTGTGTCCGCTTCTATGGTTGCGGAACTTGAGAATATAGGAGTGTATTGTCATGAATTCGCACATCAATTAAACGTTCCGGATCTCTACGATGTAACCGATAGTGGTATAAATTATATTAACTCCTGGGGTTTAATGGCTTCAGGCGCTTGGAACGGTGCGAGTGGAACATCACCAGCACATGTGATGGGGTGGTCAAAAAATTTCTTAGGTTTAATCACCGAGGAAAACATTAGAATAGTAAACGATTACGATGTAGTTCTTGTTACAGTTGACGATTTGGAAACTGGTGGTAATAATTTCACATTGATAAAACTCCCTTTATCAGATGAAGATAATTATTATCTAGTCGAGGCACGATTTCAAACAGATTATGATACATACTTACCCGATTATGGTCTTATCATTACAAAAATTAATGAGACAAGGCAGAGTGGTCATGGAATAGTGGATTTAATGGATTCTAGATCCTTTAGTATCACAAAGAATGATGGTGAATACGATGTGTCCTCTTCAAGTGAATATGGTGCTTTTCATGATAATATAAACGAAATTCACATCATAATAAAAGAGAGAACTTCAGACTCGTTCACAATTTTGATAGATCGTGCTGTGAATTGGACCTCTACAACAGATTACCTTCTTGCCCAGTATTATCTCGAATGGAATCTTACTAATATGTCAAAGGGGCAAATTATTGCTTGGGAATGGAAAGATCATCTCGGAGGATCCTCAATACTCAGCAGTAGGGTTAAATGGAATTCCAGTTTTGCTGAATACTCTGATTATGTGAATCATGATTCTGGTGTTTTTAGGATTGAAACTTCAGGTGACTATTTATTCGACATTGTAAATGAGCATCTTTCTTTAGGAACCAATCTTGAATATGAATTAGTTCTTTATACCCCGCCATCGCTTAAATTCTACTCCTCAATTGTTTCCTCTGGACCGATTTATAAAACAAATCAATTTGAGTTAACTGTAACGGTTCAGAATGAAGGGGGTTCTTCAGAAGGCCCAATATTATTAATTCCAAATTTACCCATTGGTTTATCCTTAGCACCTGGAGAAACTCTTGAAAGAAATAGGAGGGAACTTGGTTATTTAGACATTTTTACAGAGTCATGGCAGTTAATAGCTACTAATGTGGGGAATTTTAGTATCGACATTCAATGTTTTACTGAATATGAAGGATTTTTACAGAAAAATCAAGACGTGGAAGTAGTGGTTGATAATATCTCCCCAATAATAACAATTAATAATTTACAAAATAATTATGTGATTGGAGCTACGGCACCACAATTTGATATATCTATTGAGGAACCAAATTTAAATATGACTTGGTATTCGTTAAATGGTGGAATAAACATAACTTTTACAGGACTTACCGGATCAATAAATCAGGCTTTATGGGACACTTTACCTGAAGGGAATGTTATCACAAGATTTTATGCGAAAGATTTGGCAGGAAATATCGGATTTGTGGAAATAACCATCAAAAAAGATATTTCTGCCCCAATTATTTCTATTATTTCCCCTAATATGAATGATTCATTTGAAGTAGTTCCCTCGTATGAAATTGTAATCACAGAGGTGAATCTAGACAAAATATGGTATAGTTTCGATGATGGATTAAATACTGTATTCATTACTGAATTGATTGGTATAATGGATTTTACCCTATGGGATCAGTTATCTAATGGATATATAACTATGAGATTCTATGCTAATGATACTCTCGGAAACACAAGTTTTGATGAAGTAATCGTAGTAAAAAATACTCCCAACCTAAGCAATTCACCAAGAGGTATTGTAGGATATAACTTATTTCTGTTGATTGGCATAATTTGTGTTGTTTCTGTAATTATTATTAAAAAAGGAAATAAATGTAATAGATATTAACTAATTTTGAGAATTAAAAATTAGTCTCTTATGTTTATGAAAGATACAGATAAAATTGAGGAAATAAAGATATCATTCTATTTAACAATATAAAAGGTTTAATGATAAGAAAAATAACAAAAGGAAGTGATGTAAATGGGAAAATACGACCACAAGATAAACAAGCAGAAAGAAAAAACTAAAAAGGAAAAGGTTTTACAAGCTCTAAAGGATTGTATGACACCAATGGATATAGAGAGTGATGCAGGACTATAAAAAATTAAAAAAAAAGATTTAATTATTATTTTCTAACTTTTTTCAAATAATATACGACACCAACTATAACCGAACCTAATACACCAAAACCGACACTAAAACCAATTATAAACGGTACAACACTATCATTTTCTCCAATTGGGTTAGGCTCTGGGTCTGGGTTTGGCTCTACTATATATATATCCACATTAACAGTTATTAGATTCGAATCCACTTGTCCGTAATCATTGAGAGCTACTACTTTAAAGTTATAACTTCTACTCGCATAAACTTTTATATTACAATACAGTTCTGTTATTCCCCATTCCAATAAGACATCATCGACATAAACAGAATAAACGTCTACGTATTGTGAGCTTGACCAATATAACATAAAGATACCATCTATATCTGGATTATCAGCATTAGAGGTAAGTGTAAACGGGGTTGGTGATGGCAATGGTATCTCTATATTAACAGTTATTTCATTTGAAGACATATTACCATAATCATTAAAAGCCTTTATTTTAAAACTATAACTCCCATCGGTATAAATTCCTACATCATAATATAGCTCTGTTAATCCATTGTCCATTAGAATATCATTCTGATAAACAGAATAACTGTTTGCGTGTGTCGATTCTGTCCAATATAATGTGAAGATACCGTCCATATCGGGATTATTAACATCAGAACTAAGCACGAACGGATTTGGTGGTGGTGGTGGTAGTATTTCTATAATAACAGTTATCTCGTTTGAGGATGTATTTCCATATTCATTAAAAGCTATTACCTTAAAATCATAATTACCATTTGAGGAAATCTCCACATAATACTGTGTGTAAATCAACCCACTATTAAGTAAAACATCGTTTTTATAAACCGAATAATTATCAGCATTCTCAGAGCTTATCCAATATAATGTAAACAAACCATTTGTATCTGGACTATCAGCGTCAGAAGTAAGAGTAAACGGATTTGGTGGAATTGGTTCTGGTGGTTCTTCCTTATATTCAACAACCAAAATTGGTATTCTCTCTGTTTCTGGAGCTACTTCTGTTGTCCAAAAACCTACATAGAAAGATTCATTTAATAAAGATTCTATTTTAATTGAGAATGTATTATTTTCAATATACTCGATAAAGCTTGTTAAATCAATATATTCGAAAGAAGAACTTGTTGGATAATCCCATTCTGTAATTGTTGATATTCCTAAACTTTCTGGTTTATTAAACCAAGTCAAGTTTTCTTCACTCCAATTATTACTTACTAATTCAGTTTTTATAGGCATGGGACGGTCAAATGAACTATTTTGTTGATGGTTATAATACATTCTTAATTTCATTGATTTCATCTCTTTCGTGCTATTAGGTATATCGAATTTCAGATATGTAATCCTCAATCTATTTATAGTACCCGAAGGATGAAAACTATTCCCAACCATTAAATACCAATTACTATTATCGGGTTGCTGACCGTCAGAAATAAGTAAACCATCAGCATCCCAAAAAGGATTTATATAATTATCCTCTAAGGGATATACTCCTATTATTTCATTCTCAGCTTTAATCGGTCGTATAAACATAAACATACTCAAAATAACGATTCCTAACAAGAATATTTGTCTTCTTCTCAATATTTTAGATTAAATGTTAAGTTTTTTGTAGGAAACGAAAAAATAAAAATTTTTCTCATGGAAGATATCACGAGCATATCACACTCTAATATTACCACGATAATA
>SDBU01004602.1_pt1 | contig 16880 bp, 16 predicted proteins | sample 2277071 | NCBI WGS metagenome assembly SDBU01 (sample SAMN10397929, study PRJNA504765) | marine sediment metagenome | isolation source: marine sediment core GS08_GC12, 126 cmbsf | place: Arctic Ocean: Gakkel Ridge, Loki's castle | collected 2008 | reverse complement strand
CCCACTGCCCAGATGTCATGGAAGAAGCTAGTTTCTTCATCGAACAACTCATTCTGTATGAACTCCCGGAGTCTGTCAGCCTTCTTTTGGAACTCCGCGCCAGGCTTCCCAACCACCTCCGACCATTTGGCGGCGTAATCATAAAGTAGGTAGACATGGCTTGTTGCATCAACACACGCGAAAGGACCAGAACGTACATCATGAAACCTAATCCCTTCATCTACTCCACTTTCCCATTTGCGGTTCAGAATGTCGGCATAGTAAAAGCCCTCCGGCGCAGCTTTCCGGTTAGACTCAAACCAGCCGATTTGCCGGACAAGCGCCTCATAACACTGTTTGATTAGCTCATCGGACCCAATCAGTTCGGCATAGTCCTGGACAGCCACTGGCCACACGGGTGGATGCCCTATAGTCGCGCTCCAGCGTGGAGTTTTCTCGCGCATCCAGATGACACCGGGCACTAGCCCATCTTCCTGCTGTGCGGCAAGATTATTGAGAATCTGGTTCCTTGCATGTTCCTGCTCAAAAGCCATAACATCAAGCACCGCATGGATTATATCCCAGTGACCGAAAGCAGGAGCGTAACAGTATCCTGTCCCAATCTCCTCCCAGAGGAACGGGAAAGGTGGTCTGGGCGGGTGAATGCATTTCTCATGAAGTTCGGCGGCGTATCGCAGCATATCCTGCCACTCCGGTTTCCCAATTGCCTGAACAGCATTCTTCAGATTACTTAGATTAGCCATAATGTCTTTTGCATTTATTAGTGTTTATAAGTCACCTATCTTAAAGATTAAGTTTCTATCCTACGAATGAATTCGAAGGCTAAGAAGCATAAGTCGGCTCGAAGCCGACTGGGACCGTGTTTTAGTCCACTTAGTGGACTTTAGCCTCTTAGCCTGAATTTCAATTCAAGGCTGTCATGCTAGATGGTCAGCCGCATTGTCACTACGATAATCGCTTGATGCAAAAGTTCTCAAAGCGAATCCAATGCTCTTCATCCGGTGGCCCGTTGTAGCACTGAATACTCACTTGGTCGTCGCCAGGCGGGGGAAGTTCACCTGTCGCCGCAGTTTGGAATTCTGTTTCACCTTCGGGGCAATACTGTGCTTCCCAGGAATCAGCGGTTACGAGCAGGCGCAGCCGGACGCTCTTCGTTGTCATCGGTTGTCGGCCGGGGATGATGTAGAGGTCACCATCAATGAGTTCTTTGACTTCCTTGAAAACCGGTTTGCCGTCGTGATACAAAGTGAGCCCCGCCTGCTCGTATTGTTGAGTGGGACGGGTGTGGTTAGTGACAGTTACTTCGATGGCAAATGTGCCCTCGCTACGGTCTGGCGCGGGTCTCAACAGTGCATTCCTGACCGTATCCGCCACGCCCGGCTCGACGTAAATCTCCAATCCGCCGTCCCGGATACGCCAGTAGTCAGGATTCTCTCGCAACAACGACCAACTTTCATCCAGCTTGCCGTCAAAACTGTCCTCAAAAATTACCTTCTCGTTGTATGAATTCATACTAATACCTCCATAGTTTATGTTGTCAATGTAAATTTTTCAAATAATCTGGAAATTATGCTCAAATCTTTCATCCAACATTTTAGCATCTTATCTGCTTCAGGTCAACAAAAGGAAATACTTTTCTCTGATTTTTTCTCCGTCTAAATGCACTTTATTCTTTTGGTTCTTCAGGATTAAGTGTGGAAACACGATGAGATTGCTTCGTCACTCCATTCCTCGCAATGACATACCCTTCCCGTCATTGCGAGCGTAGCGAAGCAATCTCTTTCTGGAGCAAGATGTCTTTTTCCCCACTAAAGTCGGAAGAACCATTCTTTTTTCACTACCGGGATTTTTTCACTCTAACGCTTGACAAAAACGGAAATACTTGATAGGATAATCAGCAACCATTACGAACTCTTTTACCACAAAGCTAATAACATAAGGAGAACCAACATGGCTCGGAACGAAGTGGAGAGGCGAAGCTTCTTTTCGCTGAACGAAGTGAAGCGGCGAAGCGGTCTTTCAGAATTAGAATCTTTTGAAGTAGCAGAAGGCGATATATTTGGTGATTTGTTATCCAAAGACCGCATTCAAAGCGGTGAGAAACTCAAAATCGGTCTTTTAGCCGGCGGTTTTTTCGAGTACTGGCGGATGTATCCCGGAACACTAAAGGAAACGATTGAGAAAGACAATCAGGTTGTCCTCGAACGATTGTCGCAGAAGCATCACATCGTTTATCCAGGGTTAGTGGATAGCATGGACTCTGCGGATGAGGCTGGCCGGCGTTTCCGTCAAGAGCAGATTGATTTATTGATTATCACCGAACGGACCTATGTCCCGGACACTTACATCCACCAGGCACTCTCGCATTTGTCCGGAGTGCCCCTTCTGCTCTACGTTTCTCAGTCCCACGATGCATTCGACCTTCAGAGCGATTATGAGGGTACCTTACGTAACAGCGGCATGATGTCCATCGTACAACTCGTGGCTGGCTTCCGAAAGATGGGCATATACGATAACTTCGAAGTGGTGGTAGGAAGCATTTACGATGACGAGGCATACTGTGAGATTGACCGCTACATCGATGTGGTCACAATTTATAAACAACTCAAAGCCATGACGATAGGAGTAATCGGTCATGTTTTTCGCGGAATGTTCGATTTTGAATATGACAAAACGATGGTCAAAGGAATGCTTGGTCCCGAGGTGCTGCATGTTCAGATTAGCCATCTGCTTGATTTGTGGGAGGCAATTTCAGCAGAAGAGGCTGAAGTGCAAAAACTAATCGGAAAAGTGCATTCGACCTACCAGGTTGAAGGTGTTGAAGAACGTGACATTATTGGTGCTGCCCGCGTCGCTGTAGCATTGAAAAGGCTCATCCGTCGATTCCGCCTTGACGGTCTGGTTCTATTGGGGCAACACTATGTGGAGGCAAAAACCGAAGCTACTTCGTACCTTGGTATGGCAGAACTTCACGCAGAGGGAAAAACGCTTAGCGTGACAGAGGGAGACGTGTTGGGGCTTATCATGATGAACATTATGCGGCATCTTACAGGATTGACACCTTTCTTTGGAGAGTGGGCTGAATTCGATGTGCAACGCAACGCGATGATGCTCCTGGGACATGGTTATGCCGACCCAACCCAGGCGAAGAAAGGGACTGTGCCTAAGATTACTCCCACACCTGAACAGTGGGGGTTTGAAGGAAAAGGCTTCAGCTTCGAAATGACTTTTGACCCTGGTCCCGTCACTTTTGGCCACTTTATCTGTGATACCAAAGGCTGGAGGATGCTCATCAGCGGAGGGGAGATAATGGATTTGCCAGCTATGCCCATCCACGATGCCTCATTGCTGGTCAAAATCGAAAGACCGATTAAAGAGTACGTAGAAATCCTGACCAAACAAGGCTTTGCACATCACTGCATCGCCGTTCGTGGAGATGTGCGAAAGGAACTCAGTCAACTAAGTGACTTAATGGGAATGGAGAAAATATTTATCTGATGGAAAAAAGCGGCTCATATTGGAAATTCGGTAAAATTGTCAATCAGTCGCCCGTAGCGTCGTGTCGCCACAGAGGGACGACGCTACAGCGACAGCGACAAATGGCAGCACAGAGGCATGCCGCTACATCTCCAAACAGTGATTTCACCCATTTCCCCACATGAGCCAAAAACGTCGATGAACACTCAGGTGGAAAAATAAACTTTTGAGGATATATTGTAAGGAGAGAAATAATGTCAGAAACAAATTTTGAAACATTTTGCCAGATGGCTAAAGAGATGGGCGCGACACACGCCAAGGTAATCTCACCGCAAAGTGTGGTAACAGCGGCGTGGGTAAGGTTGAAATGTCAATACGGATGCGGAGGATACGGCAAACGGTTGACATGCCCGCCTTATTCTCCAACACCGGAGGAGACGCGCAGAGTATTGGATAGTTACAAACATGCTATCTTACTGAGAGGAGATAGCAATTCAATGGCAGGGGACGCTGCGATGAAATTGGAACGCGAAATTTTCCTGCGCGGCTACTACAAAGCCTTCGCCTTTGGCTCTGGACCATGCAGACATTGCCAACAATGTGATACAAACGAACCGTGCAAAAATCCGTACAAAGCCAGGCCGGCGATGGAAGCATCCGGAATCGATGTGTTCCATACAGCAAGGAGCAACGGATTTGCAATAGACGTTGTGACATCACGCGAGCAACAAGGCGATTACTATGGGTTGGTTTTGATAGACTAACAGGCTTCATAGTGACATCCAACGGGCTTTCCGTGACTGGCCTCAGTTTCTACAAGGTCTGATTATACCATAGAAATTGTTTCGTAAAAATTGGTTGACTTTTGCAGTGGGTGTGATACAATTAAAAACGGAAAACGGAAAATTCTGTTCTGCTGGGGTTGTACCCCAGCGGAGGAAAAAGAGAGTGAAACCATGCTAGATGAAGCAATTTTGATAACTGCGGGTGCCAAAGGTTTATCGGGAATTTTCACTGAAATTTATAAAGAGGCACGTCAGGACTATGCAAAAATAGCCCAAAAAATCGAAAACGCCTGCCACAAATACGATAAAAGATACATCGAGCGGCACGGTTGGCTAAAGATAAGTTGCGTCGGCATGCGGGAGCCTGTACTGCTAGAATCAGTTTATACCGCTGTTCAATTCTTGGATATGCAGGGCATCAAGCGTTACATATCGCAAGATCAGATTGAAACCACTTATCGTGAAAGGGGAAGTCGTCGATTCCAGAGAGAGACTCCCCGGTGGCAAGGGGTAGGAGTCGCCAATCAAAAGCAATATCTGATGGTGCTTGGCGGTCCAGGCGCGGGAAAGACAACATTTCTACGTAAGATGGGGCTTGAAGCTCTCAAAGGGGATGTGTATAGGTATAAGCGTATCCCCGTCTTTATCGAACTGAAGGAATTTACCAATCCAGAGGTCAATATTGAGGAACGGATTATTAAAGAATTCGAAATCTGTGGCTATCCTGTCCCCAAAGAAATTACGGAAACCGCGTTAAAAAATGGCAAACTTCTTATTCTGCTTGATGGACTAGACGAAGTGCCAACCGAAAATACCGATAAGGTCATAAGCCACATTCAAGATTTTGTAGATAAATATAGTAATAATCGATTCATTGCTTCCTGCCGAATTGCGGCTTATAAAGGTGGCTTTACCCGCTTTACAGATGTCGAAATGGCTGATTTCAATGATAATCAAATAGAAGACTTCATCGAGAGATGGTTTCAATTTCAACCAGACCTGCAAAGGCGGGAACTTGACCAAAAGATGAAAACGGCTCAAAGGTGCTGGGAATTGCTTCAAACACCCGAACATAAAGCGACCAAAGAATTGGCTCAGAATCCGCTGCTATTGACGCTTCTCTGTATGGTTTATGATGCCTCCCAAGACTTCCCAAAAGAGCGCGCGACGCTTTACAGTGATGCACTGGATATTCTACTCAAAGAATGGGCGGCAGAAAAAAGGGTTCAACGCGATCCGATTTACAAAGATTTGAATACTCCATTAGAAAAGATGATGCTTTCGGAAATTGCCTATCAGAACTTTGAAGCAGACCAACTATTTTTTACTAAGCGTGATATTGTTGATGGGATAAAAACCTTTTTAGAGGGCAACCTAAATGCCCCCAAACACTTAGATGGAGAGGCCGTTTTAGAAGCTATCGCGATTCAACAAGGGCTATTGGTTGAGCGGGTAAACAATGTATATTCATTTTCACATCTTACATTTCAGGAATATTTAACAGCTAGGTATATTGATGACCAAAGTAAAATTGATGACTTAGTCACCAATCACCTCACAGATAATAGATGGAGAGAAGTATTCTTGCTTTTAGCAGGTTTAGCGCGTGGGGGAGCAGATGATTTGCTCCTGCAAATAGAGGCTGAAATACAAAAGCGTATTCGAAATTCCTCGAAACTACAAGACCTGCTCAACTGGGCACATCAATTAACTGATGGTTCAGCAAGCGAATTAAATCCTGTGGCTAAACGCGCAATTGCAATTTCCCACGCCATCATCATCGCCAAAACCATCGACAGTGCCATCGCCAGCACCAGATTCAGAGCCATCGATAGCGCCAGAGCCAGTATTATCGACAGTGCCATCGCCATCGCCAGCGCCAACACCAGAGCCATCAACAGCGTCATCGCCATCGCCAGTCGCATCGCCAGCCCCATTGACAGAGCCATCGACAGAGCCAGAGCCATCGACATTGCTATCGACAAAGCCAGAGCCAGCCCCATCACCATCGCTATCGCTATCGACAGCGCCAGCGCCAGCATCAGCGAATTGGAGAAAGCAAGCATTTTCAAAGACGCCAGCTTCGCCGAATTAATCTCAAAACTGAAAGCCCTCAGGAATCAAAAGTCAATTGATATAAAACACATTGATGTTATCTATCAAACGTGGTTAGACGCCCTCAAACTCACACCAGAAATGATTTATTTGTCCAGGGAAGAGTGGGAAACATTTAGGAATTACTTGGAGGCTAATTACTTTCTCATTGAATGTAAAGAAGCAGCAGTGCGCGTATCAGCGGAAGTATGGGAAGGCATTGAATCGCAAATGTTGCGCGTCGAGTATTGATAGTTCTAGAATCTCCTGCAACTGTGTAAAAGCTCGTTGCGTTGAGCAATGGGCTTTTTCTTTTGGTTGCGGAGGTAGGATTTGAACCTACTGCTCCGTTACACTAATATTGGCGCATTGAATTGCTGAAGCGGTGAGATTGCTTCGTCACTTCGTTCCTCGCAATGACAGCACCCCTTTTTTGTCATTGCGAGTTGCGAGGCACGAAGCAAACTGAAGCAATCTCACTGTAACGACGTTTCCACACTTAACCCTAAAGAGCCAGAAGTTTTTCTTTGACATACCCCCCAAAAAATGCTAAACTTAAACGCGTGAGAATTTGAAAATGTCAGCAGTTAGCGCGTACGACGCGACGAAACCCATCGCGAAGCAAACGGCTTGTTGTTGCGAATTTAACTTTTGAAAATAATAAACAATATAACATGATTTTGTCAAAATAGCACCATTGGTAAATAGTGGCAATCCCAGTCTTTTTGTTCACCGGAAGTAGGTCGAATTTCCAAATTCGACAGTCGAGATATGAAAAGATCGCTTCGCCCCTCCGCTTCGCTACGGGAATCTCGACCTACATATTATACAAGGGAGATAGACATGAAAACCTCCACAATTGTATTGAGTGTCTGTTTGTTAATTGTCCTAGTCGTGATTTTCTCTGTGATTATCGGGCAAAAAAATAAATCCAGAATGGTCGGTGTTGGTAGAACACAGGTTACTGCGAAGCTCGACCTCACCGACAAGCTTAACCCTGCAATCCTTCCAGACCTTCTGAAAAAGATTCTGAGGGAAAAAACACCTTATCAGAAGCCAAACTCCGAGGAATTTCAACAAGAGGTTGTACAAAAACTGAGCCAGGTGATTATGGAGGATACAGAGGTAAACTATCGGGTAGACCTCAATGAGGATGGGAATTTGGACCCTGTCCTGGTGGTCCCAGAGTCCATAAAAGGTGAAGCGGCGGTCTATTCCATCCGGGTTCCTGACCCAGAAAAATATTCGAAGGATCCAACTAGCAACTCCGATTGGGCAAAAATCGCGGAGGAGGGGATAGAGCTTTGCGCCCTATCGGTCACTTTCAACGAAAGTACCAAAACAATGGCAATAGATGCCGAAACCAACGAATATCTTTACCCAGAATCTTCACGTCACTACCGTTCGGAATACGCCGGTCATCAACACAGTTGGCTGGAGACGTATGGTACGTACATGATCTTTAGTAGTATTCTTTTCAGCCCTTACCGTTGGTATGGACCAGGATGGTATGGTGGATGGTACGGCGGGTGGTATGGCGGGTGGCATGCGCCTGTACGCACCCGGTCTGTCACACGGAATGTTACCCGGTACAAAACATCTCGATCAGTGAGTTCGGGCATGAGAACAACTTCGGGTGCATCTGTGAGGAGTAGCAAATCATCTAGCCGAAAGCAACCTCCGGCTTTTGTTAAAACCAGGCAAGCTAGACAAGCGTCGTCAGCACGTCGTGCATCGTCGTCACGCAGGGGTGGTTCCACAAGAAGCAGTCGCGGCGGATTCTTCAGAGGAGGCGGAGGAGGGTTTGGAAAATAAAATGGATACATAGAAACCGAGTTTTTCGGAAAAACTCGGTTTCTGACAAAAAAGAACGTTGTTCGAGAGAGGAGGTTGTGAAACTTTTGTTACTAAAACTTCTTATTATCGTCGCGATTATTATTGCCGCTATCTTGATTTGGTCTTTCATAAAACAAAAAAGAGACAAGTTAAAAGAAACACCAGCGGCTAAGTCGGGTTTTGACGCCCTCGGCCCAGGCGGTATTATCGCTATCACAGGAACAGATTATCTCGTCGAAGAGAAGAATCGCTACAGCGCTGAGGATAGTGAATGGTTTGAAGTAAAACTTACGGGTGAGGGCAGTGAGACCTGGTGGCTCGGCTGGGACCCAGATGATGAACAGGTTACGCTGACTACAGAAATAGAGTTTCGCGAACTTGCGCTTACCCCCGAAGATTTAGAGATATTTGCCGAAGAAGGTCAGGGCGAGTTCGAGCATGAGAATTCAACCTATTATCTTGCGGAAGCAGGTGAGGCGCGATACCATAAGCAGGATGACCCGATAGGGAAAGAAATGTATTACTGGGACTTCTACGATGGTGATGGTGTAAATACCATTGGTGTTATGCTATGGGCATCAAGGACATACAATGCGTATACGGGAAGAACTGTGGCAAAACGTTTGGTAGAGATTCTCAGAGCAGAGGCAGAAGAGGGGGAAGAGTGGACTTAGCCAGTTCACTCCCCTTGTACTTTTCAGAAAGGAGCCATTGAATGCCACTTATTAAATTAAATGATGACAAGATTGCCGAAGGGTTGTACCTGCTTGCCACCAATGGACAGGTCGGATGCTATCCAGATAATATCTTTGCTGTTTCTGAACGATTGCTCAAAGAACTGGATGAAGAGTTCAAAAACAATGGAATCACTTATCAGGTGCTTCAGCCTCAATCGCTAAAGTCCCAGCGCTCACCCCAGGAAGTTACCTCATGAAATACACTATTTCTTTCAAATTGGGAGGTGAACGACGATGTCTGCTAATCCAACAAAAGGAGCAAAACAGGAGGAAAGCGGAAGAAAGCAAAGTCAGAATGTGCGAAAAATAGAGATTTCTCCCTACATTAGAGCAGTGATGGAAGGCACACCACCGCGTTATCTGGACGATGAAATGGAAGCTCTCAAAATAGCGGAGAAACTTGGTTGGGAAGCCAGGGGGAATGGTTCACCTGCGATTAAGCCAGGAAGTCGCATGGAATACTTGTGGAATCATCCAGAGGAGGTTGATAAAATCCTTAGGGAACATGGCATTGAGCCGGAAGAGTTTGATAAAATTTTGCAGAGCGGCAAGGGGGTGCTACCCGGATTTGGCAATAAGAAGGATAAGTGATTCCAAAGTGAGAGGGAATATTGTATGCTCTCACAAATTTTTCTTGGAAAGGAGTATGTCAGATGGCTGAAAAAGTGATGAAATTTGGATTTACCATAGCTACTTTTCTGGTGGGTATTGCTAGTGTTGCATCAGCAATACAGGTCAGCGGAGAAGCGGGTGAGGCTACTCGGTTCCTCTCGGGATGGGACCTACTGAATGGAATCATCGGAGTGGTGGTCTATAGCGCATTGGGGCTTGCTGTTCTGCTGATAGGCTTCAAGGTCTTCGATAAAGCGACTCCATTCAGCCTCAACAAAGAGATAGCTGAGGACAACAATGTTGCCGCCGGTGTTGTGGTTGCCGGAATCATGATAGGCCTGGGCATTATCGTGGCTGCAGCTATTCTCTAACATACTGCTCGGAAACTATGAAAAGCTGCTTCGCCTTGGTTTCGATACGCCACTTTGTTCCGAATCGGATAGATATCTACGCATGTCAACTAGACGAGAATTCCTAAAACTCATGGGTAAGGGGATGGCCTTCGGTTCTTGCTTGCCGATGCTGACCTCATGTAAATCGCCGGTGTCAGGAGGACGACTGCCGTTTTCTGGTGAGGTTGTCGGCGAGGATATTGGACTTTGCCATGCGTTGAGAGATGGCACGTTGAGCGCTGAAATAGCCGAAGTCGCTAAGACTTCGGGAACTTCGGTTACGACTTCGGGTCCTCCAGCTACACCAAGGCTCTACGATGTAATCATTATCGGAGCTGGTATCTCTGGTCTCGCTGCTGCGTGGAAGTTCGTGAGATGTGGTGTTAAAAACTTACTCATCATCGAAAAGGAAAATCAAATAGGCGGTACATGTATCGCAGGGAAAGAAGGCGATATTACTTTTCCATGGTGCGCTCACTATATCGAATCGCCACAACCGAGAAGCAAATATCTCCTGGAAATCTGTGAGGATATCGGTATCATCGTCGATTACGACGGGGAGTGGCCCGTCGTGAACCCCAACTACGTGGTACCAGAGCCAGAGATTAGTTTACTCGCGGGAAACAAGTGGCGGCCAGGCCACTTTCCCATTCAAATAGCCAGTTCCCAAGACGTAGTGGATTTTGAGTTGTTTCGACAGGATATGTATCGGTGGGTGAAATGGCGCGACAAGGATGGTAGACCTGCGTTCGGCTGCCCCGTCGAACACACAAGTTCAGTAGAAGAGGTACGCAGGCTTGATAATATCTCAATGCTGGATTATCTCGAATCTATAGGTATTAATTCAAAACCAGTTGAGTGGTATGTTAGTAACCGGACAATGGACGAATACGGGTGCCGTGTCCAAGACGTGTCAGCATGGGCTGGAATCCAGTTTTGGGCGCAATCCAATTCATCGTTCATGGATTTTGAGCTTCCCGGAACACCCGCGCCGGTGCTTCTTTCCTGGCCAGAGGGCAACGCTTTCCTGGCAAATGGATTGGCAAAGCGGTTCTCCGATGAACAATTACGCCTCCAAGCTCTTACAGTGAACGTTAGGAATGAAAAAGAACGTGTACTCGTAACGTACATCGACCAAAAATCCCCCCTTTATCAAAGGGGGGTTAGGGGGGATTTCACGACGCTACAAGCTAAATGGGTTATCTACACAGCGCCCAAAAATTCGGTATACCATCTGATACCGGAGCTTGAAAGAGCAAAGAGAACCGAGTTTAAGAAATGTAAATACGTGCCCTGGATTACTGCTGCCGTACACCTTCGCAAACCACCCCAGAAAAAAGCGCACCTGCTGGCATGGGAAAATCTTTCCTACAATAGTTGGGGCTTGGGCTACATTGATAGCCGCCATATTATGCGCCGGCATAATAGGTTCGATTTACCTACTGTGCTGACTTTCTATGCTGCGCTCTGCTCCGATATTGAAGCCGAAAGATATGAACTCTTTAAAGAAGGTTGGGAATTTTGGGCAAGAGTTATTCTCCAAGCTTTGGAGGATATGCACCCACACATTTCGAAACTGATTACCAAGCTGGACATCTACAAATGGGGACATGCAATGGTAGCTATGACTCCGGGCTATCTTTGGGGGCCGGACAGGGAGTGCATGAAACAGCCCTTCGGAAAAATACACTTTGCTGGTGCCGATGTAGGCGGGACACCTGTTTTTGAACATGCCACATATCGAGGCATTGAAACCGCTCAAGCTATTATGGATGAACTGGACGTTTCCTATCAATCATCAATATGACAAGACTGAGAGAGTTTAATCTTCCTCACAAGGTTTCAATCACCGGATTCCTAATCGTATTTGCTCTAGGGATTGGAGTTTCTGGTGTCTTGTACAGTTCAGGAAGCGGCCGGTTCTCTATCATGAGTTTCTTCTCACCTGAATTAGCAAGACTGAAGTATTCAGCTACTCCACTCGAAAAAACCTTGAGAACAACGATGCGAGAATATGTGAAGAGTGAGGCTGACATCAAGACGATTTGCCGATGGCTTGATTCTGGAAGTGGCCGCCTCGGATATTATGAATCTGCAAGCCCCATTATTCAGCGGGATTGCTCGCAATGCCACGGCAAGGTTCCCACTGTCGCTGGTGTTGGGTCACTCTACACGTATGCTGATGTTTTACCCTATGCAATGACTCGTGGCTCACCTATCCGCAAACTGAGTTTAAGGGCACATGTACATTTGTTTGGCATCGGCTTGCTTCTTCTAATTCTGACCATGCTAGCAAATCGCACTTCGATTCCGCATTTTCTGAAACTTACCATCTCAATCTCGCTGTTTGGGCTGCTGGCAACCGATATTCTCAGCCAGTATTTAGCAAAACTGAACGATGCCTTTGCTTATATCGTATGGATATCTGGATTGCTGTTGAACATCTCTGTTGTTATTTCAATACTGCTTGTTTTACGTGATATCTGGTTTGGCGAACAAGTTGAAAACTGATAAGGTTTAAATCCTGGAGCGTACTCTATTGAAAACCACTTATGTGAATCAAGATATCGCTAATCTCCGATTTGGCGTGTACAGCCGGGTTTTGGAGCCTGATTTATTTCGAATCTTCCGAAGACGAGTTATCAAGCGGGAAAGATACCGCGCTAATCTCTGGATTATAGGCAGCAGTCATGTCCTTAATCTCCAGACCGACGGTGCATGTCTGGGTGAGGTTTTGACCTGTGCGGAAACTTCCCTTCCTTCCGATGCCAGAATTGACCTCATTGAGGACTTTGAGAATAGCCACTGCGAACACAATATCCTTGGCGAGATTTCTTACAAAGCAGAATTCACTATGCGACACTACTCGGAAGAAGAATTTCGGCAGGAACAAGCACTGTTGTTTGCTAAAAAAGCACCATGTCGGTTAGCTTATAGCTTTCCTCGACGTGAAGGACTTGTCGCCACTCCGGTGACCATGATAGATATAGTGAGAGCTGAAGAGGATACGCTTGAAATACGAACTCTACATTCTTACGTTGAAAATCTAACGATGGTGCTGACTCACTCCGTTGTCCACTTGACGTACTCCCACCCCAAATGAAAGTGTTCGGTATTATTCTGAACAATCTGGGCAATCAAGGGCAATCAATGTTGACATTTCGGTAATCGTCAAAATACAATTTGTTTTGATTTCCATTTGGAAGTGAAATCAAAACACCGATTAGAGAGGGTGAATCATGCTTAACACTTACAAAGCAACGCTGAAAGGTAATCGTTTGGAATGGGGAAAAGATATACCTACAATCATTTCTTCGGGTAAAGCTGTTGAGGTGTTTGTGACAATTTTAGACGAGTCAGTTGCTTTTCCGAGCCTTTCCCAAGGGCAACGCATGGCTGCAACTTTGGAACAACTTGCCGCTATAGATGCTCTTGCAGAGGTAACTGAGCCTGCAAGATGGGAAAGAGAAATAAGACAGGATAGGATTCTTCCTGATAGAGAATAATAATGCTCATAGACAGTAACATCATTATCTACGCAGCTAAACCAGAACACAGCGCATTACGAAGACTTATTGGGGAACATTCTCCAGCAGTGTCGGCTATTAGTTATGTTGAGGTATGCGGCTACCATCGCTTGACAGAACAAGAACAAAGTTATTTTGAAGAGTTTTTTAATGCAGCTACCGTTTTGCCTCTCTCCCAAGAAGTTTTGAATCAAGCGGTAAAACTTCGTCAAATCAAAAAAATGAGCTTGGGAGATTCGCTTGTAGCAGCAACAGCGATTGTCTACAACCTTACACTGGTTACGAGAAACTCGCAAGACTTCGCTTGGATTCCGAACTTATCTGTTATGAACCCTTTTGAATATGCGTAAGATATCGTTTTCCCACTTAGATTAATAACCAATTTTAATGCCTATCCATCTATGAATACAAATGCTAATGATGACGAAAAAGTCCTGCAGCGACGCGGAGTTTTGATACTCCTGTTTTCTGTGTGCGTTGCGTCGTCTTGCGCTATTGTTTACGAACTTATCATCGCTTCCATATCTTCCTATCTACTCGGAAACAGCGTCTATTATTTTTCCATCACCATTGGACTCTTCATGAGTTCAATGGGGGTAGGTTCATTCCTGTCTAAATACTTTGTTCGCAGTTTGATAGACAGATTCATTTTAATCGAGGTCACAATAGGTCTACTCGGTGGAATCTCAACTGTCTTACTCCTTTTGATATACGTTTATTCGGGGAACAATACTGCATATTTTGCCGTAATGTTCGCACTTATCGTCAGCATCGGTACCCTCGTGGGTCTAGAAATACCAGTTCTTACTCGGATAATGAAGCAATATGGCTCCTTGCGGGTGACCCTAGCGAACGTTCTGGCGTTCGATTATATCGGAGCTTTGGTTGGCTCAATTGCCTTTCCCTTAATTCTACTAAAATATCTAGGGCTTCTTCAAACTGCCTTCGTGGTCGGTTTTTTGAACGTACTCGTGGCTGCGGCGGTGCTTTTTCAGCACTGGCCCGATATTAGGAAGAGATTTGTCTTGACGGTCTCCGCTTTACTGGCGGGCTTGGTGCTTTTGATAGCTTCTGTTCGAGGTGATAGCATTAGCAAACGACTCGAAACCGATATTTATAACAATCAGATAGTTTTGTCGACTCAGTCGAAATATCAAAAGATAGTTTTGACCAGGAGAGGCAACGCTTGGCCTAATAAGCCAGAGACTGGCAGGCAGCCAAGGGTTATGGTGTCCAAACGCAGCAACGACCTGCGACTTTTCATTGACAGGCAGCTTCAGTTTAGCTCCGTTGATGAGTATCGATATCACGAAGCACTTGTTCATCCTGCTATGGGCATGGCAAAGAGCAGGGCTGCTGTGCTGATTCTCGGCGGCGGCGATGGATTAGCCATCAGAGAAGTTCTAAAATATAAGGATGTTCAGAGGATTATCCTCGTTGACATCGACCCAGAGATTACTAGAATATGTAGTACTAATCCGGAAATCGTGGCACTCAACCAGAGTTCGTTGACACATCCCAAAGTCGTTATCGTCAACCAGGACGCTTACAAATTTGTCGAGAAAACTACCGAAACATTCGATGTCATCATCATCGACCTGCCCGACCCAAATCATGAATCGCTGTCGAAATTATATGCAGTGGAATTCTACAGACTGGCGGCTCGCGTGCTCAGTCCGGGCGGCTCGCTTGTGACGCAAAGTACATCCCCGTTTTTTGCGAGGGCAACGTTCTGGTGCATCCACCGCAGTATCGAGGCCGCAGGTCTACACACGGTCGCCTACCATTTGGACGTTCCATCTATGGGCGATTGGGGATTCAACCTCGCATCAAACAGACCAATCGAAGTTAAGAATATTCCGCTACATGTGGAAACGCTCTATCTCACCCAAAACTATCTCCCTACCATGTTCGAGTTCGGTAAAGATGTAGCGGAGATAGAAACCAGAATTAATACACTTTTAAGACCAATTTTGATGGACTACTATAATGACAAGAGATGGGCATACTATTAGTGGTTCATTTTATACCATTCCGATAACTTCTTGTATCCAGTCAAATTCGGCGGCAATTGTAATTTCTCATTGAGCGTCCTGACCCCTTTCGAAAACTTAAGGTATTCAGGTTCAAGGCATGCAGAACAGACCTCGCCTATATTTGGAACGTTGAATCTCCCCACCGTTCTACAAACGAGAGGGCGAAACGGATAAATTCTGCATCCGGCAATCGTATTAAGCATCAGGAACGGGCATGATGGAGCGTTATCTTTCCTATGGGAAGGTCGTTGTTTTGAAGCGGTTTTCAAAAGTCCATCGGAGATATTGTTCCGAATATAAAGAAATTCTAGATAAGTAAGCGGCGCATCTACGCAACATCTGCCGCATCTTTTGCATGTTGAGCCGAAATCATCTGGAATTAAGGTATATATATTTTCAAGTTGAGTAATGAGGCACATTGTTGATTACTCCGTCCACTACGATGCAAGTTCATTTTTCGCTATCATCATGATTAATTCTTTCAATCAAGGTAATGATCATTGAACAGCGAGGGATGAGTAATGAAAGACGAGTGACGAGAGACGAGTGGAAACTCGAAACGCGAAAGCCTACGAATGAATTCGAAGGCTAAGAAGCCTAAGTCCCGATAAATCGGGACTGCAACTGGATTTCAGTCCACTTGAGTGGACTTTAGCCTCTTAGCCTGAATTTCAATTCAAGGCTTTCTTATTCAAAAAAACTTCCAGTGTATACCTCCAGATGCTTCCCTTTTCATTTGTGACCACAAGATAATCCCCATCATAGCAAAGCGCTTCACACTGGCCAAATCGAATGTGAGTAGATTGTACAGGTGGTTTGAGTAAATCAGATTCTTCCGCAACATGGTAAAAGGTGATTTCTTTGTCGGTCAGCACTGCAAGCTGTTTGCGTTCAGGTGAATAGGCTGCATCGGTTACCTTACCCAAAATATCGAGTTTACCAACTTCGCGCGCCGAGATTGTTTGGCTCTCTTCCAATTTGTCAATACAAAATATTTTCTGTTTTACGGTTTGTTCTTTAGTGATGATGTAGAGTTTATCATTCATTGCGAAGATGGCTTCGCAATTGTGAGGCTCCCCGTCCGCATATTGAAATTTATACACATTGATTTTTTTAATCTTTTTTGCAGATGTTTTCGGCTCGGTAAATTGATATACTCTGTACGACTTTCTCCGAAGCTTGTTGTCACCGATATCGGCGATGTAAAAGTTTCCCTTTGAGTCAACAGTCATCGCCTCCCAATCAATGTTCTTGACGCCTTTCAACTTGACTTTTTGCAGAATTTTTCCTTCGCTGTTAAAGCGAAAGATTTCCGCGTCGTCTCCATGGTCATTGTGACCTGTTTGACCATATTCAGCACAATCATGGCCGCCATCAAGAAAGA
>SDBU01004600.1_pt1 | contig 16883 bp, 16 predicted proteins | sample 2277071 | NCBI WGS metagenome assembly SDBU01 (sample SAMN10397929, study PRJNA504765) | marine sediment metagenome | isolation source: marine sediment core GS08_GC12, 126 cmbsf | place: Arctic Ocean: Gakkel Ridge, Loki's castle | collected 2008 | reverse complement strand
ATTTGAATCCTCGCACGAATTCTCTTAAATCCTTCGGATTCTCGCCTGCTTGAATCAATATGTGTAGGTGGTCTGGCATGAGACAATAGGCGATTAAATGATATCCGTAAAGGTCAGCCGAATTCTTGAGAACATTTATTACCTGTTGGTTGGTGACAGGGTTAGTGAGAATATTCTGTTTTTGACTAGTGCCGATGGTGATGTGGTAAGCAACTCCAGGCGAGGCGTAATCGAAGTTTTTTAATCGGATGGAACGGGATATACCCCAGGTTTTATAGGACATGGTATGATCTGGATTTTTACGTTTTTCCGTATCCGTAGCGTCCTCACTCCTGTGAGGACGATTATTCGGCGTCGCCACGGGAATGGCGACGCTACTTCCACCTATTACGCTCAACTTTGCTTCTGGCACTCGATGACATCCTCATTACAAAGAATTATAAATTTCTGTAATCTTGTCTTTTATTTCGGGATCAATTTCCTCTGGAGTCATTTTCTTGATCACTTCATTTGCTAATTCTCTCTTCCACCAATCTTTTCCAAGCAGCTTGTTAAGCACATCAACAGTTTTGCCTTCTTTTATCTCGGAGGGCGTTTCCTTTTCCTTGCTCTTTCTGTTCGCCCAGTGTTTGGCGAATTCAAGTATTAGCTGGCGAGGATAGTAATCTTCAAGGTCGCCCTTTTTCAAAGCGATGATGTTTTCATCTGGGACTATTTCCTTAACCTTCTTTCGTAGCTCTTTCTCTGCGTTATTGTCGCAAAGAGCATATTGTTTAAAACAGCTTCGTTGCAATACGACTGACCCCAAGTATTTGCTGATATTTCCAGCTCCCTCCACATCTATGACTTCTAGGGCAATTTTCTCAAATGGCTTTCCTATCTTTCTTGCCCAGTCGGTATAGACATCCTTATCTGTTGGCCCTTCTACGACTAAAACGCCGTTTGCCATAAGAATGTCTGATGGTCTTGTCCCCAAGTCTCTTAGCAGAGCAGGTAGTTTCTCATGAGATCGATTCAATAATTCAACTTGTGAATACTTTGTTTCGGTGACTGGGCTTTCTCCAAGATAAACGTAATAAACGTTCTGTTCCATATCAAAGAATTCATCGACGAATATATTCGAGTGTGTGGCGATGAGATACTGGTGTTGGAAGAAATCCTGATTCCTCCTTAAAAATTTGGCGAACTTCCTTTGCAATTCGGGGTGAAAATGAGCTTCAGGTTCCTCTATTAGCACTACGTTGTTCCGGCCATGGCGCACAATTTTGGTGGCGATGTTAAGCATTTGCTCAACACCTGAGCCGTAGTGGCTCAAAGGCAGTTGTAATGCTCCCAGCACAATCTCTATGCCCGCCTTCGTGGTTCCTGTGCCAGGTGGGAAGACGAACTTAACATCTTGATCTTGATCGGCGAAAATGAGTTCCTTCAAGAAGTCTTGCACGCGGGAGAGCATTTCTTGCTCCTTTTGCCTGCCGCCAAGCAAATTAGTAAGGGTATCAATGATTTCGTCGTCTGGCCTAATTTGGCGAACCGCGGCGATGTTCACAAAAAGCTGTGTCAGTCTCTTATCATAAAGGCGAGATAGGAACTCGTGGATGTCTCTACCCACATGCGGATGATATTCTTGCCACTCAGTATCATCGCAACGCTCGATTATCTTCCAAACCTTCTCATCTCCGCCCGATTCTGGCCTTAGTGTTAGTACTGTATTGCTGTCTCTATCGAACAAAACTGGTTTTTCTCCATACAACCTGTGTTCGTTAGGTATCTCCACCTTTTTGATCGTAACACGGGGCTCTTCTTGTACATATTCAATGTACCCTGTTATTTTGAGATGCTTAGGCCACCCTTTCTTATGATCAAACATAAACAGAACGGCGTTTGGCTTCTGATGGTCATAGGGTGCGATGCCAGAAAAATCCTTGTCAGCCTCTTCAATTTCGAGAGAAAATGCAAAATCCACTTTTTTCGTCCCATAATCTTGGGTAAAAATCCAATCTTTGAAGAATGTTGAATCCTTCTCACCTTCAAAGCGCAGCGATAACCTAGTCAAAGCCGGGTTACCCTGCTGTATCACGGAAAACAATATTCCCTGAACAAGTTTCAGGAATTTTAGTATATTAGATTTGCCGGCATTATTGCTCCCTATGAATAGGTTGAAGTCAGCTAATTCAATGTGGTTATCATCATTCAAGCCTTTTTCGCTGAAACTCAAGCAGTTCTTGATGGATAGTTCTCGAATTTTCATTGAAATGTCACCGCCTCCCCAGCTATCTTCCTCAATCTCTCGATGTATGGCTCCTTGATGACGCCTTTCTCGGTGATAATGGCGGTGACATAGCTATGGGGGGTAACGTCGAATGCGGGGTTTGCTGCTCTCACTCCTTCTGCAGCGATCCTGATCCCCTGAATATGGGTGACCTCGTCGGGGCTCCGCTCCTCTATAGGGATATCCTCGCCCGTAGGCAACGAGAGGTCGATGGTGCTCAGCGGCGCGGCGACATAGAAGGGGATGGCGTTCTCCATGGCCAAGACCGCCAGGGTGTAGGTGCCGATCTTGTTGGCTACGTCGCCGTTGGCTGCTATACGGTCGGCACCAACGATTACGCAATCTATAGCTCCCTTGTTCATGAAATACCCGGCCATGCTGTCGGTGATCAGAGTCACTGGGATGTTTTCCTTGAGCAGCTCCCATGTTGTGAGCCTTGCCCCCTGGAGTAAGGGGCGGGTCTCGGTAGCATATACCTCTATCCTCTTGCCCTGTTCCTTGGCCATCTTGATTATCCCCAGCGCTGTCCCGTATCCCGCTGTGGCCAGCGACCCGGCGTTGCAGTGGGTCAGTATGGTGAACCCATCTTGGATTAGCTCCGCTCCGAGTTCGCTAAGGCGGCGATTGGCCTCGTCGTTTTCGGCCTCTATCTTCCGGGCCTTAGCGAGGAGGTCTTTCTTGATCTTCGACACGTCTTCGCCACTCTGAGCCACCCGGTTCATTTTTTCCAGCGCCCAGAAGAGGTTGACTGCGGTGGGGCGGGATGAGGAGAGCGTTTCGCTTACGGGGCGTAACTGGGCCAGGAACTCAACTTTGGAGTCCGCTTCGATTTTTTGAGCTCCTAGAGCGAAGCCATAAGCAGCGGCGACGCCGATGTCAGGCGCTCCCCGAATGCGCAATTCCTTTATAGCGTCAGCTACCTGTAGATAGTTGTCCAGATCGAGAAAGACCTCCTCATGAGGCAATCTGGTCTGGTCGATAACCCTGACTCTATCCCCGAGCCACTCGATGATCTTAAAATCCTTCATCTGTCATCAGCCTTATCTGCTTTTTGGGACTTCTGCTCAAAGCAGCCTGAATTCTCCCACGTCCACCAGTCCCTTATCGGTAAGCCTGAGCTCTGGTATCACTGGCAGGGCGAGGAAGGAGAGGGTGGCGAAGGGGGAGGGAAGCGCGCAGCCTAGTGTGGAGGCCAGCCTTTGTAGCTCTTCCAGCTTGGCTACTACTGCTTCTAGCGGTTCCTCGGAGAGCAGACCGGCGATGGGGAGAGCCAAGGAGCCCTGGATCTGCCCTCCCGCGGCCACAGCCAGCCCGCCCTGTAGCTTCTCAATCTCTTTAATCACGGTAAATATGTCCTGGTCGCTGGTGCCTGCGACGACGATGTTGTGGGAGTCGTGGGCGATAGAGGAACCGATCGCGCCTCTCTTAAGACCGAAGCCCTTGACCAATCCCAGCCCTATATTGCCACTGGCCTTGTGTCTTTCCACTACCGCCAGTTTCAGTATGTCCTGTTCGGTATCGGGTACTATGAAACCTTCTTCTGTTTTCGCCTTGGCATCAATTCTCCTGGTGATTATCTGCCCCGGGACAATCTCGATAACGGGAAATGGCTTCTTAGTGGCTGGCATCTTCAGCGCTTCGATAGTGAAAGGCTTGATATTGAAGGTGTGGGTAATCTCGGGGTTGGTGCGCCATGGGGTGGAGAAAAGTGCCTCACCATTCCGGGCTACGAGCTTTCCTTGGTGGAAGACCATATCGACGCTTAGCTTCCATAAGTCGTTGATCACGAGAAGGTTGGCTACATACCCCGGCGCCACAGCACCTACTTGATGCAGCCTGAAATACTCGGCAGTGTTGATGGTTGCCATCTGCAGGGCGCGGATTGGATCAAGTCCTTTTGATATAGCCTTCCTCACCACGGCGTCGATATCGCCCTCCCTCAGCAGGTCAGAACAGGTGCGGTCGTCGACCACGAAAAAGCATCTCTTGTATGTCTTGTCGTTGACAAGCGGCAGTAGTTCATCGAGATTTTTCTCCGATGAACCCTCTCTTATCATAAGATACATCCCTCGTCTCAACTTCTCTCTGCCTTCATTAAGAGCGGTGGACTCATGGTCGGAACTGATGCCCGCTGTCAGGTAGGCATTCAAGTCCTTACCGCTGAGGCCGGGAGCATGCCCATCGAGCGGTTTGCCTTCAAAGAGCCTGATTTTCTTCATCACCTCCTGATCACGGTTCAATACGCCGGGGAAGTTCATCAGTTCGCCCAGCCCGATAATGTTCCTCCATCGTATGGCGGTTCGGAGTTCTTTCGCTCCGAGCTCAGCCCCGGATGTCTCAAGGTGCGTGGCAGGTACGCACGATGGTGCCATGAAGTAGAAGTCGAGAGGAAGCGGTCGGGCGCAGTCCATCAGATAGCGGATTCCTTTGAGTCCGCTGACATTGGCGATCTCATGGAGGTCAGTTACGACAGCAGAAACCCCTCGGGGCACCACTGCCCTGGCGTACTCGGCGGGATGAAGCAACGAGCTCTCGATATGTACATGCCCGTCGATCAGTCCCGGGGCAAGGTATCTGCCTTCAAGGTCTACCACCTGCCGCGCCTGCTCATAGTCGCCAATTCCAGCCACGTACCCTTGGTGGATGGCAACGTTGGCGTCCTCTATCTCGGCGGTGAAGGTGTTCACTACCTTGGCATTGGCAAGCAAGAGATCGGCAGGGATCTCACCCCTGGCTACGGCTATCAGTTTTTCCAGGCTCATTCTTGCTCCTCTAGTACGCATAGGTCAGGCAGGTAGCGGAACTTCTCGTCCAAGTCTAGCCCGTAGCCGACAACGAAGGCGTCGGGAATCGTGAAGCCTACGTAGTCGATGGGAATCTCCACTACTCGCCTTGAGGGTTTGTCGAACATTGTGCACAGCTTGAGCGATGAGGGCTTGCGGCGACCAAGATAGTCGAGGAGGAAACGCACTGTGAGTCCGCTGTCAATGATGTCCTCGATCACCAGCACATGCCTGCCCCTTATCGGGGTCTTGACTCGCTGTAACAGCTTGATTTTGCCCGAGGTCTCTCTACCAGCCCCGTAGCTCGACAACATAATGAAATAGATCTCGACCGGTATGTTCAGTTTACGTATCAGATCGGACATGAAAACGAAGCTACCCTTGAGTGCACCGATGAGGAGGGGGTGTTTGTCTTGGTAGTCCCTCCTGAGTTCGTCGGCGAGCTCGGCAACTTTTCCTTCGATTTCTTCTTTGCTGATAAGAACCTTGAGCTTGTCCAAAAGGCTTCCTCCGTTATATTTTACCCACTGCTACCAGGTAAAGCACACTCTCCTGCCGGCCATCTAGCCCCAGCAGGCGGTTAAAGCCCTCGTCATAGAAAGCGCCGATTGCGCAAATGCCCAATCCCATTGAAGTAGCCACAAGGCTGGTGTTCTGGGCGATGTGCCCTGCCTCAAGGAGAATGTAGCGTTGGCCACGTTCCTGATACAGTCGCGTGGTGCGCTCGAAGATGGCAGAAAGCACCAAGACAACGTTTGCCTCTATTAACATTCGCTGTCCCAGTGCCGCCTGTGCCATTTCCTGGCTGAAATCGCCCTCGCGGATCGGTTCCAGTTCATGAGCGCTGACCGAGTAGCGGTAGATTCCAGTGGTTAGACCCTCGACGTTATTTATCACAGGGTAGATCTCTATGGGATAGGTGGCTCCTGCTGAGGGTGAAGCTCTGAACCCGCTACGCCTGTCGGTGAGGCCGTTTGAATAGTGAAGAATATGCGAGAGTTCAGCCAGAGACATTGGATTCCTCGAGAAATTTCGCTCCGACCTCCTCTTTGCGATGGCCTTCTCTACACTAAGCCCGCTATCGGCTAGCTCTCGGGTGAGTTGGACCTTTCTCATTACCGACTGATTATAAACTTGGAGCCATCACGTGGCAAGCAAGTGCGCTCGTTCGTATCTTCGGAGCAAGAGCCCCGGGTTGTTTCTGATCGCATGTAATTGTCGGGACATGGGATTAAGTAACGGTTTAAGGATATAGAGGGCGAGTCACAAGGGGTTTACAGGCAAATTACAATGAGTGCACGGAGTCGTCCGTATGTTACTTTTTAGGGTTGTAAAATCCCCCTTTTTTCCTATTTTATTTTTCGGCGATTCATGGTAGCATATCGTGGCTCAAGAGATTTTATTGTAAAAAAGCCAACTTTCGGCTCTTGAAAATATTTCAAAAGATGGTAAAATCCGCAAGGTTAAGAAAATATATTGAGACCGATCTGAGGTAGATATGGTATTCTATCAGTTAAGCGAGAAGGCAAAGATAAGGCGGCAGCGTACAAATGAGGCCATAGCTTTAGCGATGCAAAGCCAGTGGGATGAGGCTATTGCTGTCAACAAAAGCATAATCGAAATTTTCCCCGATGATGCCGATGCCTACAATCGATTGGGCAAGGCCTTAACGCAACTGGGAAGATATGCTGAGGCTAGGGACGCATACAGCCATGCTCTTGAAATTGAACCCAATAATGGTATAGCCAAGAAGAACATTGATCGTCTGGCTCATCTCAGAGAGGCGGAGGCAGAGCCCAGGAACGGGAGACAGGTTAGCTCTCATCTCTTTATAGAGGAGACGGGTAAGGCAGATGTCGCCGATCTTTATCGACTTGCGCCTCGGAAGGTGCTGGTAAAAATAGCTGCTGGCGATCCGGTTCATCTTGAAGCCAAGGGGCAGAGTCTAACGGTGGAAAGCGTAGACGGAGAGTATATTGGAGAGGTCGAGCCTAGACTGGGTTTGCGCCTTATCAAGTTAGTGCAGGGCGGCAATAGGTATACTGCGGCTATCGTCGGCGTAGGAGAGAAGGGTGGCAAGGTGATGATTAAAGAGGTTTTCCAGCATCCCAGCCAGGCTGGGCGTCCTTCTTTCCCTGCGCGAGCTGCTGATGGATTCAGACCCTATGTTAAGGATAGTATGATGAAGTACGAGCGTGAAGATGACGAGGAAGGTTTGGAGGAGGAGTACCCTGGCGAATTCGAGAAAGAAGAACCTGCTCGGGAGGAGGTCACCTCCCTTGAAGAGATGGTTGCCATTGAGGGCGAAGAGGAGGAAGAGCGCGAGCTTGGACTAGGGGAGTAATAGGGAGAGCAATTCCAGGGCAAAAGGAGAAAGCCGAGGCAGCTGCCTCGGCTTTCTCCTTTTGACGAACGTAGCGGGGCGTGATAAACTCTTGCTAGCGTTTGTTGTCAGGATAGCAGTCCTGGCCACGAACAGGAGTATCCTCGGAGGGACTATAGCATGGAGATAGGAACGGTCAAATTGGTCAAAATCGAAGACGAAATGAAGAGCTCTTATCTCGATTATGCTATGAGCGTTATCGTCTCTCGTGCCCTGCCTGATGCACGGGATGGCTTGAAACCGGTGCAGAGGCGAATACTATACGCTCTGAACGATATGGGTCTGCGTCATGATACTCCCTATAAGAAGAGCGCTCGTATCGTTGGCGAGGTGCTGGGCAAGTATCATCCCCACGGAGATACTGCGGTCTATGACGCTATGGTGCGTATGGCTCAAGACTTCTCCATGAGATATAGGATGGTTGACGGACAAGGTAACTTTGGCAGTGTAGATAATGATCCGCCGGCGGCGATGAGGTATACCGAGGCCCGTCTCTTCAGGATAGCTGCTGAGATGCTGGCGGATATCGATAAGGATACCGTCGATTTCACCTCAAACTTTGACGAAAGCCTCAAAGAGCCTGTGGTTCTTCCTGCCAAGCTGCCCAATCTGCTCCTGAACGGTGCTTCGGGTATTGCTGTGGGCATGGCGACCAATATTCCTCCTCATAATCTAAACGAGCTCTGTGACGGTATAACTTGCCTTATCGATAACCCTGATGCTACTGTTGATGACCTACTCGAATTAATCCCCGGGCCAGACTTTCCCACAGGTGGCATCTTGGAGGGGCGTGAGGGTATAAGAAGCGCTTATACAACCGGCCGTGGTCGGATGGTGATCAGAGCCAGAACGCATATCGAGGAGGCAACTAGGGGTGGGAGATACCGGATAGTGGTTTCGGAGTTACCGTATCAGACCAACAAGGCTACGCTGGTGGAAAGAATAGCTGATCTGGTCAGAAGCAAGAAGATCGATGGCATCTCTGAGGTGCGCGATGAGTCTGATAGGGAAGGTATGCGCATAGTTATCGAGTTGAGGCGGGAGGGTCAAGCGCAGCAGGTCCTCAACAGCCTCTACAAGTATACCTCTATGCAGTCTTCTTTCTTTGTTAATATGCTGGCTTTGGTAGATGGCCAGCCAAAAATGAAAACCCTGAAGGGAGCGCTGCTTCACTACATCGGATTCCGTCGCCAGGTAATTACCCGCAGATCTAAATTCGATCTTGAGAAGGCAAGGGAAAGGGCCCATATCCTTGAGGGATTCAGAACTGCTCTCGATAACCTTGATGAAGTTATCGCTACGATTCGCCGATCGCAGACTGTGGAAGCAGCCCGCAACAACCTGATGAAGCAGTTTGACTTCACACAAGTTCAGGCTCAAGCCATTCTTGATATGCAATTACGCCGGCTGGCAGCCCTTGAGCGCAAAAAGATTGCTGACGAGTATACTGAGTTGCTCAAAACTATCGCCTATCTGGAGGACCTTCTGGACAATCCCAAGAAGATCGACTTTCTAATTAAGGAAGATGTCGGTGATCTGAAATCCAAGTATGGCGATCCCCGGCGTACTGAGATCAGCGAAGAAGAGGTGGGCGAATTCAGCGATGATGACCTTATTCCTCGGCAGCAGATGGTAGTGACTCTGAGCAACAGGGGTTACATAAAAAGAGTGGCGACTGACGTCTACCGGCAGCAGCATCGCGGGGGCAGGGGAATCGTGGGAATGGTGACGAGGGAGACAGACGCAGTTCGGCGAATGACCATTGCCAGTACTCACCAAAACCTACTGTTTTTCACTGATCGAGGGCGGGTGTTCCGTCTTAAATGCTACGAGATTCCCAGGGAGACTTCTCGAACTGCCAAGGGGCTGCCCATTGTCAACCTGCTCTCTATAGATGTGAAAGAGCGAGTTACAGCGGTTATCACTGCTCCTGAATCAGTAGAGGATATGTTCATGGTGGTCGCTACGCGCAATGGCGAGGTCAAGAAGACGAATCTTGCCGAGTTCGCTTCAGTGCGATCGAGTGGGCTTATCGCTATGGATCTGGAGCAGGGCGATGAGCTGGTAAGGGCTCAGGTGGCAGGTGCTGATGATCAGGTCGTCCTGATGACGGAAAGCGGACAGTCGATCAAGTTCTCCGTTGCCAAGCTTCGTACTGCGTCCAGAACGAGTGGTGGCGTGCGCGGCATTCGCCTCGCCCCTGGCGACAGCGTGGTCGGTATGGAAGTCGCGGTTACTGACGGTCACCTACTCGTTATTAGTACTAACGGATTCGGCAAACGCACTCCATTTAAGGCGTACCCGCTTCAGCACCGTGGTGGCGGTGGGGTTCGGACGTTTAAGGTTGTCTCCAAGACGGGCAGAGTCGTAGCGGCACGTGTTGTCTATCCCACAGAGGAGTTGATGCTCGTATCCGCTAACGGGATAGTTATTCGCACTTCCGTTGAGAGTATTCCGACTCAGGGCAGGGGCACTCAGGGAGTAGCTGTGATGAGGGTGGAGGAGGGTGATTCGGTGGCATCTATCGGTTGCTTAAGTAAGGAGTAAGCCCCCTTGTCCGCTGGGAGTTCTGGATAGTAGTTAAATTCCCAGCTTTTTTGAAGAACTGGGACTTGTTTTCATACCCCTGCGCATTCTCACTTGCCCCCATTCATATTCGGACTGACCGAGGCCAAGAGCTGCAACTGGGTATAACACCCACATAGGTATGGTTTCATCCTTTGGCTTCTCTACCCTGATTTCCCATATGATATATAATGCTTGAGAGAGGAAGGGAGTAGTTCGCGAATGAAGGGTGAAAACACCTCATTGGACGCCCTTGATAGCGGTGGGGAAGATACCGGCTTGGCCTGTGAACAACAGGGTGATGTAGCGAAACGAGCTTTCCTGTCCCGACAACTGGGTCTTCGTATATTAGCTATTTTGATGGTAATTGGTATTACCGCTAGCATTTTCATCTTTCGGGATAGTCTTATACTTTCCGAGGAAGCTGAAGACCTTAAGAACTATGGTTACCTAGGTGCCTTCGTAGTAGCCCTGATAAGTAGTGCCACAGTAGTCTTGCCTGTTCCTGGCATAGTGGTGATATTTCTTCTAGGCGAGTTCCTTAACCCCATAGTGCTCGGGCTGGTAGCGGGCGTGGGGTCAGCACTGGGCGAGATCACAGGCTACATGGCGGGCTTCAGTGGGCAAGCAGTGCTTGAGAAGAGCAGATACTACCCGCGCCTGGAAGGTTGGGTGAAGCGGCGGGGATCGATTGTGATTTTCGTGCTATCCTTTGTACCCAATCCATTCTTTGATGTTGCCGGTGCGACAGCGGGAGCGCTTAGATTTCCTCTTTGGAAGTTCCTGCTCATGTGCTTCCTGGGCAAGTCACTCCGGTATATGCTCATCGCCTTCGCTGGGGCGAGCACAATGGATTGGGTGCGCGAACTTCTAGAGAGGTACTTCTAGCTGGTCTGGGCGAAGCTTTGAAGTGCGAGCTTTATCTTGTTCTCGAGGGTGAGGTCGGGGGAGTCGGGGATGGCGGATATGGCGGCTATCGCTTCCGCTGCTGAATAGCCCAGGCTGATCAGAGCCGCTTTCACGTCTTCCTGGGGATAGGGCATTCCTGTGCCTGCTTGCTCAAACTTGCCTCTTAGCTCGAGGACGAGGCGTGCTGCTGTCTTCTTGCCGACCCCTGATATCGAGTTCAGGATCTCCTCATTGCCGGTGGCAATAGCTTGCGCTAATCGCTCTGAGCTCAGTGCGGAAAGCAGCGCTAGAGCAACCTTGGGGCCGACCCCGGAAACGCCGATAAGTAGTTCAAACAATCTCATCTCCTCAACTGAGAAAAAGCCGTAAAGCGTCAGGTTATCCTCTCTTACCTGAAGATATGTGTGTAGATATATCCTGTCGCCGGGGGTGCCTAACACGCTCAGGGTGGAAGTCGACGCCTGAAGGCGAAAGCTTATCCCGCACACATCGATGATGACCCAGTTATCGCTCAGCGACTTTAGTATGCCCTCGATCCCAGCAATCACCGCTAAACCTCACTTCTTTGACTGTTCGCTATGTTCACTGGCTACGCATAATTAGTTGTGAGAAGCGCGCCTTGCTGATATGGCAGATGGCCACTGCCAAAGCATCAGCAGCATCATCGGGTTGAGGGATGGAGTGGAGCCCGAGTTGAATCTTGACCATCTCTTGAATCTGCCTCTTTCCTCCATGACCGTAGCCGGAGACGTTCTGTTTGACCTCAAGCGGTGTATATTCGTAAACAGGAAGGTCTTTATTAGCTGCGGCGAGGATAGCCACACCTCTGGCTTGCCCAACAACCAGCGCGGTTCTGAGATTTCGGGCGACAAAGTGCTCCACAGCAACCTCTGATGGCTGGTGGCGTTCTATGAGGTCGATGAGTCCCCAGTAGAGGATGCGCAACCTTTCCGGGGTGGCTTGTTTGGCTGAGGTGGATAGACAACCGTAGTCGATTGTGATGAGTTCATCTTTGCTGTCTTCGATGAGGCCATATCCCATCAAGGCAATACCTGGGTCAATGCCTAAAACACGGGTTGGCATCATCGCCCCGTCATCCCTGGTAATTCTCCACTACCTCGTCGGGGAAATCGGCATTGGTGAATACATGCTGCACGTCGTCGAGTTCCTCTAACTTGTCCAGAAGCTTAAGCGACTGAAGTGCGGACTTCTCGTCGAGACGTATCATAGTCTTAGGGACCCGGAGCAGTTCAGCGGCAGATATTTCGATTCCTTTCTCCTCCAGAACCCTCCTCACTTCTTCCATGTCCTCTGGTTGAGTGTGGATCTCCACTGTGGCTTCATCGATCTTGACGTCGTCAGCGCCGGCATCGATGGCGAATAAAGCCAGTTCCTCGGCGTCCACATTGTTGACCTCAACCGTTATCACACCTTTGGGCTCAAATATCCAGCTTACGCAGCCGCTTTCACCGAGGCTGACGCTACCGCGGCTGAAGATGTTACGCACTTCGGATAGCGTTCGATTTCGGTTGTCGGTCAAAGCCTGCAGCAGGATGGCGCTGCCGCCGGGGCCGTAGCCCTCCAATGTCACCTCGGCCAGGGTACCTGCATCTGAAGAGCCAGCGGCACGCTTAATGGCGCGCTCTATATTCTCAAGGGGCATGTTGTTGTCCCGGGCCCTCTGTACTGCTAACCTTAGCCGAGCATTAGCCTGAGGGTCGCTGCCTCCCTGACGGACGGCGACACTGATCTCCTTGCCTAGCTTGGTGAAAAGTTGTCCTCGCTTGGCATCAGCCACGCCTTTTTGCCGTTTGATTTGCGACCATTTGGAATGCCCTGACATATTCGCTCCTCTTCAATCCCATCGGCTGAGGGCATTGCGCTAAGCTGCCTTCTTATCAGCTACGGCTTTCTTGATGAAGTCAGCGATATCGTTTGTTGAAGTCCCTGGGCCGAAGATGCCCTCGATTCCCATCTGGCGCAAGGCCGTATGATCCTCCTCGGGAATGATGCCGCCGGCCAGGACTATTGTGTGCTCCAATCCCTTTTCACGAAGCTTCTCTAATACGATCGGGAATAGCTCGAGATGCGCGCCGGACAGGATGCTTACGCCGACAACGTCGACATCCTCCTGCAGTGCGCTCTGAGCGATCATCTCAGGTGTTTGACGAAGCCCGGTGTAGATCACCTCCATACCATAGTCGCGCAGGGCGCGGGCTACTACTTTAGCGCCCCGGTCATGTCCGTCAAGACCGGGCTTAGCCACCAGAACCCGGATTTTCTGTTCATCTGCCATAGTAAACTGCCCTCTCCTATATTCGTTGATCGAGTTCGATCAGTACACCAAGAGTCGACTTAGGATGGATAAAAGCCATCCTGGCACCTAGTTGCTCTCCTATGGACCCACCGTGGGTTGCAGGAGTTCGATGGAGCAACCACCCAGGGGAAACATGACCGCCTTTACCCCCGGCATCTCCACTATACCGTGCTCCCAGGGTTCAAGCCCCATGGTATCTGCATACAGGCTCCGCGCCTCTTCGATATCGTTCACAACAATGCCCACGAAGCTGATACCAGTTATCATTTATTCCCTAGAGTTTTTGCGCCAGCTCTACGAGCACTCCTCGGGCGGAACGGGGATGGAGGAATCCGATTTTGCCTGCCATTCCTTGCCTCCCCTGTTTGTCGATAAGCTCAATACCTCTGGCTGCCATTGAATCCAGCTCCTTGTCAACATCATCGACCTCGAAGCTTATGTGATGGATGCCTTCACCTTTCTTTTCGATGAACTTGGCGACTCCGCTGTCGGAGGTTGTTGGCTGTATTAGCTCAATCTCAACGTCTCCTACAACTATCATTGCGGATTTCACTTTTTGATCGGGAATTTCCGCTATATGAGACGATTTGATCCCGAGGAGGTTTTCGAAGGTCTTCAGTCCCTCCTCGAGGTTACTTACTGCAATGGCTATATGGTCAACTCTTTTTATCATTCTTTCCTCCATTTATTCTGCCAGCTGTTCGTCTGGCGGGCAGCTTAAATTACCAGAATCTCTTCCTGTTCCCCGAATACGCCGCGCAGCACGTCGCAGATCTCGCCTAACGTGGCATAGATCTCGACACAGTCGATAAACACAGGCATGGTATTCTCTTCGCTGCTCGCCACGTCTTTCAGCCTGTTCAATGCCTGGGTTACTTTCTCGTTATCCCTTTTTGCTTTGAGTGAAGTCAATCGCTGTGTCTGCTTTGCTGCCTCGGCTGGATCTATGCGGAGTAGACCGGTTATCTCTGGATAGGGAGAGACAAACTTATTGACTCCGACTACAATCTTTTTACCGCTCTCGATTTCCTTCTGGGTTCGATAGGAGCTTTCCTGAATTTCTCTTTGCTGGTAACCGTGTTCGATGGCAGCGCGGGCACCGCCGAGATCGTCGATCTTCTGAATATATTCACTGGCCTTCTCCTCTAAGGCATCGGTCAGGTGTTCCATATAGTAGGAGCCACCAAGGGGGTCGGTGCAATCCGCGACGCCGGTTTCGAAGGCTAGAAGCTGCTGGGTGCGTAAGGCGAGGGTCACTGCATCTTCGCTGGGCGTGGCATAGGCTTCGTCACGGGAGTTAGTGTGTAGAGACTGAGTGCCTCCCAATACGGCTGCCAGCGCCTGGATGGCGGTCCTTATGACGTTGTTATCTGGCTGCTGCGCTGTCAGTGTGTGGCCGCAGGTCTGGGTGTGAAAGCGCAGCATCATTGAACGAGGGTCCTTGGCTTCAAATCTATCGTGCATAATCTTGGCCCATAGGCGCCGGGCCGCTCTGAACTTGGCTACTTCCTCCAAGAGGTTGGTGTTGGCTGCGAAGAAGAATGAGAGCCTGCCAGCGAATTTGTCTACGTCGAGGCCGGCGTCGATAGCCGCCTGTACGTAAGCGATTCCGTCAGCCAGTGTAAAGGCTATTTCCTGCGCTGCAGTAGACCCTGCTTCTCTGATGTGGTAGCCGCTGATACTAATGGTATTCCACTGAGGAAGATTCTGGGCACAGTAATGGAATATATCTGTGGTCAACCTCATTGATGGTTTGGGTGGGAAGATGTAGGTGCCACGAGCAATGTATTCCTTGAGGACATCGTTCTGGATGGTGCCGTTGAGTTTTGGCGGATCGATTCCCTGCTTCTTGCCCACAGCGATGTACATCGCCAGCAGGATAGGAGCGGAGGAATTGATTGTCATTGAGGTGCTGACCTTGTCCAGGGGAATTCCCTCGAAGAGGATTTCCATATCCTCAAGACTGGATATTGGGACGCCTACCTTACCTATTTCGCCCTTGGCCTGGTGGCTGTCTGAGTCGTAGCCGATTTGGGTGGGCAAATCAAATGCCACGCTGAGGCCGGTCTGGCCCTGCTCTAGCAGGTAATGATAGCGCTGGTTGGTAGCTTGGGCCGAGGCGAAGCCGGCGTACTGGCGCATGGTCCACATTCTTCCCCGGTACATCGTTGGCTGTATACCGCGTGTGAAGGGAAACTCCCCGGGGTAGCCCAGATTCTGGTCATAGTCGAACGCCTCGGCATCGTCGGGGGTATACAAATCGTCGATCTCAAAGCCCGAGGTGGTCAGAAAATGCTCTTCTCGTTCCGGGAAGCGCTTTGTCGACGGCTGCAGTACCTTCTCTTGCCACTCTCGCTTACTCTTGCTGGTGTCCATCTATGCTCCTTTTTACCATGTAAATTGATTGGCTCAAAAAAAGTGTATCCCATCTGCTGGGTGGTGTCAATTATCAGGCGAGCGTTCCGCAGGTGTGAAAGGGGTTATCGGGTAGCCTCTGCAAAGGGGCTGTAATCTGATATAATGGGGAAAAGAAGTTGTCTAAAGACTCACCCTGTGTAGCGTCGTGACAGGAGTCACGACGGGGAATTCGTTGCCACCGGAGTGGCAACGCTACCCTGCAAGAGGGACGATGGAGCGAATCATATCAGCCAAACCCAGGGAAGAGGATATCGTGCTTGACAAGGGTCTTCGGCCCAGGCAGCTTGCGGATTTTGTGGGTCAGGAGAAGGTCAAGGATAACCTCAGTATAGCTATGGCTGCCGCTCGGGGAAGGGATGAGGCGCTGGACCATATCCTGCTCTATGGCCCGCCGGGCCTGGGCAAAACTACCTTGGCATGCATCATCGCTGCCGAGATGGGTGTGAATGTCAAGATCACGTCTGGCCCTGCTATTGAACGTCCCGGCGATCTCGCTGCTATCATAACCAATCTCAACATGGGCGATGTCCTGTTTATCGATGAGGTACACCGCCTGGGGCGGGTAGTGGAAGAGGTGCTGTATCCGGTGATGGAGGATTTCGCCCTAGATATCGTCATTGGCAAAGGGGCGGGAGCGAAAAGCCTCAGGCTCAATCTGCCTCGCTTTACCCTTGTCGGAGCAACAACGCGCTTCGCAATGCTGAGCCCGCCTCTGCGGGAGCGATTCGGAGCGGTATACAGGCTCGATTTCTATGATGAGGATGCCATCGAGATCATTCTGGGGAGGTCGGCTCGACTGCTGGGTCTGGAAGCTGACCAGGACGGGCTCGAGGAGATAGCCAAGCGTGCTCGGGGTACCCCCAGAGTTGCCAATCGGCTGCTCAAGCGGGTCAGGGACTACGCTGAGGTGAAGGCTCAGGGGGCGATCACCAAGGAGGTGGCTCTGGAGGCACTGGAGAGAATTGATGTGGATTCCATCGGGCTTGACGAAGTGGATCACAAAATCCTGCGCACTATTGTGGAGAAGTTCGGTGGGGGGCCTGTGGGGCTGGATACCATTGCTGCTGCCATCAGCGAGGAGGCAGACACTATTATGGATGTCTATGAACCCTACTTGCTACAACTGAGCTTTCTGGAGCGTACCCCGCGGGGCAGGGTGGCCACCCGCTTCGCCTATGAGCACCTCGGTATTGACTATGCCAAGGGCCGATCTGAACAACCCGGCCTGTGGTAGTTGAG
>SDBU01004599.1_pt1 | contig 16886 bp, 17 predicted proteins | sample 2277071 | NCBI WGS metagenome assembly SDBU01 (sample SAMN10397929, study PRJNA504765) | marine sediment metagenome | isolation source: marine sediment core GS08_GC12, 126 cmbsf | place: Arctic Ocean: Gakkel Ridge, Loki's castle | collected 2008 | reverse complement strand
TTGCTACAAAATTATGGGATGTGGCTGGGGGACATTTTGAGACCGCTATCACAGGGATTGAGTATTATAGCCCAAATCAACATGGTGAAATTTATGGGATTATTTACAGACAGTATTTTACCACAGCTTTGACCTCAACTAATCCACGACTTGACCAAGGGAGTATTGTTACAAAAATGGTGGATTATGTTATTCATAGCAAATATACCACCGCTGCCCGTGGTCTGGGTCACGGCAATATGACCGCTTATGGAAGTAGTGATGACCATGCCTATCTTATGCTAAGTGGTGCAACTGGCGTCGGTAATTTGTCTTTGAACCTTGGTGGTTACACAGTAATCACTGGTTGGGTTGATTATACCAGAACTTAAAGGGAGTATTAAGGTGAGCGAGATAGAAGTAAACTCGGAATAAGGGGGGGCATTATGAAAAGACTAATACCATTTCTCACCCTGGGCTTGCTGTTGATTGCGGGGCAGGCTGGGAGTGCCACGCTTGAAGGGGTGACGCTTGCCGGAAGTTCTGTCAACCTTTCTGCGCCCGTTCACTACTGGCCCCTTGCTGGCGACCTGATTGACCGGACAGGCACGACAAAGAGTTGCCCTGTACTGCGTTCCCCAAGCCATCGGTAATGCTTGGGCATGAAAGCATAAGGTGATGATAAAAATAATACCTCATATCGTTGCAATTTTAATGCTTACCACCCCTGCTTTTGCCGGACACGAATTTCTCGAAAAGGAATATCAAGAGAAGTGGTGTAAAGATGCTGGCGGGGTTATTGAGTATGTTTTACCGGATAAAACGCGGGTGGATTGTCTGACGGATGAATACGCCATTGAGTTTGATTTTGCTCAAAAAGTCTATCAGGCAATCGGTCAATCTCTTTATTATGGGATCATGACAAATAAGAAACCGGGTGTGGTGCTTATCCTTGAGAGGCCCGGTAAAGACCAAAGATATTTAAACAGGCTTTTAGGCGTTGCTCATAAATACGGGATCAGGGTTTGGGCTATGAATCCAGAGGATTTAAGATGAACGACAATTATCTTAACGCTCGGCCAATGAGGGTGGATCAGACCACGGCCCCGATATTAGAGCCGATTGTTTCTGAGACTAGAGAGCCAAAACGGAGGCGGCAAAGCGGGATATATCAAATTCTTTGCAAGCCAACGGGCAAGGTTTATGTCGGGAGTGCGGTTTGGTTAGCGAAAAGAAAACGACACCACAAAGAGGCTTTATTGGCAGGAAATCATCACAGTAGATATCTTCAAAGAGCATGGGATAAATACGGAATGGATGCTTTTGTTCATGTTGTCTTGGAATATTGTGACAAGAAAAAATTGACAGACAGAGAGCAACATTACATTGATTTATTCAGATCGGCCGATTTCAGATATGGGTTTAATTTACAACCGAGAGCGCATTCAAATTTAGGCATGGTTATGAGTCCTGGAGCAAGGGCTAAAATATCAGCTATGCGTAAAGTCAAAGGAGGCACATTATCTCTTACACAGATTAATGAGCTTCGTGAACGCATGAAGGGGAACACTTTTAGCGTTGGATTGAAACACACTCCAGAAGCGCGAGCAAAGATGAAGAAAGCACGTAAAGGAAGGACCCCGGCGTTAGGAATGCACCATGCTAAAGAAGCAAGAAAGAAAATATCAGAAGCACATAAGGGAATTGCTTTATCAAAAGAACATCGAGAAAAGATATCGCAAGCGCACAAAGGTAAAAAGTTGACAGCAGAACACAACTGGAATGTTCACGTTGCACAGTCAAAGATTAAACCCGATCAATTTGAGAAGGTAAGGACAGAGTATGTTCCTGGGGTAGTAACGATGAAGGACCTTGCTGCTCGGTATGGGTGTTGTGCTCAGACTATCTGTGATGTTGTTAATGGAAAAAGAATGGTGCATCCATGAAAGTTCAAAGGACGACTGATCCAGTATTGGAATGTGTCACCCTTAATGAATTGAAATCACATCTCAAAACCGATAGTGGTTCTTTCTCCGATAACATCGATCAAAGTCAATCTCTTGCGCCGGATGTTCGTGGAGCCGCAATCTACAACGGGACCGCCGTTGATGTTCTTGGTTATACGGCTGTTGTCGTTCTGAATTCGGGGGATCATGCGGCCGGGGGAACCAACGATGTCACGATTCAAGAAGCCGATGCCGAGGCTGGACCATTTACCGATTGGGCAAGTGGCGCATTTACACAAGTCGCAGTTGATGGCATGTTGACATCGAGCAGTCTTGGTATTGGAGCCGTAAATACCGCAGTTGCAACTGGAGCATTTACTTTTTTTGTCGCTGGCGCTGAATATACAAAGGCAGCGGTCGCGGCAGGCACAGCCCCCGGGAACGATGTTATTCCCGTCAATAAGTATGGTGCGGTAGCTCTTGATATCGGGGTTGATGGCACAATAGATGTAATCGAAGCCGGAGGAAATGCGGCAGGATACAATACGGCCGACCTAGCCATTGCGGGGATTGCGGGAGTGGGAGGGGGGCATGTGAGGATTGGGACTGTAACGGCGATGAGGACAGCGGGAGGATTCACCTTTGGCACCACAGCCCTTAATGATGCCGATTCTACCGTTGTTTATACAGACACGACCTTAACGGCAGTTTACGACCGGATACAAGAGAAAGCCTACACCGGTGCTAAACAATGGATCAGGACAGAGGCAGTTGTCGTGGGGGCAAATTGTGAGTTTACGACAACGGTAATTCGCTTGACCGCAACGACGGTTGAAGATGACCTTTTAAATGATGATATCAAGGCAGCCCGTGAACAGATTGAAGATATTACCAGCCGTCAACTCCTTACGGCTACCTGGGAATATTACCTCGATGAATTCCCTGCCGGGGATAGGATTAAGCTTCCATTCGGTAATCTGCAAACTACAGATCTTGCGGTTACTTATGATGAGGTAGACGCGGATGGTAACAAGAATACCGAAACCCTGCTCTTGACGACCGAGTATTTGATTGAAACCAACGGCGAGGGATGTGGATTTATTGTTTTGCCATACGGAGAAACATGGCCGAGCTTTACAGCATGGCCAGTGCAGCCAATTAAAATTTCCTTTAAGTGCGGCTGGACCACGGCGGCACTTGTGCCTTACAAAATCAAACAGGCTTGTTTGCTTATCGCAGGGGATCTTTATACCAATAGAGAGGCGCAAATTGTGAGCGGCCAGCCATATCAAAACAACAAAACAGTAATGAGACTTTTGGCGTCAAGTCACTTGTATGATGAATTTATTTAACACAAATGGTTAGAGGTTAGTAAAAATGGAAAAAGAAATAGACGAAAAATTGCAAGGGGTAGGCACAGATAGGCTTTTAGCGGAAATAGAGCGCCGGAAAATCGAGAGGCCCAACATGATTCAAAATTTTGCCTATGGAGTCCTCCAAAATGTTTGCGAAAATCATCTTAATGAAATATCAAGCGGCAAAAATGATAGTAATTTTAAAAACAGAATTTATAAAGCGGCAATGGAGATGTGGTTTGGTGAAAACGTATGGAATTATATCAATGCTGTTTGTATTGACTAGCGTCAAGTCACTTGTGGGATGAATTTTAATGGATTTTGAAAAATGGTGGGAAACCGAGGGATCAATAATGTTTAAAGGGGATTGTGATGCGGAAACAATTGCCAATGCAGCATGGCAAGCTTCAGATAAAATGTTGGAAGCGAGCATGAAAGTTATAAACGATCCCACTATTTCTAAAGAAATAAAATCACTTGTGCGAATCGAAATAGAGAACCAGAAAAGGGTCAATGAAAACATTTGGGATAAATTCTAACGAAGAGCCCTGGGTTAGTTTATCGGTAGAGGCAAAGCTTCACCTTCATACGGTTATGAGAAGGAAAAACAAGCTGGACCCCGGCCATAGTATTGATGCTATTGAGGAAGAAGAGAAAGACGGTCAGTAAAATGCCTGCCGGTTCCCTTAACAAACGCGTAACCATCCAGTATCCAACAAAGACAAGCGACGGTATGGGCTCATTTACGGTGATCTGGACTGACGCGGCTACAATTTGGGCTGCAATCTGGCCTATATCAGCCACTGAGACCGTCCAGTCAATGCAGGTAAGTATGCTCATAAATCACCGTATAAGGATTAGATACAGGAGCGTATTGAAAGCCTCATGGCGGATTAAATTCGGAAATCGTTTTTTCAACATTGTGAGCATTATCAACCCGAATGAAAAAAATGAATATTTAGATCTAATGTGCAAGGAGGCGGCATAAATGGCAATAATCGGTGATAGAAATAAGGTGTGTAAAGAAATTTGTGATGCTCTCGGATTAAAGAATTGCCGGAAACTCGATTTTCATATGGAAGCAGACAAGATAGTAACCATTGAAGCTGAAATGTATCCTGAGATTGATGGAGTAGAACAGTTTCCAGCAATTCTGAAAAAATTTGAGCTTGTTCCGATTAAAGACGAAAAAGATGAGGGTAAAGTAGCATGATTGCCATTATGGCCGGAGGCAGAGCATCGAGAATGAACCGGGGCGTTAAATCTATTGATATAACCAAAGGATTAATGGAGATACCCACAACGCACGGCGGGGTAGAGACTATTATTGACCGCACAATGCGCTTGTTAATTAAGACCGAGACAATAAGTGGCCCGGAGGATGTCTTGCTTTGTGTTGGATATAAGGCTGATTTGGTGAAAGAAAAATATCCTGAATGTCAGTTCTTAGAAACGTATGACCCGGAAGATCATTCAGAGATATTACCGGCTTTCCTTCGAGTTATCGACCAATATCCGGGGGAGAATCAATACTTTTTCTTTTTGGGAGATGTTGTGTGGTCAGAAGAAGCAATGGAGGACTTCCTTGCAAAGAGCTATAGAGCTCCAATGGTTTTATATCATGATTCGAATAATAGTTATACAGAATGTTTTGCGATGGTACTGAATGAATGGATTGCCCCGTGGAGCGGCACAAGTGGTTGTGATCTGGTACGCAAAGTCAATGCCTGTAAATCCATGCCCGTTATTGCCGAAGAAACAAAATGGCAGTTATTGGGGATGGAAACAATAACGCCGAAGGATTGCAGAATGTCTTGTATGGAACAATGGATTGATGTTCAGCGGTTACCCGGAAAGACCAGAATATACCAAAGGGGTATGGTTGATGATATTGATTGTGATGAAGACTATGCGAGGATTTGGGGTGAAATTGCAAACGGGAAGTATGGAACGATATGAAACTATTAACCACCGCAATCTTCGCTAAAATTTCAGGGGATGCCCTTAGCACGGCCATAGGCGGACGACTTTTTAAGGGTAGGGCGGACCAGGATGCAGAATATCCCTATGTGGTTTTTATGGTTGTTTCAGACGTGCCCTACAAAACATTTGGTCGAAACTATGAGGATGTGCTTATTCAATTCTCTATTTTTTCAGCGACATCCGGCTCAACCGAGATCGAGGATATTTTTACACATTTAACAACTCTATTTGATGAATGCGACCTAGTAAGGTCTGGGGAAACAACCATTTACATGGTGAGAACGAACGCTACCATGTGGATTGAGGATCATACCTTACCGCCTCCGCATACAGGAACGCGCAAGGCATGGCACTACGCAGTTGATTATGATCTGAGGATAAAGGTTTAAACACAAGGAGGGCATGTGAAAATATTAATTCTGGCAAAATATGTGACAGGGGCAGCCAAGGAAGGCGGGTCGAGCAGATTCTTTTATACTGTCTCCCAGGAATTACTTGCATTGGGGCATGAGGTTACTTTGAGCAATCAACCCAAAGAAGTAGTCAAAAAGGAATTTGATTTGATTATATGCAGCCACCTACTGCATCACGTCAAAGACAATCCAGCACCTAAAATCTGTATCTCACATGGTACTATCGGTGATGAAAATCTTTCTTATGGTGCCGATAGATATATCTCAGTTTCCGAGGAGGTTAGGAAGGACAATATTGGGCGCGGCATTTATAGTGAAATAATTGGGCAGCCTATCGCAATGGGAGAATTGACACGCCCGAATGAAACGCTGGAGAAAATATTGATTATCCGGCAACAGGTGATCGAAGATGACCCATTTGCTTTCTTGTCGCAAAAATATGACATAAAAATCAGTGACATGAGCTACCCTATTGAAGAGCAGATTGCATGGGCTGATTTGGTGATAAGTTTAGGCCGGGGGGCTCTTGAAGCAATGGCGCAGGGCAGGCCCGTTATCGTTGCAGACAACAGACCCTATATAGGTGCCTACGGTGATGGATATGTAACGCCCGCTTTAGCTGGAGAAATTACCCGGAATAATTTTAGCGGAAGACGTTTTAAAATTCCAATTACCCAGGAGTGGTTGCTTGGAGAACTGAAGAAATATAATGCTGATCATTCTGAAATTCTTTATGACTATGTTCTTGAAAATCACGAAGCATCAAAAATAGTGCAACGCTATCTCGAGCCTATTGAACAAAAAAAATCACAAAAGCTAGCATTCGGAGTAATGATCAATAATTTACAACGTCTTGATATGTGTCTTAAACAATCCCATATTACTGGAGAGATGCATTACATCAAGGAACCCAAATCAGCAACCAAGGGACTTAATCAGCTTTTGAATATAATGGAGGGCGAGGGGACTGAAGTTGCGATTCTTACCCATCAAGATATGTTTTACGGTGAAGGTTGGATTGACCAGGTGCAGTCACAGCTTACGAAACTGCCCGAGAATTGGATTGTTGCCGGTATTATCGGAAAGGATTACGAGGGCCGAATCTGCGGACAGTTTCAGGATATGCGAATTCCCTTGCACTTTGACACAAGGCACGTTCACGAATTTCCGCAACCGGCATGTTGTTTTGACGAATGTTGTATTATCGTCAACATGAAAAGCGGATTTCGGTTTGATGAAACAATGGGTGGGTTTGATCTCCATGGAACTCTTTGCGTTTTACAGACTTGGGAGATGAAGGGAACTGCTTGGGTTATAGATGCCTTTGCCCAGCACCATTGCATGAGACCATTCACGTGGGTGCCCGATAAGAAGTTCAGGAAAAATTATAAATGGCTACACAATAAATTCAAGGGCATGAAGATTGATTCAACCGCGCTCGGATTTTCGCGTGAAGAGCCAGCGCGATTTGAAACATCGGCAGCATAACGTTTTTTAATCTTTTAAGGAGGTAACAAAAAATGGCTGAAATATCAGGAAGAGACGGATTTGTGATGTACGGTACGGTGGTTCTTGCTGAAATGGTAGAATGGTCAATGAGTGGTTTTGCTCAGACTACTATCCCCGTTGATACTCCATTTGGAGCTATAATCAAAACGTATCTCTCCGCAAAAGAGGGTGACCCCGGAACCGTTGCATTCAACGGCAATTGGGACCCGGCGGACACCTATGGGCAGAAGGCAGTTAATTCTGTCTGTCAGGGGGGGACCGCACTCACCAATCTATATCTTTATGCTAATACGAGTACTTACTGGCGTGTAGCGAGTGGTGGAAATATTATTGTTACTCGCGCACAAGCGGTTACCTTGCCACGAACGGGAATTGGCAAAATAAGCTTCGAAGGGCAGGTTAGCGGCGCGGCAATGGAGCTGATAGGCACGGGCTCATAAACAGACTAACACAAACAGGAGGATTCTATGGAAGAAATTGAAGACAACGTATCTTGTGTTGACATTGGTTTAGATGTTTCAGAGGGCGAATGGTTTCAATATTTCGGTTCTCATATCGACCAGGGCTCCGGCGATATTATGTACCATAAACCCGTTGAATATGCCAGGGCTAAGATTCGGAGTACGGCACCGTTTTTGGAGGAGCGACTAAAGAAACAGAAACGGAAGGCAGACAATGTGCTGAATCCCAAAAGTAAACAAATGGAGAAGGTGACTTTCTTTGTCGAGCAGCCGTTTGAGATATTAATGGCTGAAACCGATGATATGTACGACTATGCCATTATGGAGCTAGAGGGATTTCGCAACAAGAAAACCGCTGATCCCATTGCATGTACTCGGGAAAACAAGATAGCCCTGAGACGAAACGAGGTATTCAAACGATATTTTGAACGGTGCCAGCAGGTATTGCATGGTGACGTGGAGCTTGAAGAAAAAAACTGAAACGCTGGGTGCAGTTCACTGAGGAGCAGGCTGCATCCAGCATAGAGCTTGCCGACGGCACTATATTAACGGAATGCGATCAATGTGAACGAATGTACGCGAAAAGGAAACCTCCCGGGGAATCCCCTTGCCATACGTGTCGTGTCGAATTGTTGCCCGCCAATGATGAGGCGGCACGTATTTTTTTATTGACACGCCATCAACTCATAATGGGGCCAGGGGGACCCGTCGACGTTAATCATTTGGCCGTATATAAAGCAATGGAACTCGAAGAAATCAAAGATCGCCGGAAATGTTTTTATAAGGTAATTAAAGCAGTTGGATGGTGGCTATCATTACGTTTTGGGAAAAAAGGGGGATAGGGTCATGGGTCGTATGAAATGGAATCGGGCAGCCCTGGAAGAGATGGAAGCAAGTCTTGTAAAGGGTGGAATGAAACGCCTTGAAGCGGCAGCCGACCTTATAGTAGAAGATGCTAAGAGAATATTGAAAAGTAAAATTGCTGCGTCTAGTGCGGAACCCGTCACTCGCCCCAGTAAAGAGGGAGATCCCATCTGGATGGAACGAACACCGGGTGCTCTTGTAGAAACGATTAGATGGGTTAGGAAGCGTGGCGATACGCGGAATATTTGGATTATGGCCGGAAACTTTAAAACGTGGTGGGCAGTGCAAACCGAATATGGCCGTGGTGGGTGGAAAGGCGGAGCAAAGCCGTTTATGCGGCCCGCAATGAAAAACGCACCGTTAATGATAAAATCCGTATTGGAAAGCGGATCGGGTGAAACAAAATAGGAGACGCTAATGGCTGGAAAACCAGTCGGAACGATGTTTGCGGAATTTGAGCTGGATTTAACTCCTATGGAGAGGAAGTTAAAGACTGCTCATACCAAGACTGTTGAGGGAACGCAGAAATTTGAGCAAACATTCAAACAGCTTGGTGTTAAATCAGATAGAATGTTTGACGCCCAGAAGAAGCAGGCTATTGCTTCCTATGATGCCATTGCGCGTCATTCTAAGTCTACCGGAAACGATATCTTGAGAGCAGAGAAAGCGAAGAACGCCCAGCTTTCAAGATTAAATCGTCAACAGTTCGGAGAACAAAACTCCCTCTTAAAAACCCTTAAAAAGAATTGGATGGGAGTTAGCGCCGCCATTATCGCTGGTTTTTATGCCATAAGGCGAGCAGTTGTTCTTATCAAACCCTTCGCAGAATTTGAATCGGCTCTATTGGATATGACAAGGGTAACAGACCAGTCGATGAAGGCAATCAACAAGCAAATGGGAGCCCTTGATTCCAGGTTAGGAAGCCTGACCTCCTTGACACAGGGATATTATCAGGTCATGTCTGCCGGAGTTACCGAAACAACAAAAGCATTAGATTTACTCGAAGTAGCCTCCAAGACTGCCAAAATTGCACATATAGATCAAGCCACCGCAGTTAAAAGCATTGCCGTAATGATGGATGCATATAGTGATGAGATAAAAAAAGCAAGCGATGCCGCTGATTTATTCTTAACCATTGAACAAAAAGGTATCACAACCACCGGCGAACTAGCGCAACAAATAGGTCAGGTCGCTAATCTTGCAGAAATAATGGGGTTGTCTGTTGATGAATTGGGAGCCAGCCTTGCACAACTTACAAAAAGTGGGATTGGTACGTCAGAGTCAATTACCCAGTTGAGAAGCTTTCTTACAGCCCTAAATAAAAAATTTAATGATTTACCTGAATCTATCAAGAAATATGGTTCTGCTACCGCTGCGATTCAAGCACTTGGATTTCAAGGTACATTGCAAGAAATCTTGGACGCTACTGGTGGAAATAGTGTTGAATTGACTAATCTGCTCGGTAAACAAGAAGCTTTCTCAGCCCTCTTGCAATTATCAAAAAAAGAATTCAAGGGATACATAGATGCCCTGGGAGCAATGGAGGAAAAAACGGGCAAACTTGATAAATCGTGGGTACTATACAACGAGACATTGAATGCAAGCTACGACAGGATGAAAAATTTAGTGAATAAGGAGTTAACGAAATTTGGGGAAACAATCGCTCCACTGGTAATAAATGCTATGAATGCAATCAGCAATGAACTGGATGGGGTAAATCAGGGATTCACTGCCTTTGATAAAATAGTTTCTACATCTCCACATTTGAAAGCAATATTTGAATCTCCCAGTCTTTTGGCAGAGGGGATGATGGATATTGCCTATGCCTGGGGGTTTTGGGCCGATGTCATTAATAAACTAAACGAAACAGGCGCCGATCTTTTTGGTGGTCCTGCTGGTATGCCCCCCAGTCTAATTTTAGCAACTACGACATCAATGGAAGAGTTGGTGCGGTTGGCGAAGGAATTAGAGGAGCAAAACAAAAAAACGACAGATTCAACCGAAGAATGGACTGACGGTCTACAGGATTTGAAGGTGGGACTTGATGAGGCCGCTGGGTCAATAGAGCATCATAATAAGATATTGCAGGATTTTTATGATAATCCCGAAAATACTTTGATCACACAAGACGAGTGGGATGCCTACTTACGGGATTATGTAGGGCAATTTGAGGAGTCCAACGAAGACATAAAAGATATCACTAAAGACACTGCCCTTGTCATGGAGAACGAATGGGAACGAGCTATCATGAGCATGGCTGATATATTCGCCAGCTTGGTTATGTCGGTTGCTTCCGGCGCGGGTGATATAAGCAATATCTTCCGAAATCTCGGTTTCAGCATGGGTGAGAATATATTGAGTAGTGTTTTTGGTGGCATTATGGGTGGTGGTAGTGGTGGGGGTGGGTTTGGTATTCCTGGGTTGGGTTCATTGGGGGGATTACTTGGTTCTGGAACACCTTCTTATATGATACCCATAGTTGATGCACTGTCCGGCATTCCAGTCCTGGGCTCAGACTTATTTGCTACCGCATTCTTAAGTAATCCCCTTACTCTTCCCCTCATGCTTGCTGCTGGTGGCTATATGTTTGGTCAGAGTCGCCATAATCGCCATGATTACCGCAGAGAGCGCCGGGGGCAGTATGTTTTTGGTGAGATGGCTGGAATGCACGGTGAGGCAATGGCCGGAGATTGGGGTGGCATGATTGATGTAGCCACATCCTACCCGCTTTATTTTGGTGGTCGTGGTGCGGAATGGGGGCCATACGGAACATCACAATTAACACCGTTCATGAGAGAAAATCGACCTGGCGGCGGAGCTTATCCCGGTTGGGAAGCAGGGGTTAAGTTTCAGGATGACTGGTACGATGAGACAAGACTACAAGACACCATGCCGGAGGAGGACTACTGGCGAACCATTGCCTATTGGGATGATATCACCATAAGCGCTCTTAATTCTCTGGATGCTCAAAAGAAAGCCACGGGTGCAACAGCCCAGGCTCTCGGAGAATACCGTGAGCAAATGGAACTCACAGAAGAGTTAATGGGTGGATGGGGCGATGAGGCCTATGATACAGCGCAAATGATGCTTGAACAATACGACGCTATGGTCTTAATGACCGCCTCTGATCTCTGGGAGAAATTTGAGGACGGCCGTATTAGCATTGAAGCATTTAATCAAGCTCTTGACGATATGGGACTAACGTCCATGGAACAAGAAACCATTTTACTCACCAGCTCACTCGATTCTCTTCTTACCAGTGTAGATATTGGATCTGAAAAGTTCTGGGAAATAGTACAGATAATGCGTGACGCTGAAACCGCAATAATGGAAGTTACTTTTGCGGAACAGCAGATGATAGACATACAGAATGCCCTTCTCACTAACCTTGATCTCACGGAAGACGAAATTATTACTCTTGTTACCTATTACCAATTACTCCAAGACGTTATTGACGGTAATATTGATAGCATGGCTGACTTTGTGGATATGGGTGAGCTTGTTAGAGATATACTTTACGGAGTTGGAGACGCCGCGGATGAGGCTGCGAGAGCAATAGGGAATCTAAATACGAGAATGAAGGAGAGTGAAAGGGCGCGGGGGGCACATGTGGGTAGTGGCGGACTACATGCTGATGATCTCACCGCCTTTCGTATACTGCTTAGGGGTGGTACGGCCGATGAAGCTCGCATGGCTGTTATTGGTGATAGATACGGCTCCGATCTAACATCCCAATCCGTTAGAGCCACTATTGAGGCTATACTCGGTATGAGTAGCACCCAACTGGAACGCTTTGCCGCTATTCATAATGTCACGACCGAGCAATTAATGGATGATACTTTATGGCTTGCGGAGCAGTTTGGAATTATCGGGGGAGCGGCAGGGGACGCAGCCGACAGCATTAACGATCTGGTTTCAAGGATGAACGCTTGGCAAAATGTAGTCGATGCTCTTGGCAATCAGATATTGGGCTATCAGACCTCACTCGCTAATCCAGCCGACGCTATTGAAAGGTTAGGCATTGCCCGTCAAGCCATAACTGACTATATGGGTGGTATGGACCTAAGCACCTTCATGAGCGGTTTAGGATCGGATGAGGCAAGAATTGAAGCAGTACAGCATCTTGCAGATCTTTGGAATACCTATCTTGGAGTAGGCCAAGAAGCCCATCAACGTCCCTCAATTGAATACCAGCAAATATTTGAAGAAGTAATCGGTTCCCTCGGAATGCTTCAGGAATATAGCGCCCTTCAAGTGAGTGAATACGAGATACAGTTACAGCAGCTTGGATGGTTGGAGCAGATTGCGATTAATACCGGAGGCGGGGCGGGGGCGGGTACTGGGAATGGGGCGGGGAATGGAGCCGGAGCGGGTGGAATTGGAGGCGGAGGTTTCTTTGGAGAAATCCCCCTTGGTGGCAATCCCACAGATACCGGACTTACCGGAACGGGTGAAGGGCATTGGGAATGGCAGACCACAGCATCGGGAAGCGGGTTTTGGACATGGGTAAGGGATTCAAAATCGTCAACCGGGGGTGGAGATGTGGCGCCCCAAACAAATATCTTTCAAATTACCGGAGACAATGCAGACGATATAGCGGACAAAGTTTATCGTATACTAGAAACCCCAACAGCTAAAAGTATAACACGTCGAACGGTAGGGGGTAAGGGTTAGCCATGGGAAATCTTATCCTATCAAACGACTTTATCACGGTAAATAATTCGGATATCACGATTCGTTCAGAGCGGACTGGCTACCCGAAAATTGATATTATGGATTATGATCATCTGGGGTTGACCTCGCAGGCGAATGACCTAACCAAGAACGATGCAAATCCCTTGTATCGAATCGACTTAGGAAGTGCCCAAACCGTGGCCGGTATTTTCTTGAACCATATCAATTATGACAAGATACGATTTTGGGGTCATGCAACTGACCTCGGCGTTAATTGGGCAGCAGCAGACTTTGACAGCGGCTCTGATCATTCAGTTAGCCAAAACGCCCTGAATGGGCGGCGTCAAATCTTTCTTCCTTTGACCGCATTCAATTACCGCTGGATTGCCTGGACTACCCCTGTGGCTGCTTCAGCAGTTGGTCCCCAAACAACCTACTGGGAAACAAGCTCGATCGCTATCTTGGATTCTTATATAACTCTCAGCAAGAATATGTCTAAGAACTACCGCCGTACGGCACAGAAAGCATACCGGGATATCAACTTGCCCAGTGGGGGGCAGCAAAGGGTAAGTCTATCCGACCATTATCAGGTAGAACTTGAATGTTCCTTTGGTGTGAGAACCGAAGCGGACGAAGCTGAACTTTGGACGCTTAACCGCCTTGACCATCAAAAACCTTTGGTGCTTTACGAAAACAGGGGCAGTGACGAGGACGCTTATTTGATGCTAAGAAATGCAAATTATCAGGGCACCTTTATTGCTAACGAGATAGTGCGTGGCAACTCGATTTCCTTTAAGGAGCTTATCTAATGGGCTTGTTAAATTTTTTCAGAAGAACTCCTGGAATCCCGAAGGGTGACGAATATATCAGTTTTTTTGATTTGAGAAAATTGCTTATTAAACAATGTAAACCAGTTTTTCCACCCTTTTTAACGGATCGTTATTATCGATTGGTACCCACTGAGGAGCTTCGCGCATTTTTAGTCATTGACGAGACTGACAAGAACACCTTTATCCCAGAAGCCTATGATTGCGATAATTTTGCTCGCAGGCTATGGGGCAACCTATCTATACCGGGTTGGGCTGATCGTACAATCGGATTAACCTGGAGTCTAGGTCACGAGTTTATCCTGTTTGTAGACCTAGATAGAGAAGTTCGTATTGTGGAATCAATAACCGACGAAATGCATTGCTTTGCTGATATACGCGAAGGAAAGTATCGTCCTGTTGTAGCAATCAAAATGTAGGAGAAAAACTATGAAAAAACTTTCACTAACACTTGCTTTTTTACTTTTGTTTTTCGGTTGTAGCTATCAACGCACCATGACGGAATCGGATAGATATGACCTGAAAAGTGAGATTAAGAAAGAGATTAAGGTTGAATTGAGCGAAGAGTTAAAAGCCTCCATTATGGCCTATCTTATTTCTGAGGGTTTATTCCTTCCCGAATCAGCCAACCGCATGTACTGGTGTACCGCCCTCACCGGCGGCGCAGCCGGAGCCCTTGACGAAATAGACGGGGCGAATCTTGCGGACCTTGACGCGGCCATTATTGTTACCTTAACCGGGTCATATCTTTACAGCCTTGACGCTGATAGTGCGGCAGGAGAGTCAAGTCCTGATATTATCTCACCGGATACGAACGCAGGAGACAAGAGGTGGATTTTGGCATCTTTGCCAATTATTACTGACGGCACCGATCCATATTTGATTAAGGTCGTGCAAGAACCTGGACTGGGGGGACGTTTAACCTTTGCTGTTAATGAAGTGCCGAGAACGGTAGCTATATGTGACTATTCAGATGTTGATACCGATTGGGGGGCGTCGATACCATCATACCCGCTGCTCAGGATATGCGGCACCACCCCAACTGATTTTGCAACTTATTCTGCTTTCGGGGTAGATACAGGCCAAAACTATGTATTTTCCCATAGGACATTAAAGTTTCAAACTCAATATGATGTATCGATTGCCGGAGATTTATATACTTTCAACTCGGCTGCTAACAAGGAACTCACCGACCTTGATTCAGCCCAATCATGGGTATTTCTTGACGGAAAAGTCAATCAGGTCAACGCCGATTCAGGCGCAGCAGGGTATTCTCTCCTTAAAGGCCACATGCTTGAAACCGACGCCGACGAAGGCACGATAAATTATATGCTATATTTTGGGACGGATACCACGGCGGACGTTTTCGCCGTAGACAGCAAAGGCCGCATCGTCCTTGCCGAATCCTCCGACCCCGCAGCCCTTGCAGACCACGCCTTTCTCTACGCTAAAGATGTCGGCGGAACTGGCAATATGTTTGTTGCCGATGCAGCCGCAGACGCCACACAAATAAGTTCCCATAATTTTACCCTGTTTCAACCTGATGCAACCGAGCAGTTCCCGTGGTCATTCTATGCGGAAAATAGAGCACTTGGTATTAAGGTCAATGTCGATATGGCGGGCATGGTACGAGCAGTTGAAACACTTTCCGGAAAACAGTTTATCTACTATGCCGATATCCCGAAAGAGATTGACCTTGTAGCATCCCAGAAGGAATACTGGAAAAAGAAATGGACAAAGGAGAACACCGTTGAGCAGGAAATGACCACAGAGCAGGCCTTTGAAGACAAGCAAGTTGAGCAGGATAAATGGTACACAGAGCTGGACGTTAATACTTTGAAGGTGAAAAAATATCGCAAGCAAATAGGGGAAACGACAACTGGATATGAACTTGACGGGGAAGAAGTGAAGGAAATCAAGGAGCCTATCTGGGAACAAGAGACTGTCCCTAAAAAGCAATTAAAGGATAATGTTCGTTTTGATGAAGCAACCGGGAAATTTTATCAGAAGACTATACCCACAGAACAACAGGCGGAAGAGGCGGCGGTTGCTCAGTTTACGCCTACCATACCTAAGTGGCTGGATGACAGGCTTACAGCACAAGCTGAACCTATAGTGATTGAATAGTTATGCCTGAATTCGCAGACAGAACAGCTAACATATTTGAAGATACCGACCATGCTATATGGGGAGCGGAAGAGGAACGCAAGGGCAAGATAATTTCCTTTAAGCCTAAGCTCTTATTGGATATTTTTGCCAGCCAGACCCACCGCATATCAATCGATAACTGGCACGATACCGCCGGCAACGAATACAAGGGCGATCTCATAAGAGACCCCGATATTGTCAGAGAACTTGAGGATATTTCCCACGGAGTAGAACAAGACGCAAATATTACTTTTGCGATTGCTGATAAATGCGAGGAACTCTACGAGCAGGAAATAGAGGATGAGACCGGGGCAAGTTGGGGAGTTGCGAACCACGGGATATCTTTGGTTAATGGTCAGGCTTTTTTTAGAGCCGCGGGGGTTGACCTGAGCGGCTATGCTTTTGGTGCAGCCTTTTTGATGCTGGAGCTACACGATTCAGCCGGAGCCACGGCGCGAGGGTTTATTTCCGTATCGGACGCAGTGGAGGCGTTGGGAAGTGAACTCATCACCAATGAAGACATGGAGTTATACGTCGGGACTCAGGATAATGGGGTCACGGATGACATTACTGGCTGGGACATACTCAACGAGGATGCGGATGACGTGGTGGAAGCCACGGCCACGGTTCATGGCGGTAGTAGTGCCGTCAAGCTAATCAAGACAGATGACGATTTAAGATTTTCTCAAACCGTATCCGGTCTTGTTGCGGGAAAGCTCTACAAGCT
>SDBU01004598.1_pt1 | contig 16888 bp, 40 predicted proteins | sample 2277071 | NCBI WGS metagenome assembly SDBU01 (sample SAMN10397929, study PRJNA504765) | marine sediment metagenome | isolation source: marine sediment core GS08_GC12, 126 cmbsf | place: Arctic Ocean: Gakkel Ridge, Loki's castle | collected 2008 | reverse complement strand
TACTCGTGGGATGGTAGGTTCTCTGCTTGGAAGCCTCCCAGAAGTCTGTAATGCGGCCACAGTGACCACATCTAACATCACTGAAGATCTCTTCAGGGTCATCAGGGGTTCCGGAGTAGTACAAGTCTACAGAGCCACACGTTGGGCACTGTAAAGTGGCTACCTTTGGACCCCATCTAGGCTCAGGAAGACTCCTACCCTCGTTGTAGAACTCCTTATAGACTGTGGTAGATTTAGGCACTATCATGAGATCCTCCTAATGCTCCCTTAAGTGGTGCGCCGCATGTACCACACCTACCGTTATCAACATCCTTTTCTGTGAACGCCATAGTACAGTTCTTGCATTTCAGTTCGCCTAACCTTGCTTTCCTTCTTAGGTTCTCTTTGACAAGTCCGAGCATGTTATCCTTTATGTCTTCCATGAGTTTATCGATTTCGACACCGACAATCACTTGCTGGGGTGAAGACTCATGCTCTTGCTTCATAGCATGTACGTACGTACCCATTATGTACTTCATGAATTCTTCTGAAGTTAGACCTCTCTCTTTGGCAATACTACTAATGTAGTCTGCAATCTCATTGGTTAGCCTAAGGGTTATCTCTTTCATAGTCCACCTCCCATCCTCTTATCCCAGGAGTAATCTCCTTCTTTGGCTTTCCTGTATCGTTCCAAGTTCTCAGCGTGTTTGCGGATGTACTGTTCCTGTATTTGCTCCCAGGAAAAACCACTCAGAATAACCAGTTCTAGATAGAAGAAGAGTGGGTCAGTGAGTTCTTCAAGGCGATGAGCATCCTCTTTGTCTTCTGGACAATCAAGGTATTCAAGGACTTCTTCAATGACGCCAAAAGCAGAGATGAGTTTCCGAGACCATTTTTCGTATTCCTCTCCGTCCAAAGAGGGCTTGAAACCCTTGTAGCGTGTTATGAGCAACATGTTAAAGGAATGCATCAATGCCTCTAACCTGAGTTGTTGCACCTTTAGTGGTAGTGGATTGGGTCTCCATGGTTTATGGCCAAGTGATGCTAGATAGAGCAATAGCTTCTCCATCATGTCTTTAACACACATCACACTGGAATACACGTCCTGCCTAAGCTCATGAGGAACCTTCTCCATCAATTGCTTCTGCATCTCCAGTAGTTTGTTTATGTCTCCGGCTCGATTATCGTGCTCCATACTCCTAACTCCTTCAGGTATTTTGGTCCATCAATAAATCCTGTATATACCTCTGTGTAGATAACACTTACAATTCCTGCCACCTTAAGCATATTGCAACAGGTCCTGCATGGTGAATATACTGAATATAGAGTAGCACCACTCACAGAGATACCCAGCTTTGCTGCGAATGCCAGTGCGTTAGACTCACCATGGAGTCCCTCTGCACGACATGGAAGTCCTTCTGCCTTCCTGCAGTACTGTAGGTCTATACAGTGAGGTTGTCCTGGTGCAGCACCATTATAGCCAACACTAACGATGTGACCATTTTTCACAAGGACTGCACCTTGGTCTCGGTGGCGACATGTAGATCTGGTACCCATAACCTTTGCCATTTTAAGATAGGTATCTTCAAGTGTTGGTCTTGTTGTCTTTTGTTCCAATGGATGCCTCCTTTCTAGATACTGCCCAATACGGTGAAAGACAGCTAGGACACCTTTTCGGTTTGGGAACACGAGGTATCCAAGCATGATTACACCTAGAGCATTTGAGGGTGGTAAGCTCTATTTCTGACTGTGTACCCATAACTTTGCCTCTTTAGTGTTGTATGGTATAATTATAGCATAAACTAGCTAAAAAGTACAATTCCGTTCACCATATATCGTGCAAACTATTTTCGGAATTACTTTTCTTGGTAAACATAGGACCAATGAGTATCTGTACATTGCAATCGACACATCTAACCTTATTGTCTTAGTGGATGTACTTATGAACAATTGCTCTAGAATGTAGACCATAAACGGCTAAAGACATCCATAATATGAACAGATGAGGGTATTTCAGTGATGATGAGGCAAAAAACCTCCAAAAGTGAGCTCTTCCCTGATCTAGAACACCTAACTGCCAAATTGCCTTAACGAGCGCTAGTAGATACCGTAGCCTGAACGAGTACCGTGTCCCTGTGTGACATCTATACTCCCTCAAGAATACCCTAATTCTTGCGTAGTATGGGCTCGGGGAATAAATCGAAGTTAGTAGATGCTTGTATCCGTTAACAAGCGTGGTCAGACCCATCTTAGGACTGAAGTTAATGGAACAATCCGTCATGTCACCAGAGTACTCGTGCGTTATACGGCCTTCCTCCTTCAGACGTTTGTATAGTTTAGTGTTCTGTGATGCGTTGAGCAGACCCACCATTGCTACAATTATGCCAGTCTCCTGGATGAAGTTAATCTGACTCTCAAAGATGGATGCTGTGTCACTATCAAAGCCGACGATGAACCCTCCATATACTTGGAGGCCATGGTTCAATACCCTTTTAACTGAGGCGACTAGGTCACGGCTAACATTCTGGTGTTTGTTACATTCTATCAAGCCTTCTTCACTTATGGTCTCAATGCCGATAAACACACAGTCAAAGCCTGCTTGGACCATCAACAGCATTAACTCCTCATCATCGGCAAGGTTTATAGATGTCTGTGTTGTTAAGAGGAAAGGGTAGTTTCTCTCTTTTTGCCATTTGATAACTGCTGGTAGTATGTCACGCTTAAGCTTGGTTATGTTACCGATAAAGTTGTCATCAACAATGAATACAGGATCTCGCCAACCTATGTCGTATAGCGCATCAAACTCACTCAACAGCTGGTCTTTACTCTTGGTGCGTATTTTACGACCATACAGCGTGGCAATATCACAGAACTCACAATCGAATGGACATCCACGGGAATACTGAATGGCCATCGTAAAGTAGTCGTTCATGTGTATTAGAGACCACATTGGAAGAGGAGACTTGCTGATGTCTGGTCGCCTCTCAGAGGTGTAAATGTGTGGAGTAAAACCCCACATACTTAGGTCTGCTAGGAATATCGGGAGAATGATTTCAGCTTCACCGAGTACTAAATGGTCTACATCTGAGAATGCTCCGTACTCTGAAGTAAAAAGAGGACCACCAGCGATTGTTTTGACAAGAAGTCTCTTACATCGACTAATTACCTCTTTAGCCGACTTTCGTTGTACTACCATAGCGCTGATAAATACATAATCAGCCCATTTAATGTCGTCATCAGTTAGCGGAGTTACGTTCATATCCACCAGCTTTTTGTTCCACTCATCTGGTAGTATGGTGGCTACAGTTAACAGGCCAAGAGGTGGAGAAACTGCCTTCTTACCAAAAACCTTCATCGCCTGCTTCATACTCCAGAATGTGTCTGTACATTGCGGAGAAACCAGCAGTACATTGAGTCGTTGTTGCATCAGTAGATACCCCCAAGGTCAGTTATCAGTTTTACCATTTCGTTACTTACGGGTTTAACGTCACTAACCGTCTGGAAACCGTGAAAAGTAATACCCGCCCTAGGATACTTGTATCGGAGAACTGGAATAAGGGGACAAATATCGTGGTATAGTATGCGTAGTTTGTCCTCTACACTGTGCGATACCCATAAATCCACCAATATGGTATCCCACTGTGTCGAATCCTGATAATTATTAAGGTAGTTATAGAAATCCTCATGTATGACGGTGAACTTAGGCAAAGAAGGTAGAAAGGGTTCAACTAGCTGTATGACCTCTTTGCTTATCTCAATGACAGTTACCTTTTCGACCTCACTATTCTTGGCTAACTCGTGCAGGTAAAGACCTAATCCCAGTCCAACCACCAAAACCTTACCTTTGGCATGTGCTGCATAGATTTCCATTGCCCTTTGTTGAGGTGGGTCATCTACCATCCACCCATACCATTGCCTACCTCTTCTCTGCTGAAGAGTTGTTATCGGTATAGCCTTGTTGACTCTAAATACAAGATAGCCGTCAAGACCCCAATACTTATATGACCCACGAGTATACTTATCCCGGCGAATTCGGTAGTTCCCGATTTTGGAGGTGGGGTAGCCTGTAGCCGGAGTATGCCACTGGTCAAGATACAGAGTATGGGCATCTAACGCCTTTGATAACCTGGTTATCGTACTACCTCTCCTATGTGTCATTTGTTTGCCAACTCCAGAAGAATATCTGCGTGACAAGGCAGTGGAGCATCCCAACACACTAAATCATGGCCTGTTAATTCACCAATGTCTTGAAGTAGTTTGTGTCCTTCATCGGAATACAACAGCCAATCTTTATGTAGCATCACAGCGTAATCTCTGGTAATTGGTCTTCCAGCAAATATTGCACCTATCTTGTAGGGATTACCCCATTTAGTAGTCCTGTCCACAAGAATGGCGTCGGGTGATATGTGGTCTGTTCGCTTATTCAGGACTTTTGGTGTCATAGCTGCTCTTTCTCCTTGCTGCAATTAGGGCAAATGGACTTTCCTTTGCTCTGGATATAGATAAGGGTACTTCCACAAGTTGGACATTTTAGTCTTGCTATCCGAGGTGAATTGATTCGCCTACCTTGTCTCATTTACTCACCTCGAACTCGATAAGTTCGGCATCAGGTATCTTCGTTTTAAGCCAAATTTCGGCAGTCACTTTCGCTTCTTGAATAGTTACATCGTCAGGACAATCAGTGATGGGTATTTCTACAGTCATCTTATAATTTGTCATCTTGTTTCCTTACCTCTCTTACAGTCAATACACACCGTCTTCAGATTTTTACCATCTTCCATAGTATCCAGTACAGCGCCATCCTTCACACTTCTCCCACAAGCCGTACACTTGAAGTTATCGTGTTCGAATGCTGTCATACGTTCTCCCAGATATGTTATCCTTTCTGCCGAAACACTAGCACCCACAGCGTCTATGCGCTTTATGCGTGCCTCTTCACGGCAATCAGGTTTACAATATACCTGTTTTTTTGGCTTAGTGGTAGGAAACTGTAGTCCACAATTCGGACAGGTTTTCTCCACCACATCCTGAATGAAGTAGTGTGCTTGGTAATATTCCTTTCTGCATGTGTCGCTATGGTACTTTTGTCTACGATCTTTGGGTTGAAACCTAACACCACATCCCTTACAGGTACTGAATAACCTTGAAAGCTTCGAGGATTTTGACGACTTTGACGATTTTGAGGATTTTGTAGTCATTGATACCTCTACTTACCGAGCATTTTACGAAGTCTGTCTATCTTAAGGAGTCCTTCATCAGGTTCAGGTGGTAGTTGTTCTTTGGGTGTGCGTGTTCTTGGGACTTTTGACTTACTTGTCTCCGTTCTGCGCCTTTCTGCGTATTCAGCAAACCGTAGAGTGGCCTTGTCAACTAAGCCTTGAATTGCGGTCTCCAAGAACACGTGGATTAAACCGTCTACTGGTGATCGACTCCATGTACCAACAATTTCGCCGACTCCAGTCTTCCAAGCAAAGCTTCCCTCTGTGTCCCTTAAGATACCCCATGCATGAGTATCACTGTCTTCAAGGGCAACATGTGCCTTGATTTGATATGCCGGAAGCTCAGGTCGTTGTTCGTCAGGTGACTGTTCATCAACATCGGCTTCCGTTTCCCAGCTGCTTACCATATGCTTACCTCCTTATGCAGGTTCTATTGTAACCTTGATTTTACCAGGATTGCCTATGAGTTCTAGAGCCTCTTTCTGCACGTACAGACTGCCTACCGCAGGACCCTTGCTACTATACTCCTGCTCACCAAGTTCTTCACTGAACAAGATGGTTCGTGCGGTTTTTCTGTCTTCTGAGAAAATTAGCTCTAGTTTATCGAGTTCTGCCATGTTATTCACCTCCTCTATTAGTTCCTGATTAAACTATTAAACACCGAACAGTGAATGTATCCATTGTGTTAAGTCTTGCTTGGGTTCCTCTGGTTTTAGCACCCTCTCAGCATAACACTTCCCAGTAAGGACAAGCAGCCGCTCTCCTACCGCCTGTGGGTCATTTGGTAACCACTCTATTACTACTTCTGGTGTACCATCAGTATGGAAATTAAGACCTAGCTTATCCTCCATATGACCTACTACGCAATGAGGATAGCTTGCATAGGGACAAATAATACCACCTTTCCATACTTTACCTAGCAGATGCTTACCTATACGGCTAACCTGGTGAGGTGACATGGCGAAAGCTGCAACTTTAGTGCCATCGTTAGTCTTTAATACGAGCCATATCATATAGGCTTGAGATGCAACTACTTCTATCACTTCGTCAGGAAAGGAATAAATCTTTCTCAGAGGCCTAGGGTATGGACCTTCTGGTATTTCTTCGTTTACTGTTATCATAGTTTCAGGTTTACCTCCCTACCTTAAATTTTCTGGACGCCTCCTTTGTTTCTCTGTAGTCAACCACTCCCTTACCTCTTCAAGCGTGGCAAAGGTTTTGACCTGTTCGAGGTGTAAGTCATTAGCTTTTACCCAGCTGTCCAGTAAGGTATGGATTTCGTCCATATTCTCACAGTTCTGCACTTCATGAATGAGCAAAGCTAATATCGCCTTGGTTTCTTGCTTCACTTTCTACCTCCTTCTACTGGACTAATATGTAGAGTTTTGTCGGTTTCTTTCGAGACTGTTTTTTCCCATTCTGCACCACACCTAGGGCAATCCCAGTAAGTGTGTGTGGTAGCTACATCATTTTCTGTGCGTGCAAACTCTACAAGTGCACCACAAGATGGGCAATAATTCATTGTCGTTTCCTCCTACAACCGATACGCCTTGGTCCACACCCAGAGCCAAAAAACCAGAGTTGTCACCAACAGCGCGATTGTTGCTATTCCTGCACCCAGAACGAATATGAGTTTCTCTCCTAGGTTAGGCAGTACCGGCATAACCTGTGTGTAGTGGCTCATTATTACCATTGCAGCCAATAGGGTGGAAAACCAACATAGTATCGCGGCAAATATCCTTGATAAAAATGCCATAACTACCTCCCTATGCTTTCCCTGAGTGCCGTGATTTTATTGGACTGCGCAACCATGTCACGATCGTCCGCGGTTATCTTGGCTTTGGTGTCTGGGTGGTGGTCTTCGTCACCATCAGGAATAATAATGGGTGTGATGTTGCGCTTGGCAAGATCTTCGAGATACTCAGGTTTGGCTTCGGATTGCCAGACAAGAAGTTCAAGTGATGTTGGCCGGAAAGCATAGAAGACACCCGGAACGTCTTCATTACTGCCGTCTGGTTCCATGTGTATCCTGATGAGTTTCTTGTGGGCAAACAGTACCCAAGTCTCTCCAAGCTTGAGATTTTTGGGAACCGCAGCTATCCGGCGAGAAACCCCCATTGTGAGTGCTTCCTGGATGAAGGTTTTTGGTGTGTAGGATGCTTCACCTACCCAGAGAAGACCAAAAGGTTGTTGCTTGTCTGATGGGTCGCATACTGGGCAACCATAAAGGTCTTTACATCTTTTTTCACCATCTCTATGACTACCAGCATACTTGCTCCAGTTAAGCCAAGTCCACCCACGAGTAAACTTCACTCCACTTCCACATGTTGGGCAAATCTCCAGCTCATATGGAAGCCTATCACAGTCCATACCTTGATTTCCACCACCACATAGGTAAAGACCTCCGACCTTTCTGTAACCACATCCGCGCATTGCTTCAACTGCCATTTTGTTTACCTCCTTTATTCACACATTTATCTTTCTTATCGAAGCAAAGAAATCGTTCACAGACTTCTGTTACCATACCAAGTTTGTTCCCGATAATAGCTACCTTGACCCCGGTAGCCGAGTGCTCACGGAGATTTATGGCATCATATGCTTTCGCTTCGGATTTGTATTCGCCAATAGAGCCATCAGTGTAGATTACGAATATCTTTAAGCCTTTGGGTACCTCAACTGCCATTTTGATTACCCCCTTATCCAAACATTGATGGGAACTCAACATTCTGCAAGTCCCCAAGTGCACTTTCCAGTTGTTCGATGTAGGATTTTAGTTCTCCACTATACTCTTCACCCAGATCCCTGCTAATATCCTCTGTACGGTCTTCAGCAAACTCCACCACAGCCTCAAGTGCTGCACAAGGATTGGCGAGTCGTACCCACCTAGGCATATTATATCCCTTATACATCCTGTGTTCTGTGTAGCCAATAACCGTATCAAGGAAATCGGTTTCGACTTCACCCTTAGATAACTTCTTAATTCTGTCAAGAATATTAGTCTCACCTTTGCCTTTAGTTAATCTCTCAAGAAGACGTTTTATCCCGTTGCATGCTTCCTCGAGCTCGCTGGCTGCGTTACCTAATGTTTCTGCGGCCTCGTCGACCTGGCTATACTTGTCGCTGGACTGCAAGCTATCTGGTACATTATCTCGCCATTCCTCCATCTCAGTTTTGAGGTCGTCAATATCAGTATAATACTCAAGTATATCAGACAGTTTACCTGATGCTTGCATCGGTCTACTTGTCGGCATTGTCTCTACCTCTTTCCATACCAAGACGGATTTCGTGCACGATTTGATAAAAGGGAATTATCTTACCTTCACCAATTTCCTTCATCCCCTTTTTGATGCTCGCGACAAAGTTTTCGGCCTCTTCTTGGGTTATTCCATTACCTTTCAGTATCTTAATTGCTTTCTCATCACCCATCGTGCTAGCCTCCTTACTCTCCTTCTTCACTTTGGCTATCAAGCCTTCCATCATGCTGATGTTAACCCTGTTGCCCCAAGATAGGACTGCTTGCTCATCACCTTTTTGGGAAAGACCACTGACGACACCTGCATAGAGGCAACGTTCCCCCACTGAGTTCTCACCAACGACAAAGCCGAAGTGACCTTGCGCGGTATTGAACCACATTGAGTCTATAGCTTTCGTTGTCATTCTGATCACCTTCTCCTTATGCTCTAAGTGTACTCTTACACCTCTTTCATTTTAGATTATCTGTGCGACTACTTTGACGTTTTTCATGCCGTAATGGTCTTCGAGCCAGCTAACCAAGTCACTCTCAACCAACTCCGCTGGTTGAGAATTACCTTTTCCGTCATTCCAGGTAGTAGTCTCGCCAGTTATGACTACGCTGATTCTCTGCTCACTTTTTGTGTTATCTACCATGATTACTAACCTCCTTAGTTAAGCTGCGATAATCCATGCCTCATATAGAATTCCGGAAACTCATACAACGTCAACGATAACATAAGGCCAATCCCCATTCTACCAAATACAGGTTTATCGTCCACCCATATCGTATCCGGTGCACCTTCAGCTAACTTCTTCATCACCATGGCAATTTCTTCGTCAGTCATCTCTGGATTAGGAGCACTAATGCTGAGCATAGACCTTGCTACATCAATGATTGTGTCTGTTTCCATATACATGCTCAGTCTATCTTCTTCAGCCAAATTACACCTTCCTTGGTAACTCTTTAAGACTTATGAGTGTTGCACTCTCTGCGTGCTGAACTGCTGCCACAACTGTAGGGCTAAATGTGGTTAGTATGGCCTCACCTGTTGTACGGTCTAGTATGACAATAGCAATGTCGTGGCCTCTTACTTTGCGTTCCTTTATCCAATCCTCAACAACCATTACTGCCTCCTTATCTCCATAACAGAGAAATCATACCCACTAAGCAGGAGCCTCCCAGCGTGCACAAACCCACATTTCTCATAACAGCGAACTGCACGAGTATTCTGAGGTAAAACCTTCAGCCAGATACGCTGAACATTCATCGCAGTGAATGCGTGGTTGGTTAACAGGTTCACTGCATCTGTGCCATAACCCTTGTCCCAGTAAGACCTGCCAATCCTAATACCAAGCTGAACCTCAGTCCCGGTATAGTTGTACAAGGTACACGTACCAACATGCTCTCCATCGAGTGTTTCAATAGAGAAGTCTCGGTAGTTTAATACCTCACCAGCAGGTGGGTCATTCTTTATGATTTCAGGGTCTAAACTCCAGAGGGCTTCATAAGCGGAGTCTTCTGGTATTTTGTTCCTGAGCCTAACCTTCTTGTCGTCTACGCTCATAGCTCATCAACCTGCATAAGTATGTCTTCGATGTCACTAACGCCTAAATCCTCTTGGCATTTCCCACAAACGTATGTGACTTCGCCATCACTCTTTCCCCAATGGTCTCCTTCACTCTTGCTGATTTCGTAGTTGTGTCTAGCAAAGATGACGGTTACCTCCGTGTTACAGCCTGAGCACTCCATATTAACCTCCTGTTGCTTTCTTCATTGCCTGTATTCTTGCCATAATTGCATCAGGTGCACTAGGCACCGGTTGTTCACTCACCTTTGGCTTGACTGGAGATGTTCTGAATGGCTCCTCAATACCGGCAATTACTGCCAATCGGTGTTCACGCTTTCGTCTACCCATTTCATTCCTCCTTAAGGGCTAGTTCACCAGAACAAGAGAAAATCGGGCAAGGGGCAATACCACGAGGTTCCCTACCGTCACGACTACAGCTAGCCTCCCAGTGTTCTTGGAAGCTTTTAGCCATTTCGATGCTTTCCTCATCCTTGTATTCGACTTTGCATATGTCACATACGAGTTTACCCATGTTAACCCCCTATCTAAACCTGTTCTCCGGTTTCACTAATGAGAATACCATCAAGGTGGTTGATTTCGTGTTGGAGTGCTTGAGCAAGTATGCCTGCAGCCTTATAGGATTTTGGTCTACCTTCGAGAGTTAGACCCTTGACCTTAACCTGCTTTGCTCTACGCACCATAAACTCTTTCCCAGGTATACTAAGACAGGTTTCGCTGAGGACAGCAAAATTTCTCTCCTTAGTTATCTCAGGGTTGACAAGTACCTCTATGCCATCTCTCTCCAAGTAGAGGTGGTTTGGGTAGAATGCAATTACCCGCACAGACCAACCTAATTGTGGAGCAGCAATAGATGCTGGCATAATATCATCACCACGATGGTCATATATGTAATCCACGAGAGCATTAGCGGTAGTTTTCACCCTGGGTACTATCTTTGCCACGAGTTTGCAAGGTGTTCTGAGGATACCTTTAGGGTCATGCTTGATCGTATATAGTTCTCCTGGTTTAGCCATATTATCTCCTCCCGGTTAATTCTATGCTGCACGTAACGCGTAACATATCCTTCCACCAGTGTGCATGTTTATCGTAAGACTGTCCGATGATGTGGTCAGGTATCCCACTAACCTTTACAAGAGTTATGCCAGCAGACGAATGGACATAGAGTACACCTCTGTCCACATCAATTTCAAGCTGGCAGTTGTCTATCTGTATCATGCTTACCTCCTAGACTTTAGTACCCATGGCATTGCCCACTACTGAATGGCTTTTCTTCTTCTTTACACTCTCCATCATACTACGAGCATATACAACCAGCCTCTTCGCATTTTCCTGCTTTGCCATGTGCTTGAGCCATATGGCCACAAGAACAGGTGGTCAAGGTTCCATGTTTGGGTTCAATCACTTCAGGCAAATCAGCACCGAGTTCGATTATGTAATCTCCTATCACATCAATAACTTCAATGTCGACAGGTTTAGATGTGAAGAATACAAAGTTGGCATCGATGCCCCACGTATTCCCACCAGCATAGTACATCGACCAATTAGGATGCTTAAGGTACATTGCATGTGCACCTTCAATAAGCTCTTTGGTGTCCTTCCAGTCTGCCTCATAGTAATCAACTTCTATGTCGTGGAGTTTAAGGAATTCAGCCAAGTCTTGGGTTGATTTAGCTATGTCCTCGAGGACTTTAGGGTCTTCGCTTGCTGGACGGTCACCATTGAAGCTTGCATTGCTCATATCGGGTGTTTCTTCCATTGTATTGCCTCCTCTAATTCTTTTCCTGCTTAACATCCTCCATGTGTATCCGCATACCACCATCAGGTAATGGTTCTGTCTCAATTATCATCAGAACATCTTCAGGCTCATCGAACGTCATATTCTCAAGACCACAGTAGCATGGTAGTCCATGCTTGTCCTTGTAGTTCTCGTCACCATGACAGAATGAACAGTTGGGGTCGAAGTTGTAGTGGCTCTTAATACTCTGTGCTTTGATATAGTGGCCCATGTTATCCTCCCTACAGTTCGCTTTCGTCAATAGCCTCATACGCACCTGGTTGAAGCACTATCGGTGGTAGTCCATTCGCTATACGTTGAGGGTTAACACGCTCAATACACCTATGGCATATTGGCTGACGTACATTGTCATTGTCTCTAATGGATGGTACTTTGTGTGGGTGGTAAGAGAAAGTAGTACCACAACCAAAACAAGGAGAGATTACCATTACGTAACCCATACTAACCTCCTAGTGGTTCTTATTCCAACCATAGCTTCAGCTTTGAGGCTAAGAAGTTCCTATCATCGCTGAGCTTAATTCCATACAGTGCAACCATGTCAGTGGTTCTTTCTCTTTCCTCCTCTTCGTCAAATATGTCAGAGGAAGAGAAGTAATGTCGTATTATGGACTCTGCTTCCTCAGACGTCTTAGGCTGGTGCGTTGCTACGTGATTATGATTAGCATCAGTCTCCTCCCACTCAATGTTGGTTATTCTAGCTGTGTATTCCATCCTGGTATTCACCTCCTATTCCATAACACTTAACTAATCGTTACCGGTTCAAGCTTCCCTTGTTCTTCAAGAGAAGGTATATCAGGTAGAGCCGATACTCCCTGTTTCGTGAGTCCCTTTTCCTTGATTTCCTTCTCCATTAGTTTGTGGTGGTATATTAGCTTCTTCTCACCCTTGAAATTCCAGTCAATCATATAGGTATGTGGATGAGAAGTACCTATCTCGAACATAGAGTTACAATGTGGGCATCTGCGAGCATTCAGGTTGGGTGAACCCATTCTACCATGGTCATAGTAACCTGCGTCAATGAGCTGTTGTACCCATTGTGCAGCCTGGAGACCTTCTGGACTATTGACCCATTTTCCTGCAACACGGTCTGCAACTCTATGAACATCAAGGATATCAGAACCGTACTGCTTAACAGGAGTCCAGAGTAAGACGTCGTTTTCTGTCTTGTGGTGGAAGTTCATACAGTAGGTTAGTTCTGCTTTAAGACCATCATCCGTTATGACTACCTTAGCCCAGTACATATCGTCTCTGTCGAACGTGTAGGGTTCAAGACCTAGACGTCTGGTTTCCATTAAGGGAATTAGGTCTTGGCGGTCAGAGATTAGGTCGAACGTTACCTTTGTCTTCATACGAACACCTCCTTTCTTAATCTCCTCGTGGGTGTATGATAATCACTTTTTTCCCTCTATTTGTCGCATACCTGATAGTTGCCCAAGTTCCAGACCTGGATACCTCGTAGCTAGTTCTTGGTGTAGCTATCAGAACATCAGTAGCGTCTACGATGTCGTGGTTTCTTTCCAAGTATGGTTTGGGTTTAAGGATATGGTAAGAAAAGCACCAAGCACGTTTCTTACTGTCTTCTGGCGGATGAATGAAGGTATGCTCGTAATCATACACAGTCTGGTGGAATTGTTCGTCTGCTCCAATACAGTCTCCGTGATGAAATTCGTCTATAGGGGAAGGTGCAGACAACGCTTTCAGAAACCTGCCGAGCTTGAACGCTTGTCTGTCAGTCATCCCAGATTGTGTACCTGTGAAACCAACCTTCATTTATTGTACCTCTGGACTAATTATATCCATACGGTCTGCAAGCTCTTCTTCAAGAACATTCAGGACACTGAAGTCTGGGTGTTTTGCCATCCACCCCCTGTCAGCCTCGGTTAGCTTTTCCAGAGCTTGAACCTGCATCGTGTAGGCATTAGCAACCCTGAGTGGACATGGCATGTCAAGGTCATGCAACCTAAGGCAAACCGGACATTGGCCATCTTTGTTAATCGCTGCCATCATATACCTCCTTTCTTAATCTCCTCATTCCAACCCACCAACTCTGCCAGCAAATACTTTCAGTTGGTGGGCTGAGTCAAGAGACTAACGCGCGACTTTCTGTCTCTTCAGTCTCCTCAGGACTATCAAGTTGTTCACCGGCAGAAACCAGTATATGATTGCCACTGCTGTCTGGGTACCTCCTGGTTCGTGTATCCACCTGAGCATGATGAAGCATACCCAGAGGATTGCCATCAAACCGAAAGTCTTGTAGACACCCACTTTCCTGAACAGTAGCGCCACAACTGGATTGCCTTCCACACCTTTCTCCTGCAAGCATCTCTGTGTAGTGTAGAAATCCAAGATGACTGCTGAGACAAGGACCGTGATTGCAATCACGGTCGGGAAGGCGAAACCGGAGAACAGAACAAGACTTGCAGTCCCGAGCATGAGTGCTATGAACATAGCATACTTCATGTTCCTGCCTCCTTCCTACAGATTGATATAGCATGTTGGTCATAATTTCATTCCTAGATGAGTTCCGTCCTAATCATGAAGCTAGTCCATCGCTCTTTCGTGTAGCATTCGCTCTCGATGATAGCCGTGTACTTGTAGGTAGACTCTCCCTTCTCCATTTCAATGCTTATGACACTGCCATTGTCATAACGGAGCATATCGGCTATATCGTCGCGAGCATTCTGTTCTGGGTTTTTGCTACCCACTATACCCACTGCCTTCACCTTATACATTATCGACCTCCATTAATCTCCTCATACCAGCCCACCAGGGTTATCGTTCAACTAGTATCCGACATTAGGGTTACCCCACCTGGTGGACTGGGTCAAGAGGTTAACTACCGATTGCCTGAAGGAGTAATAACAGGGCAACTAAGCCAATCGTTATTATCAGGTCTCTCTTGAACGCCGTTGTGCGTAGGTACTTCATCAAATTACCTCCCATTACCGATCTTTGACCGTAACTGTTCAATGGCAGAAAGGTCTTCAGATACTGGCTTTTCTACCACAGTTACCTTGTGCACTACGTTTGCGGGCGGGGGCGGTATTATAGTGCCAGATATTGTCATTCTGTGGAGCTTTGCCTCGGAATGCTTAACCGCTTCCTCGAGACTCCCTGTCTTGTAACCACAACCACAGTTGACATTAAGGGCGACTGTCATCAGCATTCACCTCCTTTCTCCGAACATCGCTCTCAGGAGTCTTTGCTCAGGAGAATTGTCCCATTCTTGACACTTTTCCTTAGCACATACCCTGGAGACGATTTCCGAAGAGTATTCGTGCAGATTATCTTTATCTGAGGTTATATTCTCCTCAGAATTGCACGCTGGACATATTACCCTATTAACCTTCATCTTTCACTCCGTCTTGTGTGCTCGTCTGGTAATGCTAACGTTCGCTAGCATAACCAATGAATACACAAGCCCTGAATACCAGTTCAGGGATAACCAAATCGTTGGTTATCCCTGAATGGCACCTACCTGTTCCTAGAGCTTTCTAGCTCTTTCCTTTTGCTGTCGTTGCAGCCGCCGCTTTGGCCTCTTCGGCCTTTTTTGCCGCTTCCTCGGCATCCAGTTTCTTTTGTGCTTCCGCACGGTCTTTCTCAGTTTGCGCCTTCTCATCCGCCCACGCCTTCTCAGCCTCCTCCGGGCCCGCATCCACAAACCTGTCCGGTGCCTTGGCAACTATCTGGTAATACACGAAGTTGTTGCCCGGGTCAAGACCTAACTCTGCGGCAATTGACTTGCCCATTTGTGCCTTCGAGGCATAGATTTTGCCGGTTTGAGTGTCCTTGATTGCAGTCTTCGTCCGTTTGCCTCCGAAAAGACCGGCGGATTTTTTGACTGCCTTCTTGTCCACCTCATTCACCTTCTTGGTTAGTGCCTCTAACATATCCAGAATGGCGCCGGTAGCTTCTTCCACCCCCGCGACTCGCTCTTCAATTGTCTTAGGTTTTTCCTCAGTCATCGTCGGTAGTCCTCCTTTTGTTACTGAGGAACAGGTAAGTCGGTATTCAGTTGTTAAAGTGCTCGTGAGAATTCCTTTTCTTATTCTCAATATAATTATGTCACAGTTGATTGAGTTTGTAAATAAAATGTTTATTTTATTAAAAAAGTAATTACTTTTATTGATTTTTAATGCTCAGGACAATAACACGAATGAATGAATGCTAGGCGTGGCTGTCAAGCAGTAGACCTCACTATTGTATCTAGTGCTTCTGCTGCCATGAGAAGTTCTCGGTCCAGTAATGCTTCCTTAGCGGCAATCACAAGTGCTAACCACCCCTCATACCTGCGAATCGCTGCGGTATATTGAATAGCTCTGGCTTCATACAGAGCTTCTTCTAGTTCCATTACCCAACCACTAATCTTGGTCGAGAGTTTTGCTACTTCGCTAACCATACCAGGAGACTCAAAACCAAGAGAGTCAAGTAGGCGCAGATGTTCTGCGAGTCTTCCAAACTCTGCAATAGATGATTCTGCAACCCACTCATACGGTGTGAATTCTAGGACTTCCTTTGGTGGCTTTTCAGCCTTTGGTGGCTTTTCCTTGGGTGCTCTTGGTACATATGTAGGCGGTAAGTATTCAGCCTTCGCCGGAGCTGGCCATGCCTCTATCCAAGCCCTGCAAAGATTAGTCCAAGATCGCTCATCCTGTGCGCCAATGGATGTTAGTCTGAATACCCTACGAACACTGAAGACCACGCGTAAGCCATCTGGCTCATCTGATTTCCTTACACTGTATAGACTCCCTGAAGGTGGTGGTGACTGCATAGGTTCCTCTCGAACTAGCTCAACAAGACCAAGAAGCTGGGCAAACTTAAAGAGCTTAAGGAAGCTAGGGTATGTCATCCCACGTAGTCTCTTGACTCTTGACCGGACTGTGTTCTCACGTTTGATAAGTTCCTGATAGGCTGAGTGTAGGTCTGTGATTGCGCTTTCTGTTACAAGTTCGCCTGTGGCAAGAGGGGTTTCACCTAAAAGAACGGACTTTACCACGAGGCCTGGACGAACTGGTGTTGCCGCACGTCCGCGGAGTGTTACGGGTGTTGTCATGCATTCACCTTTTAGCTAT
>SDBU01004597.1_pt1 | contig 16890 bp, 12 predicted proteins | sample 2277071 | NCBI WGS metagenome assembly SDBU01 (sample SAMN10397929, study PRJNA504765) | marine sediment metagenome | isolation source: marine sediment core GS08_GC12, 126 cmbsf | place: Arctic Ocean: Gakkel Ridge, Loki's castle | collected 2008 | reverse complement strand
CTGCCACGCCTGCCACGAGAGTACTCTCGCAGTGGAGCCCGGGTCGCCGCCAGCCAGCCGGTAGAGCATGCCATAAACGCGGTGGTAGTAGCGCCGAAAGAGGGCCTCAAAGGCCGCCTCTTGCCCTCCGTGAAGATTCTCAAGTAGAACGGCATCGGTGCCCATGCAATCGACTCTTTGCTGTGGATCCGGGATGGATTCGCTACGAGGGCGCTCCTCACTCATACAACACCGCTCAAGCTGTCGTCGTGACAGATGGCTTCGCTCGTCGCCCAGGGTCGCCACGCGATCTGGCGGCCGCACACGAGAAACGTAGCGTACCCGATCGACGTGGCAGGCCCACTCCAAAGGGACTCTCCAGTCAAGGGGGAAGATGGGCGACTTGTCTGAGGTCGCCCGGCGGGCTCGATCCAGGGCAAGCCAGCGCCTAAGGCTTGGTGGCCTGCATCAGCGCGGTGATGTACCCCACCTGCCAGGCCCGGCTTGCCAGGCTCCATTCGGTGTCCCCCTGGATTCCAAACTGGTGGTCGGGAACAAGCACGCCTTCGTAGCCCACCTCCCAAAGAGCTCGCATGGCGGCCAGCATGTCCAAATCACCCGCGTTGGGAAACACCTCTGTGTAGTGCGGAACCGTGCCCTTTACGTTTCGGAAGTGAACGTAAAAGACCTTGTTCCGCTCGCCAAAGTAGCGGATGACTTGGATCGGGTCTTCTCCGGCCTCCTGCATGCAGCCCAGGCAAAGGAGCATGCCATTGTGGGAGCTTGGAAAGAGCTCGAACAGCCGCCTGAATCCCGCAAAGCTATTGAGAGCGTGATGCGCGCCTCGGTAGACGGGGAGGGGCGGATCGTCGGGATGGGTGGCCAGGCGGACATCCGCTTCTTCGGCCACGGGCACGATGCGCTCATAGAGATAGGCGATGCGATCCCAGACCTCATCGAGCGACACCTGGCCCGCCGGCTCGTCCGCCAAATGGGCGTCTCGCGAGGCGTCAAAATCGTGCAGCAGGACGCCCCCGCGCCCGGGAACGCGCGCTGCCCCTGTCCATCCACCCCGGGCCCAATAGGTCAATCTCTGGTCGAGGATGATCACCGGACTGTCGGCGGCACTCTTGTCCTGGTAGACCTGACCGATGATGCGAATGGTCTGGCAGACCCGGTCGATCTCAGCATCTCGTTCTGGACGGCCCAGGAGCTGTCCCCTGAGGCAATCCACGCCCAGCCCGATTCCCGTGAGTAGCAGGTCGTGCGCCTCGAAGCGCTGGCGCATGCGCAGCAAGCCCTTCAGCGTGGGGACGCAGTTCTCCCTGAACCCGGGAAGCGCCCAGGCCCAAATGCTCCCGCCGTGGGCGCCGATCTGCCTGGCCTGGATCAGACGCCTCTCCTCGCCGTTCTGGGTGCGCACACCGATCTTCACAACGTGCCGCCCTCCCCAGCCCTCACGCACTTGATCAGGGCCTTCATGTATCCGATAGCGTAGGCCCGTCCGCGATGCCCCCAGCGCGTGTCGCCCACCATGCCTGGAGTGTGATCGACTATCATCACGCCGTCAAAGCCCACTTCGTGGTACGCGCGCATGGCCTCGAGCATGTCCACCTCGCCCTCATCGATGAAGGTCTCCTCGAACTTGGGCACGGTTCCACTGATGTTTCGGAAGTGCACGTAGGCGATCTTTTTTCGGGTGCCAAAGTATCGAATGGCGTCGTAGACCTGCTCGCGGGAGGCACACATCTCGGCGACGGTGCCCTGACAGAACTCGATGGCGTTGCTGGGACTCGGCACGATGGCCATGACCCGTTTGTATGCCTCGACACTGCGAATGATCCGGCCAATGCCCGCGATACTGGCCACCGGCGGATCATCGGGATGCAGAGCAAGAACCACCCCTTCCTCTTCGGCAACGGGGACAATCGCATCGAGAAAGTAGCTCAGATTGTCCCAGAGAGTCTCATCGTCATACTCACCCATTTCAGAGATGGGTGCGTGTTTCACCAGTTCATGGTCATACTTGGAGACGCGAGCACCGCCGCGACCGGTGGGAGTGTATTCGGTGCGCCAAACCCCGAGGGGCATGAAATGATAGCCCAAGATAGGGATGCCCGCGCGTCCCAGATTGCGGATCGTCCTGCAGACCTTGTCGATCTGCTCATCCCGGCCAGGCAGGCCATACATTGTCTTGTCGTAGAAATGACGGGGAATGTTCTCGATGGCCGCGAGATTGAGCCCCGCCCCTTCCACCCGCTTGCGCAGTTGCAGCAGGGGCAGAAACTCCCAGAAGCCGTCGCCGCCAAGTTTGGGCGTGTGCACGATGATGCTGTCCACCCCCAATTGCCTGGCGAATTGCAGCATCTCGTCTTCGAGCTCGTGAATGGCACCCAAACCCAGTTTCATCATCGCTCTCCTGCCAGCGTGAAAGTGATCTCCCAAGTTGCTCTTGACCACCACATGCGCCCGCTCATATCTCCACCACCTGCCCATCATAGGCGAACCTCACCCACTCCGGCAAGTGGCGCGCCTCGACCTGGTAGTCGATGTCGTGAGTCATATGGGTGAACAGGCAGCGCCGTGGTCCCAACTGCTCAGCATAGGCCAGGCTTTCGCTGAGACACAGGTGGCTGCCGTGCGGCCTTAGTCGGAGGCAATTGAGGATGAGCAGGTCCAGGTCGTCCAGGAGCGCCAGCGAGGCGGGCGGAATCACCTTCACATCGGGAAGATAGGCCATATCAGCGATGCGATACCCCTGACAGCCGAGAAGCACTCCGTGCTCCACTGGGACCGGCACTATTCGCTGGCCAAGCACCTCGAGTGGGGCCTCCAACAGGTGGGTGTGCAACTGAGGGATGCCGCCGCCGACGTAGGCTGGCGGACAAAAGATATACTCGAACGCGCGATAGAGGACGTCCAACGTCTCCTGAGAACCATACACATCGATAGCATTCCTCTGCTGACGACAATAGGACCGAATGTCGGGCAAGCCGTAGATATGATCGGCATGTCCATGAGTGTAGAGCACAGCATCGATGCGGCGCACACGACTGCGCAGCACCTGTTGGCGGAAATCCTGAGAGGTATCGATGAGCAGCGCCACCCCATCCGTCTCCACCACGATCGACGCCCGAGTGCGTCGATACCGGGGATCGACCTCCGCCTTCAGGCATACCCCTGCGGGACAGCGGGCGTGGTGGCTGAGCATGCAGTCGATGGTGGGCACACCGTGTGAGGTGCCCGTGCCGAGGAAGATGATGCGCATTGATTCCACTCCCGCAGCCACACGACGATCTCTTGAGCCTGGAGTGAGCGACGCCGAAGCATTATAGCTCCTCGAGTCTTTCACGCCAAGCGTCGACGCGTGGACGATGCCGAACGCCCCCGTTCTCGCCCACCTGGGGTCGAGTCGGCCAGCGCCCCTTCACTACGGGGTGCCAGAGCGGAGAACACCGAGTCCGGAGATGGGCTTGCCAAGGCTACCTGCATCCCAGTATCATGGGTATGACTCGGGACTCTTTATCTTGCGAGCAAAAGGAGGTGTTTCGTGGACTTTGCAGAGGTGATCCGCCAGCGGTACAGTGTACGCGCATACCAAAGGCGAAGAATCGAGGAAGACGTTCTGCAGCGCGTGTTGGAGGCCTTTGTGCTGGCTCCGACGGCAGCGAACCGGCAGGCATTTGGGCTAGTGGTCATCCCCACTGCCGGCCGCGAGCGGGAGCTAGCACGCATCTACGGACGGGACTGGTTCGCCGCGCAAGCCCCCATCGTGGTCTGCGCCTGTGCTATCCTTGACCAGGGGTGGGTGCGCCGCGACGGAAAGAGCTACGCCGACGTGGACGTAGCCATTGCCATGGATCACTTGATCCTGGCGGCAACCAATGAGGGGCTGGGAACTTGCTGGATCGGCGCCTTCGACCCCGTTGCCGCTCGGGAGGTGCTCGGTCTTCCAGAGGGAGTGGAACCGATAGCCTTCTCGCCCCTGGGTTATCCCGCCGACACGCCTGGACCCAAGCGTCGCAAGAGGCTCGAACAGCTCGTGCACCAGGAGCGCTGGTAGGGCCAATGCCAAGGCCTTTTGGAGCGCTGGATCATGGTAGCCAAACATCCTGCAAGAAGTCATGGTCCAGCAAGATACTACGATCACATGCCCGTCGCAAAACTCTGGATTGGCCAGTTCGGGTAAAAGCGTTCTCGACGTGTTTGCCCCGGTCTTTCACGGCTTGCACCGCGTAGGCGAAATCAGCATCGCCGCTGATGAGAATCGCTGTGTCATATGTATCCTGGTATGCCCCTGTCACCATATCAACCGCTAGTCTTACATCTACACCCTTTTCTACTCTCGATTGCCCTCGCGGTTCAAGGCGGCCAAGATGGACATCAGAATATGAAATGAAGCTCAGTCGATCGAGAAACCGTTGTTGATCCTTTTGTTGCTGCGGATGCAGTTCTCCGTCGACGGCTGCTATGTAGTAGTGTGTACGAATCAGCTTCCGGTCTCCACATAGCTTGATTGGGAGTTTCTCCATATCGATATTGTGCCTGCCGAATTCATCCCTCAGACAGTGATAGAGATTTGCTCCGTCAATGAAGATGGCAACGCGTTCATCGCTCACTGGTTCACTCCTGGCAAAAAGGAAACTCCCCGGAGTTGATGTGTCTTCTCCAGAGAGTTGATTGCCCACCGCTGACGTGCAACGGTGGGGAGTTAATTAGCCCGCTGCTGACGTGCAACAACGGGGAGTTGATTCATCCCAATAGTACCATGGAATCCTGCGGAAGTCAAGGTGTAGTTTGACATTTTACTCAGAATTCACGGAAACTCGCTTGCGATGGTGGATGCAGCGGTGCATCACGGATTGTTTCCTAGACCTATGACTATTCGTGGGACCTTTCCTTCGAAGACTCCGTATACTGCAATGAAATTGCCAGGATCACCGTTCACAAAAGCCCCCCTGCTAAAGCAGGTCTGCAGGGATTGGCTCATGTATAGATCCACGATCAGTTCTGGCATTGCCGCTGGGCTATATGTCTCCATTAGTTGGCTATCCTCTGGGATAAGTCCTTCGGCTTCATCGTGTGCTTCCGCAAGGGTAGGTAACTGACCAGAGAAATTGCGTTCTAAATGACCGATCTTCTCTTCAATGAAAATGATGGAGTACTTGCCGCCGTCATAGTTGGTATAGCCAGCCCAAATCTCGCCAGGACTATGCTCGGTTTCCCATAATGCCTTGCTGAGTCCTAGCCCTCCCGACTTGAGCGGTGGGGCAGATATCACAAGCGGCGTGTGTGTGGGCGACGGTTCTGGTGCGGGGTGCGGCGTATTGGTAGGATCGGCTGTTGTACTAGAATAGACGATGGTGGCCGGCGGTTCGCAAGCAGAGAGGAGCAGGCCAATGAAGGCCAAAAAGCAAAGGAGCAGAAGCCGGCGCATCATTGCGAAGATCCCCCGTCTTCATTCGGCGTACGACGCTGAGCTTCAAGCCGTGCTTGACGCTCAAGCATGTAGTCCATGGTGCCGCGCCCTACAGGGGCAGCGCTATTGCTGCGGAGTCGGCGGAGGCGGGGGCGTCGCCGTGGGAAGCTGAAGCGGCGCGGGATCGACGTTGTCCAGCAAGCCGTCTCCGTCGGTGTCCTTGGAGAGGGGATTCAATCCCCACTTGACCTCGTCGCCGTCTGAAAGATTGTCGCCATCACTATCGATCTTGGTGGGGTCGGTGCCGAGGGGGATCTCTTCAGCGTTAGTGAGTCCATCGCCATCGGTGTCGGCACTCATCCAGTCGGCCGTGGCGGTTATGGCCGCAGCCTCTGCCATGACCGTCTGCTCTTTTTCCACTCTCTCACCCACCTGGGTGGCCAGATACTGGGCAGTAGCGTCGGCCAAGAGCGTCTCACTAGCTTGCTGCTGAGCTGTTGCCTCAACGGCGGCAGTCTGAGATGCCTGGAACTCGGCCTGGAACTCTTCTGTAGCCACCAGGGCGGCAGTGCCCGTGGCCACGGCCATGGCCGTCTCGCTCTCAATGGCCACGGCCGTCTCCGTGGCCCTGATCTCCTTCTTCTTCTTGAACGAGCTGTAGCCCCATATCGCCCCGGCCACCAGCGCCATCCCCACCATGAGCAGCACCGGCACGGCCCACGCGGGCAGCACGGGATTCACCTGGAGTGAACCGTGGGTGTTCACCGCCTGGCCTCGGGCAGTGGTCGCGCTCAAGACAAAGGGGTAGGTCTGGGTGGTGCCAGCGATGGGCCTCTTGGCCTTGAGGCCGACCGACAGCGGAAGCTCCTCCTGCTGACCCGGAGCCAGCGAAACCTGAGGTGGAGCCGGCGCCACGTTCAAGAGTTCGCCCGGATCAGAGCCAGCCAGGTCCACCACCTCGGTGACGTTGCCCAGATTGGAGATCTTTAGCTTGCCCTGCCCAGAATTGACATAGGTGCTGGGAGACATCTCCAGGGCGATCCTGTAGAAAGGCTCGATGGTGAGCGTACCCGTCGCCTCGACGCTCAGATTGGCATCGGCACCGGAGCTGACCCTGATCACGAAGGGGTGCTCCCCAGCGCGGCTGGATGGTTCGTGAGGGGGATGAAGCTGCACGCTGATGGTTCCCTCATCGCCAGGAGCCAGTCTCAGTGCCCCATCGGGGACCGTTGCCCACTCACCCGGAATGCGCCTGACCACGGTCGTAAAGTGATCGACCCGTCGCTGCCGGTTGAGTATGCGAGCAGTGACGACAACGCTTTCTCCCGGCCTCACGCGCACCTGCATCGGCTCCAGAACAACAGTGATCAATTCCCTCGCCGCGAGCCTGGCCCTGACCCGCGACTCGGAAACGAGCCCGGCTTCCTGAACCTCGGGCACCTCTAACCGCAGCTTGTAGTCGATGATGTGGACTATCTCGCCACTCTTCCAGATCTCAGGGATGCCGGGCAGGAGCACGTCCTTCCCCAACGCCGTAGTATTGGTTACATCGAGGGAGGTTACTTGGAACCTTCTGCCGTCGTAGGTGACCTGTGCGTGACGCCGCGACACTCTATGGTCGTCCAAGACGATGTCGCAGCTGAACCTTCGCCCAATGACCAGCCGACCCCGATCATCGAAGGGCACCCTTCTGGTGGTGCCATCCGGATTCTCGATGACAACGACAGGCATACTGGAGACGTCAGCCAGTTCCTGTTCCTCACCCAGCTCCAGCCGCAAGCGACACCTGCCGATGTAGACGGTTCTGCCAGACCGCCAGGGCTGGGGCACGTTTGGAAGAAGGCTCTCGCGCTCCAGACGAGTGCCGTTGCGGCTGTTCAAGTCGGTGATCCAGAACTTGCCGTTCTTGTAAGAGCACTGCGCGTGACGCCGCGATGACTCGGATTCAGAAATGACCACCTCATTCCGGGGCTCACGCCCGATGACCAGGAGGTCGCGTCCACCGATGGGCACCGCTCTAGCGGTCCCATCTCGTTCCACGATGACGATGCGCCCTCCCGGCGGAATCTCGGCGCTGAGCGGCTGCGCCTGCTTGCGCGGCGCCTCCACATGCAGCTCGTAGTCAACAACACGAATCCTCTCCCCCACATCCCAGTTCTCGGGAATCCCGGGAAGCAGACGATTCCCGCCGCGCCAGGTATCGTTGGTGCTGCTTAGATCGGCAAGAAGGAACATTGACCCGTCGTAGACCAGCTCTGCATGGCGCCGCGACACTCTCTGGTCGGTCAGGACAACGTCGTTGTCAGATCTTCTCCCTATGGTCAGCTTGCGCCGACCCTCGAGGGATACCGTGCGTATGTTGCCGTCTGGCTCCTTGACCATCAAACGTGAGCCAGCGGGGAACGGCGACATAGGAGCGATAGAGGGGCGTCTGTCAGGTCTTGCACCGGCTCGAGGCTCCTCGTGTCTGGGCACCGGCCTGGCCGGCCCTGGTCTTGGGGTGGGCGGGCGTTGCTGCTGTCTGGGTGCTGCTCTGGCCACTTCGGGGGATGGCTCGGGCGGCCGCTCCCTCTCTGCGACGACGGGCCTGGGCGGGTGCTCCTTCTCTCCGGGTCTTGGCCTGGCCGCTTGCTCGGGCCGAGGCGGTGCTTGCTCTTCTTCCCTGGCTGGTGGCCCTTTGGGTTCCGGCTCGGCCACCCCGGCTGCACGCGTGACGGCCCGCCGCGCCGCGCGCAACGCGCGCGCGAAATCGCCGGCCTCTTGATAGCGGCCCTCGGGCGCCTTGGCCAGCGCTTTGATGATGATGTCCTCCACCTGCACGGGAATCTCCGGGTCGATGGAGCGGGGAGGAGGCGGCGCCTGCTGGGTGTGGGCCAAAAGCGCCTGCCGGAAGCTCTTGGTCTCAAAGGGCACGCGCCCCGTCACAAGCTCATACAAGACCACGCCGAGAGCGTAGATGTCGCAACGGCCGTCGAGTTGCGCTCCCTCCCACTGCTCGGGTGCCATGTAGCCCTGGGTGCCATCGGGCATCTCGGTGTAGGTCTGGCTCCCAGTCTCGGCCAGCTTGCCCGTCCCAAAGTCGGTGATGATCGGCTGCACGCCGATTCCAGCCTTGTTGGTTTGCCCGGGCGACATCGGGCGCAAGATTATGTTGGATGGCTTGATGTCGGCATGGTAGACGCCTCGGCTATGGGCATAGTCGAGGGCCTCAGCCGCCAATTGGGCGATGGCCAAACTCTCGGGCAGGGAGATGATCTGCTGTTGCTCTTTGAGGATGCGAAGCGCATCTCGCAAGTTCTGACCGTGAACAAACTCCATGACGATATAGAGCACCTCGCGATTTCGGCTGAAGCCATACACCTTCACAATGCCTGGATGGTCCAGATCGGTGACAGCTTCTTCCAGTGCCAGAAACCGATCGCGGAATCCCTCCCGACGCACGATGTGGGGATGTATGACCTTGAGAGCCACCCTGCGGTCGTAGGCTATGTCATGGGCCGCATAGACGGCGCCCATCACCGCCTGACCCAGATGCTCCTCGACGCGATAGGTATTGTCCAAGGTCTTTCCGATCAGATCCTCCATACCCCTCACCCCAACCTACGCCGATTCCTCTACTCCGTGTCGCTCGGCGTCCCTTCTGTCTCGGCACTGTCCACAGATCCCTCATCCGGCGGCGACTCGTCCGGCTGAGAGGATTCGGTCGGTTCTGGTCCTTCCACTGTCTGCGCCTCAGCCAGCCCTGACTCTGCCTCGCCCCCCTCGGAGGGCTCTGGCGGTTCAGGGGGCTTGCTCGTATCGATCTCCAGAGTATACACCGTATGAGCCGGCCGGTTGAACTCTATGATACTCTCAACCATACCCTGATCCGCCGGCTTGCCACCTGTATGAAGGATCACTCTGAAGGAAAAGGCCCCATCCACGTTCTCCATGATCTCTGGCTCGCAATCGGTGGCCAGTCTCAGGTAGTGTTCCAGGCCAGCGTAGGTACCACGATGCTGGTAGAGCCAACTGGCCTCCCTTAGCACCTTGCGCTGGATCTCCGTCGGCCAGGTTTCGTCAGCGATCCCCCCGAGCCACTCGTTCAGCCACGGCAGAAAGCTCTCCGGGGCTGTCATCGGATCGAGGAAAAGGTCAAAGTTGTCGATGATCTCTTGCTCGGGCGCCAGCATATCCTCCGGGATGAGCAGGAATCGCCCCAGGAAGTCGTTTTCCCAAAAGATGGTGGGCAGGTACTGCAACAGGCGGCTACGCCGGGTGGGCATCCCTGCAAAGCGCTCTGGCGGTCGCTCGCCCATGCCCGGTTCCCACGGAGGAAGCTCCGTCGGGGGAGTTGGGGGCGGCCTTCGCCTTCGCAACCGCAGTCCTTCCAGAGCGTCTCTGCTTGGTTCCTCGGCCGCCGCAGGTCTTTGCCGCAGACGGCGCACGCTGAGTCCGGCCAAGACCTCTTCCGGCTCGACGGGCTCCTCGGCCTCAAGGTCTTGCACTGGTGCCTCGAAGCGAAGTCTGAACATGCCGATGGCGATGATATCACCGTCGTTCAGGGACACGATCTCGCCCGGGGGCAGGAGCACGTCGTTCAACGAGGTGCCATTCCTGCTCCGCAGATCCTGAATGCGGTAGGGCAGCCGGTCGCAGTAGATGCGAGCATGCGCCCGCGACACCCAACCATGCTCGATCGCCAGATCATTGTCCGGCTCGCGTGCCCGGCCGATGCGCACCACCGTAGTCTTGATCTCGAACTCGTGCTCGGGCTCATTGGGTGCCGTGATCCAGAGTCTACCACCTAGGCTCTCAGCCATGTTCACCTGGGTCTTTCCGTGGGCGAGTCGTCTAGTCCGTGCTGCCGCCAGGAACCCTGTCGGGGACAGCCCAAACCAGCCCTACTCAAACTCGACCCTCACCTGATGCCGGTCGGACACCAACACCTCGTGCGCCAGCAGCTCGATCTTGCGCTCGACAGGATGCAGCGTTTCGCTCTCGTCCACCCATCCCATCCTGACCTCGTGAACGTAGCGTAGGCCCTTCACCTGCTGCACGCAGGCATAAAGGTCCGACAGATAAAGCTCTCGCCCAAAGGGCCACCCCGTCCCATTCGGCCCGCCGACCAAGGGGTTGATCAGCAGTTCGAGCGCGGTGATGATGTCGCGGGCCAACTGCCTTTCATCGACGCCCGGCTCGCCGATGACCACGACCTCGGCACGGACACGTCTGTAACCGGCAGCACGCGCCTCAAGCTGGGCCGTCAGGGGCCGACGTTCATTCAAGTAGGCGTTGATGCGCTCTCGAAGCTCGTCAGGAATGGTCAACCGCGACAGGGGAATGTAGCGACGGGCTTCCTCCTCGGGCAGACCTGGCACCACGATAACATAGACCCTACCCGGGCTGAGCGCGCCAGCCCGCCGCCCAGCCAGTCGCGTTTGCAGACATAGCACCCGAGCGATCTCGGGGAACCTGTGCAAGGTCAGATACTCATAGTCGGCAGCAGTGACTGCGCGAAAGCGGGTGCGCAACAGAGCCTGAGCCCGAAACATGGCATGGTCCAGTGTCTCCTGGTCCAGGCCTCCTGTGGCATCCTCTCGATTGGCGACGTGATCAATATAGGCAAGCGCCGTCCTCAGCTCATTGAGCGATCCACGGCGTACATTCCCAGCCGTGCCGCCGCCATAGCGATAGCGAGAGAAGCGGACTTCCGCCCCCCTGGGAGGAATCGCCCCGTACCGCTGCACAGAGCCGTCGCGGAGACGCAGTGCCGGCCCAAGGCGCAACTCGCCCGTGCTGCTGTCCAAGGTGTAGTGCTTGTCGTTGGATCCCGAGTAGTTCAGCTCGGGCACCTCGGTCCACGCCTCCCAGTCCTCCATGCCCGGACCCCAGATCTCCAGACGCTCGTCCTCTTGGCGAGGCAGGACCGGGGTCTGCTGGAGATGCAAGATCAGGCCCGGCGAGCCATCGCTGCGACCCAGCGGCTCGTTGACCACCTCCGTTGCGTGATGCGCCTCGACAGTCGCTCCCCAGGTGGCCGCGCCAACGTTGGTCAGCTCGGGGGAGGTCTCATAGGGCAGCTGGTCCTCCTTAGGGGTCACCAGCTCGCAGCGCACCCAATAGGCGGGCACTCCGTTGACCTCCCGCTGAGCCATCTCGGGCAGATGCATGAATATCTGCCCACTCCAGCTCATTCCGCCCGTACCGTCCTCTTCCACGTCCACCTCATACCACCCCTGTTCGGTCCAGGCTTGCCAGACGACAGGAGGCGACTCGGGAATGATGCTCAGCCCACCCGCGCGCAGGCAGGTTATCTCGATGCCCATATGGTGTCTGTCCAGCGGTTGGTCAAAGCCAAAGAAGATCGCCTCTCCTTCTTGAGGCGATTCCGGAGCAAAGGGGGTGAACTCACGCTGCAGACGAAGGCCGATCTCTTGATAGCGCATGCTGCCGTCGGCCATCCGCCGCCTCACCATGACATGGCTCAGCGTCGCAGGGCGGATCGTCAGCTCTTTCTCGGTGGAGAAAAAGATGACCTCGCCCCCGTCAGCGCGAGACGTAGTGACGGCCATGCCCCGTGGAACTACCACGTTGTGGGTCTGAGGGGCCGACAAGTAGAAGGTGAGGGGCACCCTGGCTGCCCGCGGCGGCTCCAGGTCGATGCCGAGCAACTCCAACAGGCGCACATGGTGCTTGTGGGGTATCTGGTTGAGCCTGAACAGCAGCACGTCGATCATCCAGGCAAAAAGCTCGATCAGGGTCACGCCCGGGTCACTGACGTTGTGATCGGTCCATTCGGGGCAATAGAGGGGTATCTTTTTCTTGGCCTCATCCACGATCTCTTGAAAGGACCGATCGTCTAGGGAGCGCATCGGCAAAGCCATCAGACTACTCCTCCGGGATCAGGTAGAAAGGATAGACCAGGCTACGGCTATTGTGAGTGGCTCTGATAGTGTAGCGAGTGGTGATGAGCAGTCGGGCAGGAAAGTCCGGGTCGGGTTGGGCGATCACCTCATCAAGGTCGATGCGCGGCTCCCATCGCCCCAGCGCGTCTCGCACGTAGCGCTCGGCCAAGCCGGCGGTCTGAGCGTCATTGGGAGCGAACACCAGCTCGTGCAAGCGGCAGCCGAATTCGGGTCGCATCACCCGCTGCCCCGGTATGGTGGTGATGATGATCCGAATGGCCTGCTCGATCTCGGCGGGGCCACCGACAGTGGAGATGCGCCCCCGATGGTCCAGCCTGGGAGGAAAAGACCAGCCTCTCCCGATGATGTCCGATTGCACGCTTATCACCCTTTCCCTGCTTGCAGAATCCTGAGGACAACCCTTTGCAGCGTATCATCCAGGCCGTCCCGCCGTGCTCGCCGCTATGAACGCCGCTCCCGAGCTCCAGAACTGTGGTTCCGTGGCAAGCCTGGTTGCGGGCTGCGGAGCGCCCTGGCCACGCCAATCAGTTGATTCTCACCAGACTTCCGCTGATGGTCATCATTCCGCTGGTCTTGAGTTCCATCATTCCGGTTGCCTCGAGGGTCATGGTGGCGGCCTTGAGGCTCATGGCCGCGGTGGCCTCGATGGTCACGTTGCCCGGGCTCTTGACGGTTATGCTGGCGGTCTGGTCATTGAGGGTGACCGTGTTCCCCATGGGGGTCTTGATCTCTATCTTGTTTCCCTGGTCATCCATCAACACCTGATGGCCAGATGTGGTCGTGGCCTCGATCTTCTTGACCTGGTCGTCCAGCACCAGCTTGTGGCCCCCGGTGGTGGTTATCTCGATCTTTTTGTCGTCATCGTCGATAAGCACCACGTGGCCCCCAGCGCTCTCCACCCGGATGCTGGCGTGGTCCTCCTCCTGAAAGAGGAGGTAGTGCCCCACGCGGGTCTGAAAGATGCGCTGGTTCACCTTGCTCCCCTTCAAGACCTCGCCGATGGGATGAACCGGCTTGTCCTGCCCATTCCAGAGACCAGCGACCACCAGGGGACGGTTGACGTCCCCCTGCTCAAATAGGACTAGCACCTCGTCGTTGATCTCGGGCAGCACATACAGGCCCCGCCCATTGGCTGCGCCGGCGCCCGCCACCCGCGCCCACCAACTATCGACGTCCTTGTCCATCCAGGGGAGCTTGACCTTGACCCGACCATAGTCGTCGGGGTCTTTGTTGTTGGTGACGATGCCGATCATGGCATTCCACTGGCGAGGCCGTGGACCCTCCCCCATCACCAGCTCTCGCATCGTATCGGCGCGCCGCCCGCTGACCGTGAAGCGGGTCAGGTAGTCCCCGCCAGTATTCCAGGTGTGGACCACCTTGCTGACCTTGTACGTCCCGTTGAAGCGCTTGCCCAGGGCCGAGAGCTCCACCTCACACCCCGGCTCAATGTCATAGTTGCCGTAGCACAGTCCCTCGGCTTCCACAAAGACGGCGGCGTGCTCATCCAGAATGGCCTGGGCCACCGCGTCGGCCTCGGCTTGATCCTTCACCCTGGCGAGCACGCTCAGCTCTGAGGCGTCCCCGAAGGCGTCCTTGGCGATTCCCCCGCCCCAGCCAGGCTGCCCGATCTGTGGCGCGGCATCGCTCCTGGTAGCCTCGCCGATGATCTCCTTCTTGTTGGCTACGTCCCAACCTTTCACCTCGACCTTGTTGATCTGCTCGCCCAGGGTGAGAATGGGGCGAAAGCTGCGCAGTTCGTTGCCGAACTCCAGGCTCACCTTGCCTGCGCCATTCGCTCCCGCTCGCTTAAAGTATAGAGTGCTGTTCTTCACATAGACTTGATAGCCTATGCGTCGCGCCCGGTCCCGCAGGAACTCCATATGGGTCTGCCCATCCTGGTACACGTGGTCATGCACTGGTGATGAGGAATCAACGTCAGACCCCAGCCCAACCTGGCCAGCGATCTCGCTGGCGATATCGCTGTCGCTCATGTTGAGAAAGGCCTTGCCATGAGCCCCCCGGTGCAGCCGGTGCGAGCGGTCGTAGCCACGTATGGTGAGATCCACGATGGTGCCATCCCTGTATTCGGGCACCATGCCCAATAGCTCGCCGTCAAAGATCTCGTTCTCTCCCCTGCCCTGCGGGTCGCTGACTTTTATAAGCAGAGAGGCTCCGAGCTCGAACAGATCTTGATTGGTGATCTCTGCATTGGGGTCATGCAGCCGCAGGGTGCACATGTCGGGCAGATAGAGGCTGTTATCCAACTCGACCTCGTACAGCTCGTCCATGGCCGAGATCGGGATCTTGGTGCCATTCACGTAGACAAAGAGTTGGCGAATCAGCCGCCGCTCATTCCTATTCACAGGCATGTCAGCCCTCCAAACCTTTACATCTCCAGTGGCGGCACAATGAGAGTCTGACCCGGTCTCATATGCAGTGGATCAACCCATTCGTTGGCTTCTGCGATCAGTCGCCACTTGGAGCAATCGCCATATTCTTCCCAGGCAATCAAGTCAAGCCGATCTCCAGCGTAGATGGTCCGCGACTTGGGCGCCATGCCGCCTCCCGAGGTGGGGTTCTGGGAAGGAAAGCCCTCTGCGTCTACGATCTGCTGCAAAGACATTTGAACCTTGGAGCGAACGGGAACGCCCTCTTTGTTAAAGAGGGTCAGAGTCTCTGACATCTGGGTGATGACACCCTCGAACTCGTAGCGACCCCAACGAAAGACACAATGCGGTGGCTCGGCCTTGTTCGTGGTCGGATTGAGGTTGTTCCTATCGATCATCATCATCTGCCACAGCTTCTTGGTGTGCTCCGTCGTGACGTCAGTGTTCTTGGCATAGGTGTCGAAGACAAGATTGAGCTTCAGCACCATCGCGCCGCCCTGCTGGAAGCGTATCCGCGGAATGTTCAGTCCTTTCGTGCTGCCTGGGTCGTACGTGTTGGATTTGGTGACACTGTACTCGTAGGGGTTGAACATGCAAGGCACTTGCTCACCCTCTGCGCCAGAGCTCTTGCTTATGAGCAGAGCGGGCGTAAGACCGCTTCGAGTTTCGGGCATAGCAGGCTCCTTTGCTATCTGCCGGGCACCGGCCCGACACTAACGGTATCGGAAGGATCCAAAGCGTTCACGCTCCAGACGAAGGCGCTCGCGGATACGACGATACACCTTGTCTGCCAGTTCATCCATGTCCGGTTCGCCGGTCTCGTCCTGACTGGCCGCCCCTGTAGCCTCACTTGACATGCCGCCGGGGCCTGATGGCTGACTCTCGGTATCAGGAGTGGCTCGCCTGATCACGTTCACCTGCATCATAGGAGTCGGAGGTGGCAGCGGCGGGGTCCCACGCCGATCCTCCTTCTCCGTCTCGGGCTCCGCAGGCTTCCGAGCAACTTGCGTGCTGCTCCTCTCTGGCCACGCGCCAAAGAGGGCCTGGCCCAACGGCACGCGCTGCAGTGGCAGGGACCCCTCCCTCGGTACGCTGCGCTCCGCGTCCCTCTCCCTGGCAGCGAAACGCAATGTATCCTCACTCTCAATCCGGCGCTGCACCATCAGAGGCTGGGGCTCTGCCTCTTCACCACGCCCTTCGGGGAAGTAGGCAGGTACCCCGTAGTGAAGGGGCACAGGTGGCAAGGCCTCCTCGGTTCTCCGCCCCTCGCCGTCCCCAGAGGGAGCACGAATCACTCTGCGCTGGACAGCAGCTTCGGCGACGCGCTCGACAGGCAGCACCGCCGTATCGTACGCAGAAGTGAGCGCCGTGTAGTGTGCCTCGGCTTCGGCCCCACCCTCAGCGGCTGTCTGCCGGGCGACCGCTGGCTCAACTCTTGCGGATTCATGCCCCTGAACTGTGGGGTATTCGCGCGATGCTTGAGCCTGCGGCTCCACCATCGCGGGCCCTGCCCCCCGATAGGGTGGCTCCGCTTCTCTCTCTTCTCTCGTCTCTTCCAGTGGGCGCATCACCGGCACCCCGGGCTCTGGCGACGGATACGGCCGCGGCCGCTGCTCTTGGGCGCGGTAGATGCCACGCGGCTCCCGGCGAGCTGGCTCAGCCAGAGGCAGTTCCCCCTCTTCACCGGAGACCCTCAAGGGCTGTACGACGTCGGCTTCCGCCTCGGATGGAGGACCGGGAGGCGCCGACGTGTACGCCAGCTCCTGCGTTCGGTGCACGGGCCTCGCCTGTGCACCTTCACCACGGGGTACCTGTGCCCCTTCACCACGGGGTACCTGCCGCCGCACACCCGTTGGCTGCGTCTCCATCTCTTCACCCGAGACCCTTGTCGGCTGCACTACGGAAGTCTCGGGCTCCGTCGGAGCACTGACTGGCCGAACAGGGCGCTCTAGCTCCTGTGCGCGGGAAGCCGACTCCGGCTGTGCCCGTACATCTGGTGTCTCCACCCGAGGCCCTTCGCCCGATACCCTCATGGGCCGCACCACTTGGGTCCTTTCGCCGGTCGAAACCTCGAGTGACGGCGCGGGAGGCTGCGCCCCCTCGGCCCCAAGGTCACGCTCCGGTCGAAGATGCGGCGCAGCCGCGCGAAGATGCGGCACAGCCGCCTCGCCAAGCGGTGCCTCCGCCTCCTGGCCCG
>SDBU01004596.1_pt1 | contig 16898 bp, 15 predicted proteins | sample 2277071 | NCBI WGS metagenome assembly SDBU01 (sample SAMN10397929, study PRJNA504765) | marine sediment metagenome | isolation source: marine sediment core GS08_GC12, 126 cmbsf | place: Arctic Ocean: Gakkel Ridge, Loki's castle | collected 2008 | reverse complement strand
AGGCAGTAGGCAGTGGCAGCTTGCCCGGCGTAATGGAGTGTAGCCGGGTGGCAGTTGGCCATTGCTATAAGCAAGCCACGGACAACGGACCTGTACGAACCAGGACATGGGTAACAATTTATTACCAACACATGGGTAACAGTTATTGTTCATTTTTCGATCCCCGCGGAGGCCGGAGCGGGGATCGAAACGAAGCGTCCGTTTCGCCGGGGCGGTCCGCCTTCCGGCGTGATCTGCCGTAACTGTTTGTGGACTGATCCCCGGTGTTTGCCGAGTGGCGATTACCTACTTCTGTTGGATATCAAGGCGCGCCAACGGCTCTCGGATCCCAGGTGATGGCTACTGCGAGGGGGGGGTTAAAAAGAGTGGCAATTGACTCCCAGGGTACAAACTTGAAATTCTGGTTGGCGCCAGGATTATCCCCGTCCTGAGCAATGAAAATCCCCTCAGCAAACGCCGGCCCCAGTGCGAAATTGGTGACGTCAATGCCATCTGTACCGGACGTTCCATCGATCTGATCGCCGTCCGTAATCCGGAACGTTCCCAGGTAGTCATTGCTCCCTTCTCGAGTATAGATCACAAAAGTGTTATTCCCCTGGCTTGAAGCGATCAGGTACCCGGTCGAGTCGCCGGCGTAGTAAATGGTCAATCCCTCTACATCCGGCGCAATATGCTTACCGATGGTGTCCACCATAGTGCCGACAAAGGGATCATCAGGTTCGGCGCCGAATTTCCAGATACCTGCGTTTTCTTCACCAACATACAAAGTGGCGAGAATATCATCGGCGACGCAGCCTTCGGTCTGGGAGGGCACGGACAATGTTCGCACCAACTCCCCGTCAACAGTACCGCTCCCGGTGTCGAAAAGCCGCCATTGTTCAATCCGCCCGGCCTTATCATTGACAAAGGCATAGAAGTGACCGGTGACCGGACTGTGATACATGCAGGAACCGTAGGTCTCCTCCAGGCCGACGGTTATCTTCCTCGCGGCCACATTCTTCAGCAGACGCGTCTGAGGATTGACCCTATAAACCGCTATGCTGTTGTCCACTCGGTTCCCGGTCGTTACCAGGGCCACGTATTCACCACCCAGGGGGAAATTGTACCTGATATCGACGTTATTCATCTTGCCGTCATCCGTGAACTGCACAACGTTCCCCTGAAGGTCGTAGACATGCAGGCCACCGTCTTCGCTTTTATTGGTGCCAATGATCGTGGATAACGCCGGATCCGTGGGATGTATCCAGATACAAGGATCATCAGCCGTATCGTCGGGGCTGTCAACAGGAGTAGTTTCCATTGTTGCATGCACCGGGTGCGCCTCGTCCTGAATGTTGTAGCTCTTCCCGCAATTCGATATTATCACTGCAAAACATATTAAAACCAGCATGCGTGCTGTCATCATTTCAAGCCCTCGTCTAAATAATTTTGGTTAAGGTAAATGCCGCCTGGAAATCGGTCGATCTCCAGGCGGCTGTTTCTGTTAATTCTAATCGAAATCTAGAATTAGAATTCGAGTTTCAAACCGGCGTTGATCCAGAATGAATAGAATTCACGCTGAATCGGGCGATCTTCACTGCCCATGTAATAGACTAACGGTGCATTGGTAAGGTTATTTGCCTGTACATAAAGTTCAACACCGCTCATTACCTTGTAGCTGGTTGAGAAATCCAGCTGCATATGGTTCAACTGATATTCATCCTCTTCCCCTTCTTCTCCCAGGACGAAAAGGAATCCATCGTTGTAGTTGAGACTCACGCGACTTGTGAGGCCAAACTTCTGGAAGCTAACCGCCAGGTTGCCCACATTACCTGCTTGACCAGGTAATGGCAAATCGGTATTATCTTCTCTATCAGGCAGCTCGCTGGAGATATCGGCTGTTGAAGTTGTGTAGGTATAATTCGCATAGATACCCAAGCCGTCCAACGGGGCTGGCAGGAACGTCAACTGCTGCTGCCAATTGAATTCAAAGCCCATCAGACTCGCTTTACCACCCTGAATGGACTGGAGGACATCCCACTCGAAGTAGTCGCCTGCTTCCTCGTTCTCATACTCATGTTCGAAGATGATATTATCGAGACTCTTGTAGAAGAATCCAGCTGCAACCAGCCCGATGCCTGATAGATAGTACTCACCGAGCAGATCGAAATTGTATGCAGTTGTGGGGATCAGTGTGGGGTTGCCGATCTCCATCTCCTCATCCTCTGTATTAATGAATTTAAAGGGTACCAACGTTTCATAGTTGGGACGAGCAAGACCGCTGGTGAAGGCTGCCCTGATATTGGTCTGAGGATTCAAGGAATAACGCAAGTGAAGCATTGGCAGAAAATGATTACGGTCAAAGGATTCAGTTTTTGGTGTGGTACTGACATAATCACCCTCTACATCGTAGAGCACCTCATAGCCTGTATATTCCGTCATGGTGATTTCATTGCGGAAACCTCCCAGAATCATCAGGTCGCCTATATTCATTGTCGCCATGCCATAAAATGCGATGACATTTTCTGAAGCAGCATAATCAGCTACGTCACTCGCTTCACGATCAATCTCGCCTTCATAGAGATCTTTGTTTGCAGCATAATGGTCGCGAACCTCGCTTGGTCCCTGAGTTTGACCGATGCGGTACTCGCCACCCATGAAATCATCATCTACGAAGTCGCCTGCAACAGCACTAAGAAGAAGATCCTCGTCCCCTTCCCAGCCGTACTCCGTAAGGGTTTCATCGCTATCTTTGGACTTCATCAGTATTTTGCCGCCCAGTTTTGCCAGGACGGAATTGCCTCCTACCATGAAGGGATACTTTGCGTTAAATGTCGCAGTTATATCCGTATTGGTAGTCTTGGTGTCCTCAATTTCAAGTGCATCAAGCACAAAATTGGCTGGATCGAATTGAAATCCGTCTGCGAGATTGGTTACTGTGACTTTGGGCAGATCGGGATCTGACACGTTGAGGTTCATCGTGACATCCGCATCAAGTTCAAAGTCGGAAGTGAAGTAATCAGCCTCGATTTCATCGGCATAACTGTATGACACCCGGTAATCCAATCCCAGGCCTGCAAGGTTATGCTCGCCTCCGGCACTAAGACTATAGATTGTTTGATTCTGCCAACGATCCTTTAGGCTCCTGTCAATCACCGCTTCTTTAGCAAGTGTTGCAGTTTCATACCACCCTTTTGACGGTCTGTACCGCATCCGTCTACGCTGTTCATTATCATCCAGCTTGTTATAGAGCATGTTCAGGAAGAACTTATTGTTACTATTTAGCCGATAATCAAGATTAGCAGACAGTCCCATGCGATTTCGCTGGATGGCATAGTCTCTAAGTTCTAGATCCTTGAGTGCCCAGTCAACATCTTCCCCCTCTTCGTTTTCACCCAGCGTAATGCCGCCCCACTCAGGTTGGATATTATCAGACCCGAGATTGTTCTGGGTGTAGCTGAAGCTGATCATTGCACCGATATTGCGATTTGCGCCAAATCGGTCGCCATAAGTCACGTGGCCGTTAAAGGGGATGGTGCCCATCAGATTATTGTAGCCGCTGCCGCCCGTGAACTTCAAAATCCTGCGATCATAATCCAGGGCGCTTCTAGTGACCAGATTTACAGAACCACCAATGGCATCGCCATCCATGTCTGGCGTTATTGCCTTGGTTACCTCAATACTGGCTAACTGATCAGCTGGAATCACATCCATTGCGATTGCGCGACGGCCACCATCTGCTGGAGGAATACGCTCGCCATTGATAGACATGGCATTCATGCGCGCTTCAGTTCCGCGTATGATTACATATCTGCCCTCGCCTTGATCACGCTCTATTGACACACCAGGCACGCGCTGCAAGACCTCCGCAGAGTTCACATCGGGGAAGCTTTGGATCTGTTCTTCAGCAACAACGTTGCGAATATCATCGGCGGTTTTCTGCTGGTTAAGTGCTTTGGACTGACCAACCCTAATCCCGGAGATTTCCACCGCCTCCATCTCAACATAACTGGCGGTCATGGCAACATTATGTGAAACTGCCTCATCGTCAGCTGATACGACTATTTCAGCGCGATAGTCTTCGTAGCCAATATAACTGACGTGCAATGAGTATGTCCCCAGGGGAATGTTGGCGATCCAGTAGTCACCGGTGCGATCACTTGCCGCTCCGAATGCGGTTCCTTCCAGCACCACGTTAGCCCCGGGAAGATAGCCCCCGGTGCCGGCATCCGTGACCCGGCCGGTAACAACCCCGGCGTTCAGGGTTTGGCCGAGAATCAGGAAACAGGCGATAAGCAGGTTCGTGAAGGATGATCTTTTTATTACGCGCATGATATTTGCCTCCTTTTTTTAGAGAATATATGTCTATACATCTATACCTTACAACGATAATACTTTTGAGGTATCAATGTCAAGGATTTTCGGTGGTTTTTACCGTGAACGCATAAATAAAAGCGCCCCGCTCTCTACTACCAAAGGAGACGCCAATATGAGAGACCCTTAGTTTCACGCGATTATTTCGGGGGAAGTCCTGATCCATGAAATCTTGACATCAAATTGGCAAGAGTGGTAAATTGTATGGACATATAGACAATAATGACTACTAAATCGAATGATCCTCAATAAACACAGCCCGATTCCCCAATACTTTCAATTGCAGACCTGGCTGATTGAGCAGATCGAAAAGGGGGTATTCAAACCGGGCGACAAGATCCCCACCGAGAAAGAGCTGGTTGAATTGATCGGGCTGGTGCGAGCGACGGTTCGCCATGCCGTTCAAATGATGGGTTAAATTCTATCGTCACGATTTTAATACCGAGGTTTAAACTATGGCTAAGAGTAAGCTGGTTGCAGGACTGATCGGTGCAGGACGCATCGGCAAGATGCACGCAGAAAATATTATATCTCACATACCAGACGTGTTCCTGAAAGCCGTCGCTGATCCCAAGCTGGATGAGAGCTGGGCGGAAAAGATGGACATTCCGGTGTGCTCCCTCGATGAGCATACCATCCTGAATGATCCTGAGATCGAGGCCGTAGTGATTGCGACTTCCTCAACAGCCCACGTCGCTCTAATATGCGCCGCTGCTCAAGCGGGCAAACAGATCTTCTGCGAAAAGCCCATCGCCTTTAAGCCTGAGGCCGTTAACGAGGCCATTGCAGCTGTTAAGTCTGCCGGGGTTAAACTCCAGGTGGGTTTCAACCGCCGGTTCGACCCGGATTTCGCCACCGTAAAGGAGGCCGTCGCCTCCGGAAAGATCGGCACTCCGCATATCATCAGGATCACGAACCGCGATCCCATCAGACCCGATCCGGCCTTTCTCCCGGATTCAGGTGGCCTCTTCATGGATTTCAGCATTCATGATTTCGACACCGTGCGTTTCATGAGTGGTAGTGAAGTTGAAGAGGTCTACGCTGCCGGGGCAGTGCTCGTTGACCCGGAGATCGAAAAATTAGGTGATATTGATACGGCTTTGATCACGTTGAGGCTTGACAGTGGGGCACTATCTATCATCGATCTCAGCCGCGAGACCAATTACGGCTATGACCAGCAGGTGGAGGTTTTCGGGTCTAAGGGAAGCATCAGTGCCCGCAACACCACCCCCACAAGCACGGTATGGTGCACCACCAAGGGCGTGTTTACCGACAAACCGCACTATTCCTTCGTGGAGCGGTATGAAGCGGCCTACATAGCAGAACTGCGGGCGTTTTTTGCCAGCGTATGTGACCGGACACCAGCGCTGGTATCCGGGGAAGATGCGCTGGCGGCAGTCAGAATCGCCCAGGCGGCCCAACGATCATATGAGCAGAACAGACCAGTAAAGGTGGCATCATGAACCAAGTAATTTTAGGGGCGATTGGGGCTGGCAGGATCGGCAAGCTGCATGCTGAGAATATTCTCAAGATGCCCAACGCTCGTCTGAAAACTGTTGCCGACCCGTTCATTGATGAGGATTGGGCACGAGGCTGGGGGTTGTCTACCGCTCTGGACGCCGAGGCCGTATTCTCCGACGATGAAATCAAGGCTGTGCTGATATTTTCACCCTCCATGCTCCATGCGGAGCAGATCATCGCCGCCGCCCGGGCCGGAAAGCATATCTTCTGCGAAAAACCGATTGCCCTGGACCCTGACCGTATAAGGCAGGCGTTAAAGGTAGTAGCGGAGGAGGGGGTAAATCTCCAGGTCGGATTTAACCGCCGGTTTGACCCGGAGTTCCAACGGCTCAAGCAGGCCATCGACTCCGGCGAAATTGGACGGATTCATCTGATCAGGATAACCGCCAGGGATCCTTCGCCGCCGCCGATGGAATATGTGAAAGGATCGGGCGGCATGTTTCTCGATATGACCATTCACGATTTTGACATGGTCCGCTACTTATCGGGCAGCGAAGTTGAGGAAGTATACGCCGCCGGGACTGTCCTTGTCGATCCGGCCATCGGTGAGGCTGGCGACATTGATACGGCTATCACCACTATGAAACTGAAGAACGGAGCCCTGGCAGTGATTGATAACAGCCGACAGGCCGTCTACGGCTACGATCAGCGTATCGAAGTATTCGGCTCCAAGGGGAGTATCGCAGCCGGAAACCGAACACCCACACGGACTGTCCGAATGACAGCTGAGGGAGTTGTCTCCGACAAGCCCCTGTATTTTTTCCTGGAGCGGTACCAGGAGTCTTTCCGGATTGAGATGGAGCAATTCATCCGAGCAGTACAGGAGAATATCAAGCCGCAGGTGGGTGGGGAGGATGGCCTTTCCTCCACCCTTATCGGGTTAGCCGCGAAGGAGTCCCTCGATCGGGGAGAGCCGATCCGCGTAACCGAAGGCCCGGGCGGAGATCTCAGCTAGTTTGGCCAGTCATCCTAAATAGCTAATCAACAGGAAGGTTCTGCATGCGACTACTACGCTTTTTCGCAGTTGGAAAAGACAAGCCTTTACTGGAGGACCAGCAGGAGATAGACCGGCTTTATAAACGCTCCCGGCTATCTGTCATGGCGGCGATAACAATTGGGTATGGAATTGCATATACATGCCGCCTGGGATTATCCGTGGTCAAGAAACCTCTTATCGACGGTGGAATTATGTCCGCCTATGATTTGGGGGTGATCGGCTCTGCATTATTGTATGCCTACGCTCTCGGTAAGTTGACCAACGGGTTCTTAGCCGATCATGCCAATGTCAAACGGTTCTTCACCGTCGGCGTATTTGTCTCAGCGCTGCTAAACCTGGCTATGGGCAGGACGGATCTCCTTTGGATTTGGATCGTAATATGGGCTCTCAACGGATGGTTTCAGGGGTTTGGTGCTCCAACAGGCGCTGTTACTCTGGCGAATTGGTTCGGCAACCGTGAACGGGGCAGGTATTACGGCATCTGGAGCACAGGACATGCCATTGGTGAGGGACTTACTTTTATTGGCTCGGCCGCGCTGGTCAGCTTCTTTGGGTGGCAGGCCGGTTTCTGGGGTCCGGGAGTCATATGCATCTTTGTCGCCGTTGCCATCTATCTCACCATGCAGGACCGTCCCGGCACATTGGGCTTACCCACCATTGCTGATTGGAAGAACGATCACGGCGTGCCAGTAACAGATGTGGATGGACAACCACTGAAGACCGGCAAAGCACAGCGGCTGATCCTCAAAATGCCGGCGATCTGGATACTGGGTTTGGCCAGCGCCACCATGTACATGACCCGCTACGCGATCAACAGTTGGGGTTTTCTATACCTGCAGGAAGCGAAAGGCTATTCCTTTATTGAGGCGGGTGGTATTCTGGGCTTAAACACGTTTGCCGGGATCATCGGTTGCGTGGCCTATGGATTCATTTCAGATAACCTGTTCCGTGCCCGCCGTCCTCCGGTGACGCTCATATTCGGGATTATTGAAATCCTCGCGCTGTTTGTCATCTTTTTAAGTCCCTCCGGACACCCGGTGCTATTAACGGTCGCATTTATCGTCTACGGATTCACCTTGAGCGGCCTGTTAGCTGCACTGGGTGGCTTGTTCGCAATTGATATCGTTCCAAGGAAAGCGGCTGGAGCCGCGATGGGATTTGTAGGGGCTTTCAGTTATATTGGCGCGGCTATTCAAGACCAGATCAGCGGGCTGTTGATCGAGCAAGGGACCACGATCGTTGAAGGCGTCCGCCATTATGACTTCAGTGCAGCAATAACGTTCTGGATCGCTGGCTCCGTCGTCTCCATGATCCTGGCTGCAACCTTGTGGCGCGTTAAAGTGACCGATTAGGCAGAGTGGAGGGTTATAGATGGTAATAGAATCAGACCGTTACGACATTGTTATTTTTGGTAACTACACTAAAGACACGATCGTGTCTTCAACCGGAACGAGATATGTCGATGGAGGAGGTTTCAACTACGGCGCCCATGCGGCAGCCCTGCTGGGGCTGCGGGTGGCAGCCGTAACCCGCCTGGCTAAGGAAGACATCCACGTGGTGGAGCACCTCCAACGAATCGGCGTGGACGTGTTTCCGTTTTTTACTCCTTCTTCAACCCACATGCGGCTGGAATATCCGACATCCAACGTGGACGAGCGTCTGCTGACCTGCCCGGTCACCGCGGGGGCCTATACTCCCGACCAGTTCGATAGCCTGAAGGCCAGGGCGTTCCTGATCAACGCATCCACTCGCGGGGAGGTCCCGCTGGATGTGGTTTCGGCACTGAGGGAAAAAGACGGCCTGCTCGTGGCGGACGCACAGGGCTTCGTTCGCATTATCAACCCCGACAATCTGTTGGTGAACGCACCCTGGCCGGAGCGAGACCAGGTACTTGGCCAACTGGACGTAATAAAGGCCGACGCCGTGGAGGCGGAATCGCTCACCGGCGAGCCCGACATTAGGAAAGCCGCCCGGCTACTCGCTGACCTGGGCCCGAGTGAAGTGGTACTCACCCATCGCAACGGTATTCTGGTCTATGCCGACGGGCGATACTATGAGGCAGCTTTTCACCCTGAAACGCTGGTAGGCCGCAGCGGGCGGGGGGATACCTGCATTGCTTCCTACATGGCCAAGCGGTTATCATTGCCCCCTGAGGAAGCTATCAAATGGTCGGCTGCCCTCACAAGTCTGAAGATGGAAGCCGAGGGCCCCTTCCTGGGGGACGTAGCTGAAGTAGAAGAACTGATAAGGATGAAATATCAGACCTGAAATCGCAGATCCCTAAAGAAATAAGGAAAGTGGGACATGAAAAAGTACATACCGGGCATCGCCATCTCGATTATGCTGCTGATACACTTCTCGTGCGCTCCGGACCAGCGTGGTTCGGAGCCTGATCTCATATTTATTGCAGTGGCTGACTGGCGTTATACAACAACTGAAGAGTATCGGACCCCGGAGTATTTCCTGGGTGCATTGCAGGCGATTGCCGAGGTGGGCAAGGGTGACTTCATGCTCAGCCCCGGTGATGTGGACCCTCTCCCGGCATCCCGGGAACTGATCTCGCAAGTGCTTGGCAGCGACTATCCCTGGTATCCGGTCATCGGAAATCATGAAAGTGAATCTCCGATCTACCTTGATTATCTGCGGAGACTCAATGCCGGAGGAGAAGCTCTGCCCAACGTCGTACGCAAGGGACCACCAGGGACGGAGGAGACGACTTACTCCTTCGACTGGAACAACTGCCACTTTGTGGTTTTGAATCAGTACTTCGATGGCGAATCGGATGTCGGCGCGGACGGAAATGTTGTTCCCGAACTACTTGATTGGTTGGAGGAGGATTTGGCCGCGACAGGCAAATCCCATATCTTCGTGATCGGTCATGAGCCCATTGTCGCGATACCCGACATGGACAATTGGCGCCTCAGGCATCAGGGGAACTCGCTTGATAAGTACAAGAACAATACATTTCGATTTCATCAGCTCATGCTGAAATACGACGTCGCGGCCTATATCTGCGGCCACACACATAACACTTCAATTGCCAAGATCAATGGCATCTGGCAGATTGACGTCGGCCATGCCAGAGGAATTGAAGATCTGTTCCCCGAGTTTGTCTTCGAGGGGTTGAATGAGTCACTTCAGGAAAGTACGTCTCGCGGCATGGATGAAGACCACGCCATCAGGCAGTATTTTGAACCTCGGAAATATGCTGTCAAGAAGGTACTCTATTATCTCGACCTGACTGGTGGTGTCCACTACAAGGAACTGGCTGATGAACCTGCCCTGGAGGCACTCTCCAGGTTCTACTTCACCGTCAGACAGGATCCGCCGGCACTACAGGAATATAGCGCTACTTTTTGGGGCAACTTCGGGCTGGCGCGTAGTAGCTTCATCAGGATAATTGTCGCTGATGAGGACGTGAAGGCTGAAGTATATCGGAATGACGCCCGGGGCGGCGCCTATACTTTAACCTATATAGAGAACCTTGATTAGCCTGGCAGAAAGAATCCGGGCAGCAGGATTTCCGGGCACGATGCGATAAGATATCAGATAATATGAGAGAATATCAATGAAGATCAGGGCAGCACTGATCGATCATATTCCGCGTTCTCCCATTCTGGAGAATCCGGTCTTTAGTGTGTCACTCTCTACGGTGCGAACGATGGAAGTCTATCCCAACTCCATCAGACAACTTGAGGGGGCGTTTTTTTTCATCGCCTGCGCTGAGAATCAGAAATGGCTCTGGATTCTCAGGTCCGACAAGCACGCTCCCCGGGCGGAGCACTTTGATGGCTCGGGCGTGAATGCCGAAGGCCTCAAAACGGGCGAGCGACTTCTTCGTTGTCCGTTGAACCAAGCTAACGCAACTGCTCTTCGCAGCGCCTTCCCGTTTACCCGCCCGGTCCCCCTGGGTTTGGCGGCCTGCAACATCCGTTCATAGATCCGCATACCCTCCGGGTCGTCACTGGCCATGTTGTAACAGAACACCAGACGGCAGTCCACCTACTGCTTGACCCGCTCAAAGACCTTCAGCACCCCTTCCGGGTCCTTCCAGGGGTCAAACCGTGAGACCTCTGGGTGATAAGGGGCTTGTCGGTGGGAATCCGGTGCTCATCAAGGTAAAGGGCCGCAGTCTCTTCCGGCAGATCCATGTTTTTAGGCGACAGGGGATCGATGGAGGGCGAGATGATCTGCTGGGGCACATCGAGGCCCGGCTTCTTGTAAGCTTCAGCAGACACGATCATTCGCTCGTACTTCAGGATAAACGGCTCCATGAAGCGCCAGGCCTGCTCGCCGGGATGGGTGATGTCGATGTGACACCGCCGACCCACGGAGAGGTGTGCGGCACGTACTGGACCAGTGCGCACGGCTGCGGATCGTGGATGATCACGAAATCGTGATCGAGAAAGGCGAAGCGGGCAAACTTTTCATTGATGAACCGGTACAGATCCAGCTCCTCGTCGTCAAATACGAGTTCCTGCCCTTGCAGCGCATTGTGGAATTTCTTGGTGACCTCAAAATAGTCCGGGACGCCGTGCAGGACCCGCCAGTCCGTCCGGATGCCAAGATCGTTCATCAGCAGAACGAAGTTATCAAGGATCTCCGCCACGCCGCCCCCAAAGCTGGTGGCGTTGACATGGACCACCGTGGCGTCCTTAAGGTCCCGTGCCTTCGCCCTGATCTCATCCAGAACCGTCTCACTGACGATTTCCCGGTAGTCCGCTAGTCGTTTGGTTTTTTTCTCCACGATTGAGTAACCTCCTGAGGCTTATTGTTTAACGTTGATTATTTCCCACTACCAGCAGGTTAAAAGGTTTCTGCCATAGGGGCTATTCTGGAATGACTGCTCTGCTACTTGGCCGCAAAGGGTCCGTTATCAGGCGCCGGCGCCCGGGAATACTTTCTTCCACCAGAGCGAAATGCTGGCAAATCCCAGGAGCACATAAAGCCAGGCCCACAAGATCGAACCACTTGGATCGTGCAGCAGGAATTTCCCGATGCCCACCAGTAAAAGAAAGATAGTCGTGGCCGTGGTGAGAACCAGGTAGGCCCCCTCGCGCAGCTTTAGTACCGGTTCCTGACGATCCCCACCCAGTCTGGCGGCGGTTTTCCGCCAGAACCCGGGGGGATTGACCTGCTTGTAGAAGGTTTCCAGGACACTTTCGTCCGTTTTGGGTGTCAGCAGCGTAACGATGACCACAGTCGTCGTAGACAGTACCGACATCAGGAGCAACTTAAGCCACTCCTCCTCCACCGTGAGCAGAAGTATGGGCGCCACGATGAGGGACGCTGCCATGGCCGCCAGTTCGGAATACTGGTTGGTGCGTTCCCAGAGCCACCTGAGCACCAGCACCGATCCCATGCCGGCGCCAAAGAGCAATGAAATGTACCAGGCGGTCTGGATGGAGCCGAGGTTGGCCATGATAATAAGGGCGATGGTGAGGATCAAGACCGTGGAGAGGCGGGCCACGACCACCTGCTCTTTGTGGGACGGCGTCCGCTTGAGCCAGGCCTGGTTCACCAGGCGCAGGTAGATATCATTGCTCCAGTAGCTGGCGCCCTAGGTAAGGTGGGTGTCGATGGTGGATGCCAGGGCTGCCAGCAAACCGGTGAGCATCAATCCCCGGATGCCTACGGGCAGCAGGTCGCGAATGCCGGTGGCGAACAGGATTTCCCTGCTGGATACAAAGGCCTCTCCGACGGCGTCAGCCGGATTAAAAGGATAGATCACCAGCAAGGCGATGCCGATAGGCAGCCAGAACAGGCTGCGAAAGAGAATCTGGGCCCAGGTGAAGATAAACCCGGCGATGCGGGCGTCCCGATCCGTCTTGCAGGCCATGGTTCGCTGGGCCAGGTAGCCGGTGCCGTCACTGTTCATCTGGAAAAACCACTGGAGCCCGATAAGCACCAGGAACGGTCCCAGGGCTTCCTAGCTGGAGGGGCTGAAAGACAAGATCTCGCTGGATCGGGCCGCACCATACAACTCAACCAGGCTATGCGTCATAGCCCCTAGCCCCCCCGCCTTTGTCACGGCAATAATGGCGTAGATCAGGGTGGCGATCATGGCGATGGAAAACTGAACCACATCGGTGGCCACGACGCTGCGCAACCCCCCGGTGGTGGAATAGAGGAGGGTGAAAGCCAGAATGACCACTATGCTGATAATATTGTTGGTGGTGGCAATGTAGGGATCCAGGCCCGTCGAACCGGAATACAGAACGATGCCCAGGCCTTTCACGATGTTAAGCAGCCAGGTGTACGTGCCGCTGGGCAACCATTCGTGCCAGAAGAGGAAGGGTTCGGAAATGCGGGTTGCCGCCACCAGCACCATAGCCATGACGGTGCAATTGATGACAGTGCCGTAGTAGACGGCCTTCAGCCCCCGGAGGGCCAGCACGCCCTTACCGCTATAGCGGATCTCAGTAAACTCCGCATCGGTCAGGACCTTCGCCCGCCGCCAGGCCTTCCCGAGGATGAACCCCATCATCAGGAAAGCCAGGCCATAGATCCAGAGCCGCCAGAGCATGAAGATGCCGCCGGTGGCGATCAGCCCGGTCACCAGGAGGGGAGTATCGGCGGCGTACTGGGTGGCGGCCATGCTGAAACCGGCCCGCCAACCCGATATGGTTCGGCCCGCCAGGAAATACTCCTCCAGGTTCCGGGAAGCCTTGGCCTTGGCCCGGAAACCGGCGCTGACGCTGTAGGCAATGAAAGCCAGAACGATAACAAGATCAATCATACACCGATTCTTCTCTGTCTGGTATTATGCGGAAACTTGCTATGTTTTAAAATCTTGCCAGCCCTCGTTCTTATATAATTATATCAGCGCTGCCGGATACGCGCCAGCGCCGTTTGAACCGCGAGGTCGGTGACGTTCCAGAGCTGTATGTCGGTACTGGTGGGGTAACGGACCGGCGAGAGCTTTCCTGCTTCGATCCGGTACGTCCACAACTCATTGTGCTTGAGACCTGAGGATTCCACAGCAGTGAGTATCTTGTTCAACGCGTTGTTCATTTCTTCGATGTACGGCCCTAAGGTCGGGTCCTTCAGTTCGCCCGCAGAATCGAAGGCCGCCGAGATTTGCTTGGCCAGGCCCAGCAGCACCAGGTTGACTTCCCGCCCCCATACCACCCGTGGCGAATGATAGTGGTCCCGCCGGAAGTTCTCCCATACTTGCCGGGGCGCATAGGCGTCATTGGCGACCAGAGGCCCCAGACCTGCGACGAACAGACCAACCGGATAGGGCGTAAGGAAGGCCCTGACAAGTTTCAGGACCTGCTCGGGGCGGGACTTGCCTGCCAGGATGTCCTCGGTGAAATCTTCAAGGAACAGCAGGGTCGCCGGGTCCGTGTTGACTACCGGGATCGGCTGACCATCGGCATCCAGCGATAGGGCCAGGAACTCAAGTCCTTCCTTATCTGCGCCGCTGTTCGATAGGACATCCTTCCACCAGGTCCGTTCCGCCGTCGTAAGCCAGTTCAATTTGGAGGTTAACCTCTGGTGAATCTCTTTTGGGGCCAGCTCCACCCTGAAAAGGCGCACTGCACCCCCCCAGGTTGCTACACTCCCACTTAGTACTTCGGGGCTGCGGGCGTATTCCGCCAGCTTGGTGCCTTTGATTTCCGGGGCCAGGGACTCAAGCTCATCGATGGTGAAGCCGATTCCTCTGAGGGCGTTGAATATCTTCCCAATGGCTTCCAGGGCCTGCGGCACCCATATCGCATTGATGTCCATCGCGAATCGACCGTTGGCGTAGCCCGCACCGCTGTCCCGCCAACTTCCCGAAGACCAGCGCTTTTCATCACGTTTCGGAAAGCTCACCAGGTTCCCGGCGGCCGGATGCTCGGCATAGCCGGCCGTAATGTTCGCTACGTACAGGAGATTGCGCATCAACAGCGAAAGTCGCGAGCTGCCCTCTCCATCGCTTGTTGTGGCAAGCAGGAACGAACGCCGGTCCTCGGCCGGGACGTCGGACCTGGCAAGGTAACGCGCCGCAAGTACGGGAAGCTGAAAATCGTCATCCACCATGTTGTAGTTCTCACGAACGGACTGGAGATTTTCAAGCATGGAGCGGGCGAGCACAAGTAAGCTGTCCGACGGGGAAGCGTTTGCCTTGCCGCCCTGTTGAAAATAGTCCCGGAGGAGCTCGTTGTACCTGGCCGCATTTTCGCGTATCGCTTGGCCGCCCAAGGCCTCTTCGTGACTGACCAGGCCTGAGGGGGTAAGCTTCTTTAGAACGGATGCTATGACGTGCTCAAGCATCGACGGTGACCATATCGGTTCCATCATGAGCGCCGCCATCATCATATCGCGACCGAAGTAGGTCCCATAATTGGGAAGGCCCGCCATGAGTTTTTCCCGGGAGCTCAGCAGCTCCATGCTGCGCACGTGGCGGTCCAGCCGCCTGAACCGGAGCCGGCGCGCCTTATCGTCGGGACCCTCCGCCCCTGAGGTTGGCGCCTGGAGAAGACTGTCATATTCGGCCTTGGCTTGGTGGTAAAACTCCCGGAAGTCATCATTGAAGATCTCATCGCGGCCCAGGGGGGTCAGGGCGGGCGAATCAGTGGCCACTCTTACCGTAAGGCGTAGGGGGGAATCACTGAGGGAACGAACCGAGATATGGCTTCCCGCTATTTCGATAACTGCTTCCCGAGGGTCCACGCTCAGTTCAAGAGTGAGTCGATTTTTTCCGTCGAAGGTAAGCTGTTCGACGCGGGCTTTGGATCTCTTCCTGATCTTTTTCAACGTGATTTCGGGAAGCAACCGTGCTTGAAGTTCAGGGATACTTTTCGCGCCCAGCAATGCCAGATGCCGACGCTGCTCGGTTCCTGGCAGGCTCTCCAGGTTTGCGATCATCTCGACCAGCTCCGGCAGCAGGAACGGCTCCGCGTCGAACGGGAGCAGGTGCCCGCGCTGGGATTGAACGTCCCGTTCCTTGCGCATCGAACCGAGCAGGAACCGTCCGATCCGGAGCGGAGCGGACTCAGAGGTCAGGCGGTATTCGACGTAGCGAAGACCCGTGGATGAACCGACTTCGGCGCCCTTCGACGCCCACTTCAGTATAGCCGGTTGCCCCGTGGTGTCTCGGGCCGTGAAGCCCGCGCTCTCGTTGACAGCGTTCGCCCAGGTGTGGACCACCCGCCCCTCGCGCTGGTTGAGGTAGACCTGCAAGGCGTTGCCCTCGGAATCCTGAAAGAAGCGCGTGGTGTAACCGCGATACGAAGATGCATCATCCAGGGCCTCCTGGGGAAACTCCAGGACCGGAAGAATCTCGCGTGCCACGGTCGTTGATGGTGTGCATCTAAGGACGATACTAATCGATACCAACAGTAGTACCGAGATTTTAAGTACGGGGAATCTTATTTTCATAATGAGCCGTTCAGATTTCATAATTGTTAGTAATGAGGTTGCGAAGTTTATTGAACAAATATACAGATTACAACGAAGATGAAATCACAGTTTGTCGAGTTTACAGACATGGTTTATCCGCCAGCTGGCGGATTGGGGCAAAATAAAGTTGAGGTTCTTGTACTGGGGATCATCCAGAATCGTTACCGACCAGAAGCAGGCCCTTCGTCGTGGCCGTTGGCTACGCCTACGGCGAGACTTCGAATTGCACCCGTGGTGCGAGCCTCTACCATGCGCCGGGGCTTTTCTTATTCTTGTTAAGCCTCTCCCCAACTTCAGTAGCACAACCTTGAAGGATTTGATAAACTCAGACAAGGCATAGGCGGGGCCATCGTCGAGCCTGAAATGATCATTTCCTGCGATATCCTCTTTGATTGCCGGTGGGGGCCGATTAAGTTATTCTCCAGGCATTATTTTAAAAGATGCGGCAGGGCAGATGTATATTCGTCCATAGCTGAGCGATCCATATTGAATGAAACTCCGGCCTAGAATTCTTTCCCTCGTCATAGGGATACTTATCGTCTCCTTCCTGGCGCTGTCAATACCCCTTTACTGGTACACGCGCAGCGCACTGGAAGACGAACTGGATAAACGACTTCTGAGCACGGCTGAAATAGCC